>JGI24023J19991_10003908_pt1 | contig 10312 bp, 11 predicted proteins | sample Cruoilmetagenom1_FD_19991 | JGI IMG/M metagenome (IMG submission 19991)
CTGTTGAAATTATTACAACTAAACTCGCTGAAAAATGATTGGAAATGATATTGTTGATTTAAAACTCGCCGCTGTGCAAAGTAATTGGAAGCGTAAAGGTTTTTTAGACAAGATATTTACTAATAAGGAGCAAGATCTTATTTTAAATGCTAAAGATCCATCTATTATGGTTTGGTTGCTTTGGAGTATGAAAGAAAGTGCTTATAAAATTTATATGAGACAAAATTCACTTCGAATTTTTGCTCCTAAAAGATTTGAATGCGACGTTAATACTTCTCAAAATACGGTAAAAATTAATGAAATACTGTATTTTACATCATCAACAATATCAAAAGATTCAATTCATACAATTGCCAGGTTAAATCTAAATACATCAATAAGAACCAATTATTTTAAGATGAAAAATGATTCCTATACTATTCAGCATAATACAACATATAACAGCTTAAAAGAAGGTGTGACTCAGCAGTTTGATATTCCAATATCTAAAATAGAAATTAATAAAAATAAAATGGGAATCCCTTATATAAATGAACTCTCAAAAGTATCAATTTCTATTTCTCATCACGGTATTTTTGGAGCTTATGCTTTTGAATTTATTGAACCCAGCCAGGGGCCCAAGATCTTGTAGGTATAACACTTTTTGAAATGAAAACTTTAAAACAACAACTTTTAGGGGCATGCCAGAATTATGTGTTAGAACGTGAAAGAACAGTTAACCAAACTATTTCTTCACATCAAAAAGCACTAAGTTCAGAAACTAAAAGTAGTGCAGGAGACAAGCATGAAACAGGTAGGGCGATGTTACAATTAGAAATGGAAAAGGCAGGTCAGCAATTAACAGCTATTGACCAAATGAAAAGTGTTCTGGCTAAAATTAAATTAAAAGACAAACATACACATGTAAAATTAGGGAGTTTGGTAACTACCGATCAAAACAATTACTTTTTAGCTATTAGTTCTGGAGAAATTCTAATAGAAAATCAAAAGTATTATGCTATATCTTCTGCTTCTCCTATTGGACAGTTACTGCTAGGGAAGAAGGTTGGAGATGAAATTGTGTTCAATAAAAGTATGGTGATATTAGAAGTGTTTTAAGACATTCTATTATCCATTATTTCTTTAGAAATCTCAAGAAAAATTTGTTGTCCATTAGCTAATTTATGCTCATTTTTAAAATAGATATTTCTATCGTTGAAGGCAGTTTGAATTAAAAAATGATCACCTCTAAAATAGGACTGCTTTACTGTTGCTTTTATCGTTGATGAATCCACTAATTTAAGTTCATGAGGATACACAATGATGACCCCATATTTTTTTAAATTAGAAATTTCTGAATACTTAAATTCATTGAATTCATCAAAGAAAGAGGCTATTAAATTGTATTTGGGTGTGTTGTATAATTGTTCTGGAGTATTGTAGGCTATAGATTTTCCATGATGTAAAAAAAGTATATTGTCTGCATACGATATGATATCGTCTTTATCATGGGTAGCTACTAAACAGGTTATTTTTTGTTCTTTTAAATATTTGAATAGGCTTCTGCGTAGTGATTGTTTTTTTAGATTATCAATATGACTAAAAGGCTCATCTAATAATAAAATTTCAGGTTCTTTGGCCAGAGCTCTTGCTAAAGCTACACGTTGTTTTTGTCCACCACTTAAATACTTAACTTTATGCTTTGCTACATCTTCTAATTCAACTATTTCAATCAACTCTTCAATACGATGCTGTTTTTTCTCCGGGTAAAAATTAGATAGGAATTTGCCAATATTGTTTTCTACTGTTGTAAAAGGCATTAAGTCAAACTCTTGAGCAACATATTTCATATAATCCGGACCTGTAATTAAATTGTATTTAGGACCTAAAACCTCTTGTTTATCCCAAAAAATCTGTCCACTATCCAAATCAAATTCACCATATAACAATTTCAACAAAGTACTTTTTCCGGATCCGCTTTCACCGGCAATGGCAAGTATATCACCACGAGAAATGTTGAAATCAATATGTTCTAATACCTTCTCCTTATGGTAGCTAAAAGAAATATTTTTTACTTGAAGCATATTGTTTTCCTTTATTATGAGTTGAAGGACTCCGCAATTTAAGATAACCTTTGAGTCGGTTCCAATTCGTTACGTTCAACATTTCATGCTTAAATTTATTCTTCCAAGGTTTATTATAAATATTTATAAAGTCAATTCAGTCTCGTAGTACAATTTATTTTTTTGTGGCATTATGAAATTTTACATCTAATATTTTTGAAATATTATCTCCAATAGTAAACACCTTATTTTTATCTTCTGACGACAATAACGTTAAATGTTTATTTTTACTATAAAATAAATTAAGTTTAAATATTACTGTTGAAAAATGTGCTGCACTGCCACCAGAAGCTCTTAATCTACTTCCTTTTTTAGTTTCAAAAATGGATACATATTCTATTTTGGGCAAGGTTTGCCATTTTCCAAATTTTATTCCATACCATGAATTCAACTTTCGAAACTTCATATCTGTTAAATCTAATTCAACACCATTTTGCATTAAAAATCGTAGTGAAATTCCTAAAAGAATAAAACCATAAAATAGCCCATCAAATAGAATTATAAATATACTTAAAGCCAATATAACAGAAAGGAAAACCTTTTTATAAATAGATATACTTTCAATAAATATAAAATTCTTTTCCAAATGCCTCTTAATTAGATGTATTTAACGTTTTAATACCCATGTTATATAAGGTAAATCCAAATATATCAGCATATTGTTCAATAGTTTTAGCAACGGGAGTTCCGGCACCATGACCTGCATTGGTTTCAATTCTAATCAAAGTTGGATTATTTCCTTTTTGTTTAGATTGTAGTTCCGCCGCAAATTTAAAACTATGAGCAGGTACAACCCTGTCGTCATGATCTCCCGTTGTTACTAATGTAGCCGGATATTCAACACCTTCTTTTATATTATGTAAAGGAGAATATCCTTTAATGTATTCAAACATTTCTTTATTTTGTTCAGAAGTACCGTAGTCATAAGCCCATCCCGCACCAGCGGTAAAAGTATGGTAACGCAACATATCTAAAACCCCAACTGCGGGCAATGCTACTTTCATGAGATCAGGTCTTTGTGTCATAACAGCACCAACTAACAGTCCACCATTAGAACCACCTCGAATTGCGAGGTAATTTGATGAGGTATATTTATTTTCAATTAAATATTCAGCTGCAGCAATAAAATCATCAAATACATTTTGTTTTTGCAGCTTTGTTCCTGCGTCATGCCAGGCTTTACCATATTCACCACCTCCACGTAAATTTGGTACGGCATAAACACCACCTTGCTCCATCCAAACCGTATTACCAATACTAAAACCAGGTGTTAAACTGATATTGAAGCCACCATAACCGTAAAGTAATGTTGGATTTTCACCATTTAAAGCTATACCTTTTTTATGGGTTATGATCATTGGTATTTTTGTTCCATCTTTAGAGGTGTAGAAAACTTGCTTAGATTCGTAATCGTTATTATCAAAATCATTAATACTGGGTTTCTTATAAACTTTATAATTCCCTGATGTTGGTTCGAATTTATAAATAGTGTAAGGGTTGGTATAGTTTGTAAATCCGAAATAAAGTTCTTTATCCTCTTTTTTACCCGAAAATCCACCAACGCTACCTACTCCAGGTAGTTTGATTTCTTTAATTAATGTGCCCTTCATGTTATATTGAAAAACTTTAGAAATGGCATCAACCATATATTCTGCAAAAATATATCCGGCACCTGTATTTGGACTTAGCACATTTTTAGTTTCTGGTATGAAATCCTTCCAGTTTTCGGGCATAGGATTCGAGGCTTCTACATTAATAATTTTTTTATTAGGAGCATTTAGATTAGTAACTATATATAATTTACTATCTATATTATCCAAAACATAACTATCGGTATCGTAATTGTCAATGACAGTAACAAGTTTATTGTTTGGATCATGTAGATTTTTGATGAACAATTTATTACCCGAAGTAGAGGTTGAGGCTGAAATTACTAAATAACGATCATCTTCAGTAACATTACCACCTACATATCTATTTTTTTGGTCTATAGTACCACCAAAAATCAATTGATCCTCTTTCTGAGTAGTCCCTAATTTATGGTAATATAATTTATGTTGATCTGTCTTTGCGGAGAGCTCACTACCTTTAGGTTTGTCATAACTAGAATAATAAAAACCGTCGTTTGCTTTCCAAGAAAGTCCACTAAATTTAACATCAATAAGGGTGTCTTCCTTTATTTCTTTAGTAATGGCGTCTAATACAATTACCTTTCTCCAATCTGAACCACCTTCAGAAATTGAATAAGCAGCCAATTTACCATTTTTAGAGAAAGTTAAATTTGATAATGAAGTAGTTCCATCTTTAGAAAAAGTATTAGGATCTAAAAATACTTCAGGGGCTTCATTATTTTTTTGACGATAAACAATATATTGATTTTGCAGGCCGTCATTTTTATAGAAATAAGTATAATCACCTTCTTTGAATGGAGCAGAATATTTTTCGTAATTCCATAATTTTTCTAATCGTTGTTTAAGTTCACTTCGATAAGGAATTTGTTCTAGATAACCAAAAGTAACTTTGTTTTGAGCAGCTACCCAACTACCGGTTTCGTCAGACATATCATCTTCTAACCATCTGTAAGGGTCTTTGATCTCAGTACCAAAATAAGAAGTAATTGTATCAACTTTTTTGGTTTCAGGATAATTAATGGTCATTTGATTTTGGGAATTGGATTTAATATTTGCTATAAAAAGGGTCATTAAAAATAATAATATGAGTTTTTTCATAATTTGTTTGTTTGAAATACAAGAGTAACAAAAATAAATAAAAAAAGGCATATCTAAAAAGATATGCCTTTGTATTATTTTATCGTTTTATTAATTAAATAAGGTCTTAAATTTACCCCAATACGCATAAATTAATATCAGATTTAATATGGCTATTAAAGCAGCAGGGGCAATGCTTGACATATCAAATTTCAAATGAAAAATAATAATATTTATAGAAATAGGTACCAGCCAGACTAAAGCAAGTCCAACCCATTTATTTATTAATAATAGCAATCCCGGTATTATTTCTGAAATGGCAATTAACGGCATCATATAGCCAGTCTGTATTAAGGCATCCATAAAGCTGCCCGCCGGTGGAGCATCCATGGGTATGAAGTGTAGAAATTTATTAAGTCCAAATACTAATAAAGGTATGGCCAAAATAATTCGCAATACCATAGTTACTTTTGAGTTCATAATTAATAATTTTAGGTTAATATTAGTTACTTTGACGTACAAGTTACTAAAATCTAACATATTACTTTTCTTATATTAAAAATATTCAGGTGGCATATTCTTTTTTATTATTATAGAGTACGCAGATGGTTGTTTAGAATATGGCAGATTATTCATCATGATGAGGTAAAAAAAATAGTATTGTTAGTTTACTACATTAAAATTTTAAATGTAACTTTAGTAGCAATAAATTATTATTAAAATGTGTCACTTTGTCGGGTGAAAATAACGGAATAGTTATTGCTTTAAAATAAAATAATAAATACATAAAAAATGACAGAATTATTAACAAAAGAAACTTTTTTAGAGAAGGTTTTTAATTTCGAAAAAAATAAAGAGTGGAAGTTTGAAGGTGATGTTCCTTGTATTATTGATTTTTATGCAGACTGGTGTGGCCCATGTAAAATGGTAGCTCCTGTTTTAGAAGAATTAAGTAATGAGTACAAGGGGAAAATAAATATTTATAAAGTAGATACTGAAAAAGAACAAGAGCTTTCAGCTGCTTTTGCTATAAGAAGTATTCCTTCTATGTTGTTTTGCCCTGCCAATGAACAACCGCAAATGGCTCAAGGAGCATTACCAAAACAACAATTGGAAAAAATAATTGAAGATGTTTTGGGTGTAAAAAAATAATTTTAGACAATCTTAAAGATGTAAGATTATATCTTACATCTTTAATATTTAATATTTTTTTACTTCAATTTTTTGTTATCGCCAATGTTTTTTATATTCCCTTAATTTTTTCTTGTCAATCATTACTGGATACAGCCAAGGCAAATTTGTTTTTTCTCCATGCCTATATAGTATATCCCAGTCATTTATTTGAAGAATAATCTCTTGTATTTCTTTTTCATAATGAATCTCTTTTTTATAGTCAAATATCACCGAAGTTACTTGGCGGTTTTCATCAGCTTCAACACCTATATAAAAATTAAGTTTGAATTCTTTTTTCCAAATTTCATCAAGAATTTTCTTATTCAATTTCCTAATTAGTTCTATAGTAAGTTTATCACTTTTCAAATATGTTATTCGAGTTTTTGTATTATCGACTCTTGTGATTTTATCCTTAACTCCATTTTTAATTTCTAAAATATCTTCATACAGATGAACATTGGAATAGCCAATATACTCTCCATAAATCTTGTCACCAATTGGTACTATAACTCTACCCGTAAACCATTCAGCAAATATTCCTTGATTATTTACTTCTCCTTTAAAAATAAGATTTAGGTCAGCAACTAATTTCGGATTACAACAGCTTGTAATTTTAATTAAATACAGTTGACCATTTCTTAGCTCCCAAGTTGCTTGATATCGTCTCCAACATGCTGTGCTTCTACAACTTAATTTCCAAAATGTTTTATCTTTAATCAGTAAACTTTCTTTTTGCTCCAAAGGATTAGAGTATATAGAAATAGTATCTTTATTATAGATTAATTTATCAGGAATCTGTTCAGTTGCATAGCTTTTCCCAATGAAAAAATATACAAGTAACAAGAATACTTTCAGAAGTTTCTTCATATTGGCGGTAAAAATAATAAACCAAATTGTTTTATAACTTTGATCTATGCAAAATAAACATTTTACAGCTAAAAGTTATTTTAGGTGGACTCTGTTCTTAAATAATAGATTCCATTTTTATTATATATAATTAATAGTAATATAAGTTCTTCATTTTAGATTAAAAAGAAACATTATAATTTTTCATGTAAAGTTACACTTGTCAAGCGTATTTAAGACGGGATTTTACTGTTCACTAAATTATGCTCCACCAAATATTCAGCAATTTGAATAGTATTTGTAGCTGCACCTTTACGTAAATTGTCTGAAACGACCCACATATTTAGTGTATTTGGTTGTGATAAATCTCTTCTTATCCGACCAACAAAAACATCATCTTTACCATGTGCATAAATAGGCATAGGGTAAGTATTAGTATCTGTATTATCTTGCACAATAACGCCGGGAGATGCATTTAATAATTTTCTAATATTACCTACTTCATATTCATTTTCAAATTCAATGTTTAAACATTCACTATGGCCACCAACAACTGGAATTCTGACCGCAGTAGCGGTTACCGCAATAGTTCTGTCATCTAAGATTTTTTGAGTTTCATTTACCAATTTCATTTCTTCTTTGGTATAGCCATTTTCTTCAAAAACATCGCAATGGGGTATTGCATTTTTATGAATAGGATAATGATAAGCCATTTCACCTTTATCACCCTTATACTCATTTTCCAATTGCAGTACGGCTTTTACCCCGGTACCTGTAATAGATTGATATGTAGAAATTACCAGACGTTTAATCTGATATTTTTTATGTAATGGAGCCAAAGCAACTACCATTTGTATGGTAGAGCAGTTGGGGTTAGCTATAATCTTATCATTTTCAGTCAGTATATTGGCATTAATTTCAGGTACTATGAGTTTTTTGTTAGCATCCATCCGCCAAGCAGAAGAATTGTCAATGACTGTAGAACCTACTTCAGCAAATTTTGGTGCCCATTCCAAAGAAGTATTACCTCCGGCAGAGAATAAAGCAATATCAGGCTGCATATCTATCGCCGTTTGTAAACCTACTATAGTGTGGTTATGCCCTTTATAACTAAGTTGTTTACCTACCGATTTTTCTGATGCAACAAGTATCAATTCCGTTACCGGGAAATTTCTTTCTTCTAAAATTTTTAACATTACATTGCCCACCATTCCGGTAGCTCCTACAACTGCAACTCTCATTTTTTTATTTTTATATTGATTTACAAAGGTTGTAAAAAAGTTTGAAATGCAATTATATATCAATGCTAAAATACTTTTAAAGTTGAATTTTTATCAAATTCGATTAAATTGTTATAATTTTTGCTATAAAAATTGTCAAAAAGATTATTTTTGCGACAAAATAAAAAAATTCTTTTAATTTAATTAAAGTATAGCATGCAACTGTACAACACATTAAGTGCAAAAGAAAGAGCAACATTAATTGAAGCCGCAGGTAAGCAGAGATTAACGCTGTCTTTCTATCAATATGCCAAAATAGGCAATCCGCAATTATTTAGAAATCACTTATTTGTTACATGGAATGAACTTGAAGTGTTGGGTAGAATTTATGTTGCCCATGAGGGGATCAATGCACAACTTTCATTACCAGCCGATATTTTTAAGGATTTTAAAGACCAACTTGATACCATTCCTTTTCTAAAGGATGTTAGATTAAATATTGCTGTTGAGCAGGATAATAAATCGTTTTTAAAACTGAAAGTAAAAGTACGTCACAAAATTGTGGCAGATGGATTGAACGATGCAACTTTTGATGCAACAAAAATTGGCATTCATGTAAATGCCGAAAAATTCAATACCTTATTAGAAGACCCAAATACGGTGTGTGTTGATATGCGTAATCATTATGAAAGTGAAATAGGTCATTTTAAAGGCGCAGTTACTCCCGATGTTGATACTTTTCGAGATTCTTTAGATATTATTGAAGAAGATTTAAAAGCACATAAAGAAGATAAGAACTTATTAATGTATTGTACGGGAGGTATTCGTTGTGAAAAGGCCAGTGCTTATTATAAACATAAGGGGTTCAAAAATGTATTTCAGTTGGAAGGTGGAATTATTGAGTACGTTCGGCAGACCAAAACTGAGAATATTGAAAATAAATTTATAGGCAAAAATTTTGTTTTTGACCATCGTAGAGGAGAACGTATTTCAGAAGATATAATTTCTAATTGCCATCAATGTGGTAATTTATGTGATGTACATGTAAATTGCGAAAACGAAGCCTGTCATTTATTATTTATTCAATGTGATACTTGTAAGGATAAAATGCAGGGTTGTTGTTCTGAAGCATGTCAGGAAGTGTATAATTTGCCATTTGAAGATCAAAAGGCACTACGAAAAGGAACACATAATAGTAATAAGATTTTTAAAAAAGGACGATCGGAAGTGTTGGTATATAAGAAAAAGAAATCATGAAAAAGCTTAAAGAAATAGAATTAATGGCTCCTGCCGGAAATTTTGAATCATTGCAAGCAGCTATTGATAATGGTGCCGACTCGGTCTATTTTGGAGTTGAACAATTAAATATGAGAGCTAGAGCATCCATTAATTTTACTATGGATGATCTGAGTGAAATATCAGATAGATGCAGTCAGAAAGGGATTCGTACCTATTTAACATTAAATACTATTATTTATGATCACGATTTATCTATTGTAAAAACATTAATTTCCAAGGCTAAAGAAGCTAATATTTCTGCAGTAATTGCTATGGACCAAGCTGTTATTGCCACAGCAAGAAGTATTGGGATGGAAGTGCATATTTCTACTCAAATTAATATCACAAATATTGAAACGGTAAAATTCTATGCCATGTTTGCGGATACCATTGTGTTGAGTAGGGAATTGAGTTTACGTCAAGTAAAAAAAATAACAGAACAAATAGAAATTCAGCAAATTAAAGGCCCTGCCGGTCGTATGGTTGAAGTAGAAGTATTTGGACATGGAGCGTTGTGTATGGCAGTTTCCGGTAAATGTTATATGAGTTTACATGCTCATAATTCTTCGGCAAATAGAGGTGCTTGTAAACAAAATTGCAGAAAAAAATATACGGTTATCGATCAAGAGACCGGTTTTGAAATGGAATTGGATAATGAATATATTATGTCTCCGAAAGACTTGTGTACTATAGATTTTTTGGATCAGGTTGCTGATGCCGGTATAAACGTTTTAAAGATAGAAGGTAGGGGGAGAGCTCCTGAATATGTGGCAAATGTAATTAGGTGTTATAGAGATGCCATAGATAGTTTGGCGAATGATACTTATGATAAAGAAAAAGTAATCTCTTGGATGCAAGATCTTGAAAAGGTCTATAATCGTGGGTTTTGGAATGGTTATTATTTAGGACAAAAATTAGGAGAATGGAGTAAGGAACCAGGTTCTCATGCTACACAAAAAAAAGTATATGTTGGTAAGGGTATGCA
>JGI24023J19991_10003909_pt1 | contig 10312 bp, 8 predicted proteins | sample Cruoilmetagenom1_FD_19991 | JGI IMG/M metagenome (IMG submission 19991)
CCATGAGCAACATGAAACCCCCAGCGGCAGAAACGCGCGGCAAAACGGGCAATGCGTAAAATACGCACAGGGTCTTCACTGAATGCGGGAGATATGTGTTTCAGCAGGCCGGCATCGAGATCTTCGCGGCCATTGTAGGGGTCAATCAAGTCACCATTATCATCTTCTGCAATCGCGTTGATGGTCAAGTCTCTACGCTGCAAATCTTCTTCCAGGGTAACGTCGGTAGAGGCGTGGACTGCGAAACCGGTATAGCCTGGGCGGGTCTTTCTCTCGGTGCGTGCGAGTGCGTATTCCTCGTGGGTATCGGGGTGGAGAAAAACAGGAAAGTCCTTGCCGACCTGTTGATACCCCAGTGATAACATTTCATCCACCGTACTGCCCACCACCACCCAATCACGTTCTTTGGGGGTCAGGCCCAGTAATTTGTCGCGCACAGCACCGCCGACCAGATAGATTTTCATTTTAAGTTAAAGTCCCGATGTCTGCTGGAACAGCCAGTATAGTGAAATGTAATAGTGAAGATATTAAGATCCTCAATAGCCTGGATTGCTATTTATCTGCGCCTTCCGTTTTTTTATTACCTGGAAAAAGACGGCCGACAGCGAGTAATAATGTCTGTGGAACCTCTGATTAATTAGTCATTGCGAGGAGAGAAGCGACGAAGCAATCTATAACTACATGATTCTATTTGACAGATTGCCGCGTTACGCTCGCAATGACTCAATATTTTCAATTAATCAGAGGTTCCCTGTATTATGAAAACAGGTCCCTGGAATTATATAAAATTATGTCTGTTCTTGTCATTAACACAATGTTGTCCCTGTTACGATTCGCATTAATCGTCCTGGCTTTGTCTTTGTTGCAAGCCTGTTCGACCCTGTCATATTACCAGCAAGCCATCAGTGGTCAAATGGAGTTGTTGCAAAAGCGCAAACCTATTGCAGCGGTTATTCAGGATCAGGGGGTCGATGCGCGGATAAGAAAGCGCCTTGAGATGATCGTGGAGGCACGCAAATTTGCAGTCAGTGAATTAGATTTGCCTGATAATGACAGTTATAGTGAGTATGCCGATCTTGGCAGGCCTTATGCTTTGTGGAATGTTTTTGCGACGGCTGAATTTTCCCTGCAGCCAAAGCAATGGTGCTATCCGTTGTTCGGCTGTGTCAGTTACAGGAATTATTTCTCGCCCGTACCGGCAAGGGAGTATGCGGAACAACTGGAGACGGAGGGTCTTGATGTTTATGTGGCCGGCGTGCCCGCCTATTCGACATTGGGATGGTTTGATGATCCTGTTATGAATACCATGATGCACTGGCAGGACTACGATCTTGTTAGCACATTGTTTCATGAGCTGGCCCACCAGAAGTTTTATGTGGCGGGTGACACTATCTTTAATGAGTCTCTTGCAAAGGCGATAGAGCAGGAAGGTTTGCGAAGATGGATGAATCAACAGTCTGATAATGAACGGTTCCAGGATTATTTGCAGGACGCACAGAGAGAGCGCCAATTTATTGATATGGTATTAAAGACACGCAACAAGCTGGAAGATTTGTATCAATCCAGTCTGTCATCTGAGTCTATGTCGATCAGGAAATTAGAGATCCTGCGTGGCCTGCGCGCAGATTATCGCCAATTGCGCCAACAGTGGGGCGGTTATGATGCCTATGACCAATGGATTTTTTCCGGCGTCAATAACGCCAAGATTCAGTCGATAGCCACTTATTACGATTATGTGCCAGCCTTTGAAAAAATGTTACAGCGACATCAGGGCGATCTGCAGCCGTTTTATGCAGAGCTACGCCACATAATGACATTGACGCAGAAAGAGAGACGTGACTATCTGTTATCCAGGACCGCAGGAGGGGCTATTGCAGAATAGTTCTGTTAATAGCGTTTGCGGTAACTAAAAGACCGCTGTTTCCTGTATTGATCCAGTCGTCCCTTGCGATTGTCCTGACTCAGGTAGGCTGGGACAATGGCATGAATGGATACGGGTTTGATGCCAAGTTTTATCAAGCCATTTTCGCTACAAACGCTGTCTGTCTGTAAGGAACGGTAATTATCCAGTGTGAATGGTTTGCCGGGTAGCAGGCTCAATACCCGCGCTTGCAGGCGTGACAGGATATTCGGTAAAGCAATAATCCTGGTTCGGCATTGTAGTTGGCTGGCTGTATATTGCACCAGTTCCTGCAAGGTGAAGATTTGAGGGCCGCACAGTGAATAACGTTGGCCGATTGTGTGTGGATTCTCCAGTGCGGTACAGAATGCCTTGCATACATCGTCAATATAGACAGGTGCAAAACGGCTTTTTGCGCAGGCCAGGGGAAAAACCAGGGGCGTGATTTTCAATAAGCCGGCAAAGCGATTAAAAAAAGAATCTGATGGGCCAAATATAACTGACGGCCTGAAACTGGTGACCAGTAATCCATCGGCATCATGAACCCAGTCTTCAGCTTCACCCTTGCTACGCAAGTAATAGCTGTGGGCATCCTTACTGGCATTCAGTGCGCTCATATGCAATAAGCGTTTGACATCTTTTTTACGACAGGCAAGAACCACACGATGCGCCAGGTCAACATGGATACGATCAAAGTCCTGGCCATTGTCGCGTTTTTCATTCAGTATGCCAACCAGATTGATGGCGACGTCCAGGCCTTCGAAGAACACCTCAAGGGCCTGCTCATCAAAAGGGTCGCCTTTGATGACACTGATATGTTCGATCAGGTTGAGTGAGGGGTGACGCAAGGGATCACGGCAAAGTAGTCGAACCTGGTAGCCTTTTTGTGCCAACAGGGCAGATAAATGCTGGCCGACAAAACCGCTCCCGCCCAATATACCTATTGTTCTATACTGCATAGCATAAGTCCTGGATATATCAATTTAAGATGAGTCTATAACAAGCAATTTGTACTATATTACTACTAATGGGCCAGAATCAGAAAGGAAACAGTCGATGAGTATGCGTTCTATTAATCCGGCAACAGGTGAAACCCTACAGGTGTATGACACCTGGGATGAGATACACCTGAATATGGTCCTGCAGGACTGTAGTGAGGCTAGACCGCTCTGGGCTGCTACCTCGATAGAGGAGCGTTGTAACCTGATGCGTAAAGCGGGCAGAATCTTGCTGCAACGCAAGGAGGAGCTGGCAGCTACCATGACCAGGGAGATGGGCAAGCTGATCAAGGATGCGCGTGCTGAGATTGAAAAATGCGCCCTGGTATGCGATTACTATGCGGATCATGGTCCCGGTTTTCTGGCTGACGAAAGCATCGAGTCCGATGCCGGGCGAAGCCTGGTAGCCTATCAGCCGTTAGGAACGGTGCTGGCGGTGATGCCCTGGAATTTTCCTTTCTGGCAGGTGTTTCGTTTTGCTGCTCCCGGCCTGATAGCGGGTAATACGGGTCTGCTCAAACATGCATCCAATGTACCGGCATGCGCGCTGGCCATCGAGGGGATTTTTACAGAGGCAGGCTTCCCCGCTAATGTGTTTCGTGCATTGATGATCCCGTCCTCCCTGGTGGCTGGTGTCATCGGGGATGCCAGGGTACACGCAGTGACCTTAACGGGTAGTGAACCCGCCGGGATCGCTGTGGCCGGTGCCGCCGGCAAGGCATTGAAAAAATCGGTTCTTGAGCTGGGCGGCTCGGATGCTTTCATCGTCCTTGAAGACGCTGACATGGAATGGACGGTTAATCAGGCGGTGATATCCCGTTATCTCAACACGGGCCAGAGTTGTATCGCAGCCAAGCGCTTTATTGTCGTTGATGAAATAGCGGATCGCTTCGTTGAGCAGTTCAGGCAAGCTGTGGCGCAATTGCTTCCCGGCGATCCGCTGGATGAGCAGACAACACTGGCGCCTTTGTCACGACATGACCTCAGGGATGAACTCCATCAACAAGTGCTGGATACCATTGCTGCCGGTGCTACGGCTGCCATTGGTTGTTCGCCGGAAAACCATCCAGGGGCCTATTATCAGGCATCGATACTGGATCATGTGAAGCCCGGCATGCGAGCTTATGACGAAGAGCTGTTTGGACCAGTGGCGATTATTATTCGAGCCAGGGCTGAAGAGGATGCCATCAACATTGCCAACAGCAGTCGTTTTGGACTGGGTGGCAGTGTCTGGACCCGTGATAGTGAACGGGGTGAACGTGTCGCCAGACGCATGGAATGCGGTTGCGCTTTTGTTAATGGCATGGTCAAAAGCGATCCACGCCTGCCTTTTGGCGGAATCAAGGCGTCGGGTTATGGTCGCGAATTGTCTTCGCATGGTATTCGCGAGTTTGTCAATGCAAAAACAATCTGGATACGATAAGCGCATTCATATCAGCCTCATTCACACCATTCAGGTAACTCAGTGCCAGCACCAACGAGCCTGAAACGCAGCATAAGCCTGCCGTTATTAACGCTCTATGGGCTGGGCAATATACTGGGCGCAGGCATCTATGTGCTGATTGGCAAGGTGGTGGGCGTGGCGGGTCTGTATGCCCCCATTTCATTTTTGCTGGCGTCCTTGCTAGCGGGCTTTACTGCCTTTTCCTATGCGGAGTTATCAGCGCGTTATCCCTTGAGTGCCGGTGAATCGGTTTATTTGCACGAGGCCTTTGGTGTGCGTTTCCTATCACTGGGGGTCGGCCTGTTGATCATACTCGCAGGTATACTTTCCAGTGCCGCTATCGTACAAGGATTCGTGGGTTATTTTAATGTTTTCTTCCAGGCACCAGCGTCGTTAATTATTATTGTGGTCGTTTCATTGCTGTGTGCGCTCGCCATCTGGGGGATCGTGGAATCGGTACGCACCGCAGTGATCCTGACTGTCTTTGAGGTCGCAGGTCTTTTGCTTATTTTGTGGAGCGGTCGTTCCGAGCTGCTGGATATCGGTCCGCGCATACCGGAATTATTACCTGATACAACGTTAGTGACATGGTATGGCATTTTCTGGGGCGGTCTTTTAGCCTTTTATGCCTACATCGGTTTTGAAGACATGGTCAATGTAGCAGAGGAAGTAAAGCAGCCGCAAATCACCATGCCACTTGCCATTATTATTGCATTATGTGTCTCTGCCGTACTGTATTTTTTGGTGGCCTTGGTCGCCGTGCTGGGATTACCTCCTGAACAACTCGCGGCGAGTGATGCGCCATTGGCTCTTATTTATCAGCACTATAGCGGCAAGGACCCATTCTTTATTTCTGCGATTGGCCTGTTCGCAGTGATTAATGGGGCGCTGATTCAAATGATAATGGTGTCGCGGATACTATATGGACTGGCGCGACAATCATGGCTGCCATCGGTGTTAGGCCGTGTCCATCCTCGCACGCGCACGCCGGTCATCGCGACGTTGCTGAGTGCGGTAGCGGTGTTGTTATTCAGTCTCAGTTTTAATATTACCGAACTGGCAGAGAACACCAGTTTTGTTATCCTGCTTGTTTTTATCATGATCAACAGCGCCTTGATAACCATCAAGCATCGCCACCCGAGACCGGAAGGTGTGACCGTCTATCCCGTGCTGGTTCCGATAATGGGTCTGTTAACGGCGAGCGGTTTTGTTGCCTTGAAGTTATTCAAACCCTGGTTTGATTAATAACATTTACTTAATGTGAAAATTCCTTGCCTTGTGTTTGTCAGGACAGCACTCGTATAATCAACCGATCATCATGCATTATTTCGATAAGGAGGTTGCCTATGAAACCCATCATTTCTGTCGCAGGATTTTTATGTATGACAGTGTTTGTGGCGTTATCTGTCCATGCGGCAACGCTGGTGGAAACACAAAGCGGTGAGCACGGCATGCAAAAAATGTGGATTGAAGGGAGCCATATGCGCGTGGACATGGGCAAGGGCGGTGAGTATATGCTGGCCGATTACACTAAAAAGAAAATCTTTATTATCGATCCCGCTAAGAAGGAAATGCTCGATGTGAGTCAGTTTGTTAATGATTCGAGGCGTCATTCCGATGGTTTGCAGGTAAGGGTACAACTGGTCGGCAGCGGACCCAAGGTGGCAGGTTACAGCACACAAAAATATTCCCTCAGCGTCAACGGTCGTCCCTGCAAGCAAGCGCTGGTCTCGCATAAGGCACTAGAAGATGCCAAGCTGGGTCCCATGCTGGAAGCCATCTCCAGTATTGAGATTAACCCGATGGGCAGTCAATTTATGAGTGAATGCGATCGGGCCGGGATGCTGTTTGCCAAGCGCATGCAAAAATTGGGGATGCCTCTTGGCATGATCGAGGCCAACGGAAAAATAACCGATAAAGTTGAGCGCATTGTCCAGAATGCCCCGTTACCAGCCGGTGGATTTAAACTGCCCGTCGGTTTTCGTCGAATCTCCATGCAGCAGAAAATGATGGATGCCCTGGGTGTTGGCAGCTCCTCGGGTGGTAAGGTATTAACGCCGGAAATGAAAAAAATGATGGAAGAGATGATGAAACAAGGCGGACGTTAGGCGCCGCAACGATTCTATNCATCAGACTGCGGCGCCATTTATGACCAGCCTGGTGCATTCTGCCTNGTCATGACTTTTTTCAGGTAANCGGTTTTACANCATGCAATCGCTGTTTCCAGATTTTGAGGTTTCCCTGGTTTGTGGTTGAAAATTTAATGAACCTCCGATCAATTTATGAATTGATCGGAGGTTCATTGACAGTCAAGTATAATAAGAGCGTTAGTTAACGCAAAACGTGGGCTTATTCAGAAACCCATTATAATAATAGAAAACAAAAAACGTGATAATAACTATCTATCTGGCACTCGGAGCGATCGCTGGTTTGCTGGCAGGTCTGCTGGGTGTTGGCGGTGGGCTGGTTATTGTTCCTGCCCTGTTCCTGGTGTTTAGCCATCTGGGTTTTGATCCATCCTTGCTGATGCATATGGCGATTGCGACGTCCTTATCAACCATTGTCCTGACATCGTTAACGTCCTCGTATGCCCATCATCGTCATGGTGCTGTTCAGTGGCGCGATGTCTGGTCGTTAGTGCCAGGTATGTTGTTGGGTGCTGCGCTGGGTGCGTTGGTGGCAGATGAATTGTCCAATACGGTGCTAAAATATTTTTTTGCCGTGTTCGAAATATTGGTGGCATTGCAGGTGTTATTGTCATTATCGCCCGACGGTAGCAATAAGGCGCCAGGCTATTGGCTTGTGTCAGCCGCAGGTCTGATAACGGGAGGCCTGTCGGCCATACTGGGTATCGGTGGGGGGACATTAACGGTCCCTTTTTTGCTTTGGTGTGGTCGTTCTATCAGGCATGCGGTAGCTACATCTGCCGTTTGTGGCTTTCCTATCGCCTTGTCTGCGAGCTTGTTTTACATTCTGTCAGGTATCGACGAAGAGACTTTGCCCATACAAACCGTGGGTTATTTGTACTGGCCTGCCTTTTTATCCATTTCTGTCAGCAGCTTGTTGTTTGCCCCCCTGGGAGCAAAACTGGCGCACAGTTTACCTGTTGCAATATTGAAAAAAACATTTGCAGCTTTATTATTTCTCATAGGTGTGCGACTGTTGTTGTCATGATTAACTGCGACATGGGTGGTCATTGTTGAGTACTTTTCTTTCTTATCGTTATCGTTTGATCCTGTTATCCGTCATCCTGTATGCGCCTGCCATTGTTGCCGGCCCCCTGACGATTAGTGACATACAGTTTAAAGGCAATAAAGTGACGCAGGAACATATCATGCGGCAAGAGCTTACTATCAAGGAAGGCGACCCATTCGATCAGGAAAAGATAAAGGCATCACGTCAGTCAGTGATGGATCTGGGTTTATTCAAGTCGGTTGATGTCGATGTGAGCGATGCTGGCAGCGTAGTATTTACTGTTTCTGAAAAGCATTTCATCTTGCTCATACCGCGCATATCGTACGACAGTGACAATGACCAGATCAAGCCGGGTATTCGTTTAACCGTCAATAATGTAGGGGGTGTGAATCAGCGCATCAAAATGACGTATATCCAGAGTGATGCAGAAGACGCTGATGACGGTAGCCGCAATGAGTTGGGTCTGGAGTATAGCTACCCCAAGATACTGGGAAGTTCATATAACCTGAGTGCTGGGATTAATATCATCAAAAGCCCGTTGCAGTTATTACAGGGTGGGGTCGTTGTTTCCGAGTATAAAAAAAATGATATTGACCTGAATTTTGTTGTCTCACGCTGGCTTAAAAAAACAGCCCCGTCCATTGGCTGGGTGGTGGGAGCGGGGATGCATTATGTCGATCACAATTATCAGTATGAGTCTGGCCTTCAAGGCGTATACGCTGACGATCATGCCGTTAGCCTGTTAATCAATATCGCTTATACCGAACTCCACGATCATTTGTATAGCCGTAGTGGCGTTCAGTATGGCTATAGTATCGAGCAAAGCATGGAGTCCCTGGGTTCCGAGTACCAGTTTAACCGTCACCAGTTTTATTATCGTCAGTTCATCCCACTGGGTCGCCCGCACCATAATCTTAACGTGCAGGCAAGAATGGGTTTTTCGGATGGAGCCACCTCCAATCTTGGTAATGATACCTATACCATCAATGGCTACGGTGATCTCAGAGCTTATAGCGAGGAAGTGAGTGGCGATGCCTTTGTGATCTTTAACCTGGAGTATTTACGCCCAATCCTGGGAAGGAGTCATGTTCGCAGTCTTGTGTTTGTTGATATGGGCGATACCTTTGCCAATAATACCGATGCCACATTATCAGGCCTGAAGTGGGCAGGCGGGGTAGGATTACGCTGGAAAATAAAGAGTTTTGTCAGCCTGGATCTTAGTATGGAGTATGCCCGTAATTTTAACTCCGATGAGAACAAGTTTTATTTTAAAACCAAAGGCGCCTTCTGACGATTACTAGCCGCCGGTCATGGACATGAAGCGAACGGTCTGTTGCGGTTTTTCTGTAAATTCATGCCTTTCCGGTTTCAGGGTAATGGCATGCCTGATGGCATCTTTCAGTTCTTCGTCACTGATGCCCTGTCGTAACAGCGGGCGCAGTTCGAATTTATGTTCCTGGCCCAGGCACATATACAAGGTGCCATCGACAGACAGGCGTACCCGGTTACAGGTTTCACAAAAATGTTGAGAGATAGGGGTAATAAATCCGATACGCAAATCGGTGCCTGCGATTTGCACATAACGGGCAGGACCACCGCCGGGCATGGTCCCTGGGATCAGTTCGTAACGTTCACCCAGGCGTTGTTTGACTTGTTTCAGGTCGAGATAATTTTCGCTGGCCTCACGGCCGGTGTTTCCCATCGGCATGGTTTCGATGAAGCGCAGGGTGAAACCATGTTCGATGCAAAATTCCACCATGTCTTCCACTTCATCATCATTGATACCACGCATGGCCACCATGTTGATTTTAATCGGACTAAAACCTGCTTCTTTGGCCGCCATTAATCCAGCCATCACTTTGTCGAGTTTGCCGCCTGTGATTTCTTTGAAACGTTCCNCCTTGAGCGTATCCAGGCTGACATTGATGCGCGATATGCCNGCGGCTTTCAGNGCGCTGGCCTGTTTACCCAGTCGCGTGGCATTGGTTGATAAAGACAGGTCGGTAATGCCCGGCAGTTGTTGGAGTTGCTCGACTAGTTGGGGTAAGTTTTTTCGTACCAGTGGTTCCCCCCCGGTAATGCGTACACGCTGGGTACCCAGTTCGGAAAAGGCGCGCATAACGCGTTCAATCTCGTCGAAGCTGAGCCAGTGCTCGGGCTCCTGGAAGTCATGGTATCCCTTGGGCATGCAATAGAAACATCTCAGATCGCACTGGTCTGTTACAGACAGGCGGATGTATTCTATGCGCCGCCCAAAAGGATCAGTGAGATTTGGTTTTGTCTGTTTATCTTTGTTCATGCAAGGGTCCAATGATGCTTCATGTCTCTGTATGTTATTACTCAATCTAGATGGTCAGTTGATATAGATCAAGAGAGGGGTGACAAGTTCCGGTTTTATGGCTTGATGGCTGCGGGTGGTCGACGCAGCTCATGATTCAGCAATAATGACAGGGTCAACAATACCAGGGCGCCCGCCTGATGTGCAGCCCCCAGTGGCACTGGCACATGGAATAAAAGTGTTGAAATACCAAGGCTTATCTGGATTCCAAGCATAAAAATAAAGGCATGGGCAAGCAGGCGAGTGCGGCGTTGCAGTGTACTTTTCTGGATAAAATACCAGAATACCGGGATTACCAGGAACAACAGCAAGGCGATCAGGCGATGGTTAAACTGGATGGTCAAAATATTTTCAAACAGATTAATGTATAACGGGCTCAGGGAGAACAGGCCGTCCGGGATAAGTTGGCCATTCATCAGGGGGAAAGTGCTGAAGGC
>JGI24023J19991_10003910_pt1 | contig 10309 bp, 13 predicted proteins | sample Cruoilmetagenom1_FD_19991 | JGI IMG/M metagenome (IMG submission 19991)
ATCCGGAAAGAGGATGTGGAGAATGTAGAGAGATTACGAAGAATGCGGGGCATAACTGTTCTTGGTCAGATTGGGGAGATAGAAGAGGTAGTGAAGAAGATATGTCAATAGGTTAATTATTTATCCTTATTTAATGTAAGAACCACGAGATTATCTAAAACGCGTTACACCAACCTTTTTGCAGTAATCACTAATCGGGCAGATACTGCACTTTGGGCTCATCGGTGTGCAGATAGTTTTGCCATGCATGACGAGAAGCCCATTAAAGGGTATCCAGTATCGTTCTGGAAGTATCTTTCGTAAGGCAGATTCTGTCTGATATGGATTTTTGGTCTCTACGAGACCCAGGCGGTTTGATATACGGTGAACATGCGTATCAACTGCGATACCTGGTTTATCGTAACCGAGCGTGATAACAATATTTGCGGTCTTTCTACCGACACCCTTGAACTTCAAGAGCTCATCCATCGTATTCGGAACGTGTGAAGCATACTCATCGACCAGAAGACGGCTAATATCGAGGATTTGATCAGCCTTTCTTCTGTAAAATCCTACTGGATAGATTGCAGATTCTATCTCCTCTTTTTCCAGGCATAACATCTCTTCCGGCGTTTTTGCAAGCGTAAATAACCGTTTTGACGCTATGGCAGTCACCTCGTCCTTGGTTCTAAGACTCAAAAGGCACGAGATCAGGACTAAAAAAGGATCTCTTCTCTTTGAAATATCCGTCAACGCCAATCTTTCTTCTGGATATTGCTCTTTAAGAATATGCACAATCTTTTCAATCTCAACAGGCAAGTATCTCTCCCCTTCCGGATCCTGAAGAATATACTGTCAGACCACTTATAAACCTTATTCACGGTGCCAACTTTCAAAAATTGACAGTTCCTCTAAATCGGTGAACTACCCCAAGCTAAAGTCCTCAGGCTTAAATTCGGACAGTCCCTGCCCTACATTTAATTTTTTTAGTTGCTCAAAAATCGAAGATTTTCGAAGACCTTTTTTTAGAATGTTTATTGCAGCATTTTCGTCTCTATCCATCTCTAACCCGCAAAATGGACATCTATGAACTCTTTGGCTCAAAGATTTCTTAACGATCTCACCACAGTTCGAACATTCTTGGCTTGTATTCTTTGGATCAACAAATTCAACTCTCCTACCGGCCTCTTCCGCCTTGTAAGATACAAAATTTGTCAGTTGTGACCATGATACATGCGAAAATGGAACATTTTCACATGCAAATCGAAGATTTGCAACTACATATGGGTTTTCATTTCCTATAAACGCAAAAACCTTTAAAAGGAGGTAAAAATTTGTAATTACGAAGAGGTGGAGAAGATATTAGATGAGCGAAGAACTGTCGATTGATGGACTCAGTGAAGATCTGAAAAAGAAGGGTATTCACCCCTCATATCACCGTTTGAAGATTCTTGAATATCTAATGCAGAATAAAACGCATCCAACGGCTGATATGATATATAAAGAACTTTCAAAGGAGATACCACCACTCTCAAAAACAACCGTTTATAATAGTCTAAAACTTTTTCTAAAGAGAGGTATTATACAGGAATTGACGATAGAGGAGAAGGAGGTGAGATACGATGCAGATACAAGACCTCATGCGCACTTTAAATGTACCGAGTGTGGAAACGTGATTGATATGGCTATAGAACCACCAACCCTCAATCCTGAGAGAGTGGTAGAGGGCCATAAAGTTACTGAGTGCCACCTCTACCTTAAAGGCGTCTGCAAGAATTGTTTAAAAAACCCAAAAAAATGAGTATTTCTCCCCCGAGATTGTAAAGTTATTGGGTGTTTGAAGAAAACACGATAAAAAAAAATTTCACTTCTTCTCCCATTTATAAAGCTCTACAACCTGTGAAAGTGTACTTCCTCGTCTTATCTCTTCTCTGATCCTCTCTTCGTTCTTCTTCACTTCCACTGCCCTTCTTGCAATCTCGTATCCCCTTTCCCTCGGAATGACGACTACGCCGCTATCGTCTCCCACGATCCAGTCGCCGGGCTTAACTATCTGTCCGCAACAGGTTATCTCGGCATTTATCTCCCCGAAACCCTTTGGTTCCCCTGCGTTTGGCACTGTTGCCGTTGCAAATAAGGGATAATTCAACTTCATTATGTCATCCACGTCCCTCACACCTCCATCGATCACCACACCAGATATTCCCTTATTCATACAGCTTCTCGTGGCCAATTCACCCCATGGGGCAATATTTTTTCCCCTATCATTATTTATGACGATGGCATCTCCTTTTCCAGCTATATCTATCGCCTCAACAGGTTTAGCCCAATCTCCTGCAAAAGTCTGCACCGTTACGGCTCTCCCAACCATCTTTACCCCCCTATTTACCGGAAAAACGCCGCTCATTGCTCCCTTTCTGTGCATTGCGTCGCTTATGTTCGGCGTCGAAACTTTTTCTAAAAGCTCTCTCGTCTTCTCGTCAAGTGTCTTCTCTTTTTCATACTCTATTTTTGGTTCATCTATAGCTCTTCTTATCTTAATCGTGGATTCTTCGACGTTTGCAGAGTGGATGATGTTCCCGCCTACGATGACGATCTTAGCACCATATTTTACAGATTGGGCGGCGGTTTGAGCATCTAATCCCCCCGCTACGGCCATAGGAATCGAGACGTTCTTTGATATCTCTTTTAATATATCAACAGAAGTTTTTCCTACCATCTGCTCATCTATCCCTGCGTGCACGTTCAGATAATGCACTCCAAGACTCTCCAGCTCTTTCGCTCTCTCAACAGGATCTTTTACTGCCAGAAGATCGACCATTATCTCCACCCCATACAGGTTTGCCGCCCTGATGGCCTCCTCAATCGTGGCATCGTCCACGTTTCCGAGAACGTTTATTATATTTGCGCCGGATTTTGCGGCCATCTCCACCTCAATTGCCCCTGTATCCGCCACCTTCATATCCGCCACAATCTTTTTATCCGGAAAAGTCTCCCGCAAGGTTCTTACAGCGTTCATACCTTCACTCTTTATAAGGGGAGTTCCCGCCTCTATCCAATCTGCCCCACCTTTCACTGATTCTTTTGCGATTTGAACCGCTCTATTCAACTCTAAAAGATCCAATGCAACTTGTATTATTGGTTTATTACCCATAACAATTGACCCCTACTTAGTATGAATATCTCTAAATCACCTTAATACCCCAATCAAGACACCATCTTCTACCACAATATTACGTTCCTCTTTACCACGATACCTATAAAAAAGATAATATTTAAACCTATTTTTCTTACCTCTCCAAAGACCATCCACTTCCTATGCCCCTTCCTCTAAAAAGATCTAAAGCCTTTTTACCATAACGCGGTGAAAGAGATAGGAATGAATCTATGGGGGCACCCCATAGAATACATAATTTGCCGCTTCATGAATGTCGCCCACTTCGACGATCTTCATCCCCCACTCTTCCGCGGCATATTCGACCATATCTATTGGGACCGAATGAACTCTTTCGATGGTATAACCAAAGCATCTTTTGACCTCTGTAACCTGTTGTATATTCTGGTGAGATTGACCGTTTGGTATCAAGAAAGTCTCAACGCCGGATTTAGCTGCTGCCTCTGCCTTTGCAAATATCCCGCCAACTGGCCCTATAGAGCCATCTTCTTGAATCGTGCCGGTTATCGTGAGGTCGTCTGGAATATCATATCCTCTTATCGCTGAGATTAGTGCTAATGACATTGCCGCTCCAGATGAGGGGCCACCGCTGATATCTGTGTTAGAGTAATAAGGCGTAAATACGACGTCATACTTTGAGAAGTCAAAATTCAATATCTCCCCAACGACTTTTACGGCAGTCTTCTCGGCATCTTGTTTATCAACTTCCGTTAAGACGTGTGTGGTATTCACGAGTATCTTTCCACTGCCTGGATTAACTTCGACAGAGGCATATCCTACGAGACCTTCGCCTCGATCATTTACTGCAACGGTCTTTATATACGAACCCATCGCCGAGGCGGGCATGAAGGAGATACAAGATATGCAAGAGACTAATATCACCATAAGGATAATTAGCGAAAAGATCTGTTTCCGTGACATAACTAATGTATTTTTAAAGGGGGAGAAAGATATAATTTTTGGTGAATGGAAATAGCGGTGATACCATGGAATTACAGAATTTAAAGATCGTTGGTACAGCCCACGTCTCTGAAAAAAGTATAAAAGAAGTTAGAGAGACCATAAGGAAAGAAAAACCAGACATAGTTGCAGTGGAGCTTGATGAGGGAAGATTTAGGGGTTTAATTGAGAGAGAAGAGATGTCTTTGAGAGAGGTTTTAAGAGCAAGAGACGGTGAAGTTCGCCTATTACTTGTTCAGTGGCTTCTCTCACATATCCAAAAAAAAATTGGAAAGGGGGTAGGTATAATGCCTGGAGAAGAGATGCTTATGGCAGTAGAAGAAGCAAAAAAGATCGGAGCAAGTGTTGTTCTGATAGATAGAGATATAAGAATAACGCTTCAGCTACTTAGAGATAAGATGACTTTTAGAGAGAAGATGAGAATATTTTTTTCACTGTTAAGATCTCTATTCATCAGAAAAGGCGAGTTGATAGAATTGGATCACATCACCGACGAGGACGTCTTGGATGATCTTGTAAACGAGTTTAAAAAACTCTCCCCAAACGCGGCAAAGGTACTGATAGATGAGAGAGATGCGTACATGGCAAAAAATCTCCTATCACTATCTCAAATGGGTGAAGATAAAAAAATTGTTGCAGTGGTTGGTGCCGGACACGAAAAAGGGGTGAAAAGATATATAAAAGCCTCAAAAATAAAAGAGGGAACTACCCCTCCCTTACAGATGGGGTACTAAAAAACCGAAGTTTTTGAGGACTTTGCTTAACTTTCTCTGTTCTCTCTTCAACTTTCCTTCAGATTTAGACAAATATCTTGAATTATCTTCCTGATTGCAAATCTTCGATTTGCAAACTTGAAAATCTCCAATTTTCAAATGCCATCTCTTTCTTGATTCTTCTCGACCTGATGACCTCGAATATTTTGGATAACAGTTCCCCTTTTGGATCTTTTTCTTCTATTAATAATGGTGTATCCATTTTTTTCACCAAAAAATAGTTTTAACTACTCTATTATAGTTTTTTCGGGTTTATTTCGGTCACAATTGAGTTTTATGGATTTTTAGAATGCACTTTTACAAACCAAGACAAGAACAAGCACAGCTATATAAAAGAACGATTTACAATCCTAAATTTTGACTTGACTTAAGGAGGGGGCTAAGGATGTATACGTCCCCTTCGCGTCTTAGTTCTACATGTTTTGCACTCATATCCTGATACTCCTCTTTAACTTTTTATTATCTTTTCTAACCTGTAGATATTGTATGAGCAGAACAAAAGACAATATTTATATCATACAAATACAAATATTGAAGAAGGGAAGGAGATGACAAGATCCTATGAAGAGGTATTGGAAAAAGTCAGGGCGGGTTTTTTGGATCCCATTCTGAGAAGATCACACCGGGATTCTTTGGAATCCTCTTTTAGATCTGCTTTGGATTGCCTTGAAGAGATGCAATATGGAACGCCGATATGGTGGAGCGAGGGAGAAGAAGCCGACTACGAATCAGCATCTAAGAGAGATATGCCAGAATCCACGTCCGAGATGGGTGAGGTGATACCCCGTTTGGTGCGATTCTTAAAGGGCATACCGATATACGGTCATCCGGAGACGGTGCCAAACGTCATACCGCAGAGCACAATTCCCTCGATCGTCGGCGTGGCACTCGCCGCCATCTGCAATCCGAACATCATGGAGGAATCGTACGGCGGCAAGGTCTGTGAAGCCGAGGTGGAAGTGGTATCTTTCATCTCTTCATTGATCGGATATGACAGGAATGAATCCAGTGGTTTTTTCACATTTGGCGGCACCGGCACCAATCTCTACGGTATAAAATTNGGGGTTCAAAAGGTCATCGATGGTTGNAGGGAGAAAGGCATCAGAAGGGACGTGAAGGTGATGGCATCAGAGGTAAGCCACTATTCCCTATTGAACGCAATGGATTGGCTGGGCCTGGGAACGAACAACCTCATCAAAATTGGTGCAGATGAAGACAACTCCGTTTCCCTTGAGAAATTGGAGAAAGAAGCGCGTAGGTTATTGAGCGAAGGCAAACAAATTGCCTGTATTGTTCCAACACTTGGAACGACGGACGCCTTTGGAATAGACGATATTAAAGAGATCGTGGCGTTGAGGGACGATCTGGTGGATGATTTTTCTTTGGACTATTCCCCGCACGTTCACGCGGATTCCGTTATCGGTTGGGTTCTTACAGTCTTCAACGACTATGATTTCGATGAGAATCCACTGAAACTGCCGGGGATCGAGAATCTCATCCATCTGCGAGATAAGATAAGATATTTATATATGGCCGATTCGGCTGGAATAGACTTTCATAAACTCGGTTATACTCCATACGTATCAAGCCTCTTCGTCGTCAAAAACAGAAAGGAGTTGGAATTGATAGCGAGGGATAGGTCACTAATGCCGTATCTCTACCACACGGGTCGTTACCATCCGGGGATATACACGTTAGAGACCTCCAGATCGGGGAGTGGAGTGCTGAGTGCGCTTTCCAGTCTTTATTTCTTGGGTAAAGATGGTTATAGAGTGCTTCTAACACATGCGATCGAGATGACGCAGATCTTCAGGAGAAAGATCAAAAAAATTGGAGGCGTTATTTTAAATGAACAAAATATTGGCCCCGCCACGCTATTTAGAGTCTATCCTCCACCCCACAAAGATAACAGCACGTCAATCTATAAAGAGGAGATAGACGGCGATATCGAACTACTGAAAAGATGTAATAGATACAACGAGGAGATATTTCGTAAAATAGATGAGCAGATCAGATCAAAGGGGGTTGGTATCGTCTTTTCGATGACCAAAAGTTATAAGAAAACGTCTTATGGCGAAGATATTACGGCATTAAAGGCTTACATGACCTCTCCACACATCGAGGAGGAGAATATAGGCCATATCGTTCAGCAGATCTCCCGGGCGATGATGTGAAAAAGTAGAATAAGATATTTTGGAGTATATGAACTACTCAAGAGCTTTATCGTATTCTCCACCATCTATCTTCTCAAGCATGCCTTTCGGCATCAATCCATCGACCGTAATGCCGATAGACTGGCACGTCCCGATCACTTCTTTAACTGCATTCTTCAATTCGTACGAAAGCATCACTTCCATCTTTGTCTCCGCTATCTTCTTCACACCTTCGAGACTTATATCACCTACAGAATCCCTCCCAGGGGTTCCGGAACCTTTCTCTACTCCCGCCTCCTTTTTTATCAGCTCGGAGGTTGGTGGGGTCCCCACCTCGATGGAGAAGCTTTTGTCATCTTCCACGATAACCTTGACAGGAATTTGCATCCCATCAAATCCACTTGTCTTTTCATTTATCTCATCAACGATCTGTTTTATGTTCGCCCCAAGTGGCCCGAGTGCGGGACCGACCGGGGGGCCCGGGGTGGCCTTTCCCCCAGGAACCAAGAGTTCTACGACATCCGACATTACACTTCCTCCTTATCTAATACTCTGATTGAGTCTCCCCTAACTGTAACGGGGATCACCACCGTCGATTCAAAAAATTCCACGGTGACTTCTTCCTTGTTTATATCAACCCTCTTAACTCTTGCCTTCTCTCCTCTGAATGGGCCATTGATAATCTCTACAATATTACCTATCTTCACTCCGGCAGTGGTTGGTTGCGGAGTTAAAAATTGTTCCAGCTCATCTGGGGCGGCTTGGCCTTTTATCACTGCCCTCGCGTGGTTTATTCCGTGTATAACCTGCTCCACTACCTCTCTTGTGGTGCTCTCCACCAGCAGATATCCCTTCAACTTATCCGGAACCAAGATGGAGGCGATTTCATGCTGCCCCATCTCAATCTTCATCTTCATCATACCAGCCACGGCAATCTCTTCCCCTGCAGTGGTCTTAACAGCAAATACCTTCAAACCTTCATCTTTTTCGTCCATTATTGCCCTGTGAAGAAAAATAGCAAGTATACTGCAAACCCGATGACGCCCACGACGAAGATGCCCAACCCCGTTATCTTACCTGTATTCTTAAACTCATCTCTACTGGGTCTCCTGGTAAGCCTCAATATCCTTCCATATTTCCCTAATTTCTCTATAAATCTAAATTCCATCCTCATTTGACAAAATCTATTCCGTATTTCTTTTGAAAATCTGTGGATATCCTTTCTCTCCCAAATATTTGAGGAGACTTGACCCCGGTGATAACTATCATCGTCTTAATCTTACTCTTAAGATCTGGATCAATCTGGGCACCCCAAATTATCCTCGAATTTGAACTGATGCTCTTATATATCTCCTCGACGACTCCCTCCGCCTCCGATATAGTCATATCTGGCCCTCCAATGACATTTACGAGTGCAGATGTTGCATCGGATATATCGAGATCGAGTAGGGGGCTCCTCAATGCCCTTTTGACAGATTCTATCGCCTTATTCTCTCCCTCTGCCTCGCCGAGACCGATCATAGCGACCCCCCCGTCCTGCATTATCGTTCTAACGTCGGCAAAATCCAAATTAACGAGGCCCGGTTTTGTGATCAACTCAGTGATCCCCTTAACTGCCCTCATCAAAACTTCATCCGCCACTTTGAAGGCGGCCTGAAGGGGCAATCTCGGAACTGCCTCGAGTAACTTATCGTTTGGGATTACTATAACAGTATCCGATACATTTCTAAGCCTCTCCAACCCGGATTCTGCATTTTTTGCCCTTACAACCCCCTCAACGCCAAAAGGCAAAGTCACAACAGATATTGACAGGGCACCGGCATTTCTTGCAGCATTTGCAACTACGGGTGCGCTTCCCGTTCCTGTGCCTCCACCGAGGCCACAAGTTATGAAGACCATATCCGCATCTTCCACAGATTTTTCTATATCGCCCTCACTCTCCTTTGCGGCTTTTTCCCCCGCCTGCGGCATACCACCGGCACCAAGACCCTTGGTGCATCTCTTCCCCAACAAAATTTTCTTATGGGCATTTACAATTAAGAGATGCTGCGCATCGGTATTTAGAGCTGTGAGAGTGGCACCCTTGATGCCCTCCTCTTCCATTCTGTCCACGGTATTACAACCGCTGCCGCCACATCCCATAACCTCAATGGTTGTCTTAAGACCTTTTAATAACTCTTCTAACTCCTGGTTTGCTTCTATGACAGCAGGATCTCCGATCTCTTCCCTCGCCACCTTTTTATCCCCCACTCCCCCTTCTGCCCTTGCCAGCGCCTCTTTAACAATGGAATCCATCATGATTCGTACCTCACTGAGATATAATATTCGATCGTGCCTTATCTATCTCCTATATCAAGCTTAAACATTTTCATTCTTTATAAATTTATTGATCTTCTTCTCCACCGCACTTAAAATTCCTCTTATAGATCTAATCTCCTTTCTGCCTGCTCCTGACGCTTCTAAAATTCTCTTCAGCATTAAAGCTGTCTTCTCCCTGTTGAATCTTGGAAATTCTATCTCGTTCAAGACCCTCAAGATATGCTCATCCAAATGGGCCATCTCTTCCCTGCTTGGAATCTCGGTATCTCCTTCATTGGGATCGAGATCGAATAGTTCATAGAGTATTATTCCGACCGACTGTGAGATATTGAGGGTTGGATAATCTGGAGAGGAGGGTATATTCACGATCACATCGCACCTTTTGAGCTCATCATTCGTCAAACCATTGTCCTCCCTCCCAAAAACGATTAAGATTGCTCCTCTTTTCCCTTCAATGAGTTCTTTTAATCTTTTTGGCGTGAGAAATGGTTCTCTTACATAACTTTTCCCGCCGACGATTCTGGTAGTCCCGATGACATAATTGAACTCATCTAAAAGATCCTCTAAATGATCATATATCAAAGCGTTATTTAAAACGTCCTGAGCTCGTGCAGCCATCTTCTTCGCTTCAATATCTATTGTTGGGGGGTTTATAAGGATCAAATCGCCAAATCCAAAATTTTTCATCACCCTTGCTACAGAACCCACATTTCCACTATAAATTGGCTCTACCAGAACCACTTTTATCTGCGGCATTCAAAAATCTCCGATTTTTGAGTGCTCAAAAACCTTCGGTTTTTGGCATGTGAAAATGGAACATTTTCACGGCGACGAATCTTCGATTCGTCTGCATAGCACAAATCTTTGATTTGTGCCTATTTGCAAATCTTTGATTTGCAATCATTCAAAAAACCCCTTCACATGCCAAATAGAATATACATTATCAGATC
>JGI24023J19991_10003912_pt1 | contig 10304 bp, 8 predicted proteins | sample Cruoilmetagenom1_FD_19991 | JGI IMG/M metagenome (IMG submission 19991)
TTCACAGACACCAACAAATGATCGCTAATTCCGTAGGCCAAACGATAGACCGAAGCGATCTCCGAATTCGACGTTGGATGTTCGATGTTCAAAAAACTTCTCCTGGTTAAATGTCTCGCCGGACCGGTCCAAACCTCTTCGGGTCGCTCGGGCATAGCCCGAGGTTTAATTTACCGCAATCAGATCAACGGCGCTTTTTGGGCCGGGCCGCCGTCGCGGTTTTCCCGGTTCGGCGGCGACCCGATTTTCGTTCGGGTCCCGCCTTCAAAGCGGACCTGCCCGCCTTCCTGTCTCCAGACCCGCTGCCCCGTTGGGGCGGTTTTCTCGCAGCAACCTCGAAAAAGTGTGACGCCAGGTGTTCCGCCTTTAATTCCTTCAGGGCATCTCGGATCAACTGGCGGTTGGAGGGGTTGCGATACTGAACCAGGGCCCGCTGCATCTTTCGCTCGCGGAAGGTTTTGGCCACGTAAATGCGTTTGCCGGTGAAGGGGTTTTTTCCCGTATAATACATGGCACCCGACATCGTCAGTGGCAGGGGGATAAAATCCTGGACTTGCTCGGGGTGCATGCCGCGCTTGATCAGGTAAAGAGCAAGTTCCAGGGCCTCTTTCAGGGATGAACCGGGATGGGCGCTGATGAAGTAGTTGACCAGGTATCGCCTGGCGGAGAGGCGTCGGTTGACCCGGCCAAACCGTTCAACGAACGCATTGTAGATTGCCATGCGCGGCTTGCCCATGGCATCGAGCACCGGGTCGGACACATGCTCAGGCGCCACCTTCATGCGGCCGCCGACGTGGAACCGACACAGCTCTTCCAGACAGGCATCGGTCACACTGCCACCGAACAGGTCGTGCCGGAAACCACTGCCGATGAAGGCATGCTTGACCCCGGTAATTTGCCGGATACGCCGGTATAGGGGCAGGCTTTTTCCGTAGCCGGGATCGAGGCCGGGACAGGTCTCCGGCACCATGCAGCGCCTGTTTCGACAAAAACCTTTTTTGGCCCAGCGCGGACAGTCGGCCCCGTAAAGGTTGGCCGTGGGCCCCCCCATATCCGTAATGGTGCCGTGAAAGGCCGGGCTTCGGGCCAGGCGTCGGGCCTCACGGACGATGGAATCGGCACTCCGGCTCTGGACCATACGCCCCTGGTGAAAATAGAGGGAGCAGAAATTGCACTCGCCGCTGCAGCCGCGGTGGGTGACCAGGGAGTGGCGTACCGTCTCCAACCCCGGTACCCCACCGGCGGCATCGTCATCCGGATGCCAGGTGCGCCGATAGTCCAGGTCGTAAACGGCGTCCAGGTCGGCTTGGGAAAGAGGCATGGGAGGTGGGTAGACCACCGCATAGCGATCGCCGTGGGCCTGAACCACCGGCCGGCCGGTGAAGGGATTCTGCTCTCGGTAGAACAGCCCGAAGGCCCGGTTGAACTGCTCGTGGCTATCGGTGACCGCCTCACAAGCGGGGATGGTAACGAACTCTTGTAAAAACCCCGGGGATTTGCGAATGACCGCCGTGCCCGCAATGGAATCGAGCGTACCGATAGCTTCCCCGACTGACAGCCGCCGGGCGATCTCCACCACCTGGGTCTCCCCCATACCGTAAACGAGCATATCGGCCCGGGCATCGAAAAGAATCGATCGGCGCAGGCGGTTATCCCAGTAATCGTAATGGGCCAGCCGGCGCATGCTGGCCTCGATGCCGCCGATTACGACGGGTACCTCCTTGAAGGCCTGACGCACACGGTTGGCATAGACGATCAGGGCCCGGTCGGGCCGCATTCCGGCCTTTCCGCCCGGGGTGTAATCGTCCTTTTTTCGGAGGCGCTTGTTGGCCGTATAGTTGGCCACCATGGAATCCACGTTGCCAGAGGAGATGCCGAAGAACAGCCGCGGCCGCCCCAGGCGCCGGAAATCCTCGGCACTGCGCCAATCGGGCTGGGCGATGACGCCCACCCGGTAGCCGTGAGATTCCAGCACCCGGCCAATCAGGGCCACACCGTAGGCCGGATGATCTACGTAGGCATCCCCTGTGATCAGGATGATATCCAGCGCATCCCAGCCACGCCGTTGCATATCCGACGGTGAAACCGGCAAAAAGTCATGTTGCATAGCAGTATCAGCTTCTTAGATTAAAGGTTATGGGTACGCCCGGCAAAACGTCCGGCGCTCTGTGGCGGTTTGGCATAAAAAGCGCTCCTCCGGCTTCATCTTGGTGGATGGACTGGGCGAATCCCGACGCTTCATACAATTTCAACCAACGCCGTATACGACTCCCTTTCCGTGAGCAGATAAAGTCGGAGAGACCGCCATCACGGCCTCGGGGGGCCTTTGACGACGCATCGGTACATCCGTGATTCCGATGTTATCCCTTGAGCCCCCTGGTCCGATGGTGTAACAGGATTAAACAAACGAGGAATCTTTTGAACGATGACCATGGGGGATATGGTGGCAATCTACTATATTGACGGTGAATTCGTGCCGGCGGAAAAAGCGGTCATTCCCGTGAACGATCTGGCCCTTTTGCGCGGCATCGGCGTGTTCGACCTGCTTCGAACCTACGACGGCAAACCCTATTTTCTGGATGCCCATATCGACCGGTTGGAGACCTCGGCCCGTAAAGTAGGCATCCCCTTGCCCTGGTCCCACGCGGACATTGCCGACGTGGTCCAACAGACCCTTTCCCAAAATGATATTCCCGAAGCCAACATCCGCATCGTGGTCACGGGCGGTTCGAGCACCGATTTCATGAACCCGTCGGGCAATCCCCGCCTGTTGGTGCTGGTATCAGCGATCCCCCGGCTGCCCGGTCATTGGTACACCAAAGGGGTCAAGATCATCTCCTGGGAGGTGGAACGCCCAATGCCCGGCGCCAAAAGCATCGACTATATTTCGGCCAGCCTGGCCCTGAAAAAAGCCGCCACCAAGGGCGCCGTTGAAGCCCTGTACATCGACCGCAACGGCCTGGCCCTGGAGTGCACCACCGCCAACATTTTTGCCTTTGTGCAAGATAAACTGGTGACGCCCGGGCAAGGCATCCTCTCCGGCGTGACCCGAAAGGTAACGCTGGAGCTGGCCCACGGGCTATTTCCCGTCAGCATCCGGGACATCTCCCGTACCGAACTGATGGCCGCTGACGAGGTGTTCATCACCGGGACCAGTAAGGGGCTGGTGCCGGTGATCCAGGTGGATGACGGAATCATCGCCGACGGGCGTCCGGGCCAACGGACTCGGCAGCTCATGGCCGAGATGAAGCGGCACACGGAAAAACGATAAGATCCGAGTGGTTTACCCTGTTTTCGGGAAGCCGAATGACGGGATGCTGGAATTCCCCACGCCCTCAATTCCCCAACCCAATGATCGTATTCGCCTGCCGCCAAATCGGACTTTCGGACAGGCTTCCCTGCTGGTCCACCACGTCCCGGACCCGCGCAAACACACGTTCGACCAGCTTTTCCCTGCCCGCCACCAGGCGGATCACCCCCTGAAGCAGAAAAAAGCTGAGCAGCAGAACCAGAACTATCGTCCAGAAGGCGTGCAGGAAAAAATCACCTGAAAGGATGCTGCCCGAGAAAAAGTTCACCACCGTCAACCATCCGGTATAACCCAATACACCCAGCGCCGGCAGGTTGAAAACCAGCTGTAAGAACCCACCGCTCAGTCGACGGCCCACCTGCGACAATTCATCCTCCAGGGCATCGTTCCAGATTTGGGAAAGACGCTGGCCGATCTTTTCGCCGTGGCCCGGAGCACGGTGGGCCTCACGTACCGAAGGGGAAAACCGGGCCTTGATCAGCATCTCGGCGATATCCGGCCACGCGCGGGCAATGGCGCCATCGTAGCGATTCAGGGCCATGCCGGTCCCTGCGCCGCGATCGGCCGCCGCCACGGCCTTTTTTGAACCCGTATAATGCCGAACCGCGGAAACGGCCCCGAAAATCTGGCNCACCGGATTTCCAAAGCGCAGCAGGGAAGCGATGCCGGCACCGAATACCAGGATCCGGGTCCAGATGGCCACAATCCACCCCATCGGTCCCAACCAGTGCTCGGCCAGCCGCTGGTAGAGCCGCACATTGATGCCCGACACCAGCGAGGTGCCATCCCCCCGAAAAGCGGCCACCGCCTGCTCCATGGCCTCGGCCTCGGACGCACCCATTTGCGCGATGGCCGCATCCAGTTGTTTTTTCTCTTTTTCAGCTTCGGCACGCACGGTTTGCTCGAGATAAATCCTCAGGCGACGAGCGTTCTCCAGCCGGTGGTCAACGGAATAGCCGGATCGATTGAAAGTTTCGACTATCAGTCGTTGCAGCTGCTCAAATTGGTTACGGTCGTGCTTGGGAGGGGCCTGGCGATCCCAAGCGGGATCGTTGAGCCGGCTTCGGGCAGACACACACAAAACCGCCGCCGGTTCGGCGGACCAGGCGTCGCGGATATAGCGGTCGAATTCGGGCATGATGGTCTCGGTCAGTTCGGCCGCCGCCAGCCGGTCGCATTTATTGACCACCACCACCAGGCTTGCGCCGCTGAACAACCGTACGTAGGGGGCCAGAAAATCCGTGTGGTCCCGCCGTTTGGGATTTTCCCCGTCAAACACGCAGACAAGCACATCGGACAGGGTGATGGCCTGGTGAATGATGGGTATGTGCCGGTTCCGATGGGTGCTGTCCGTGTCCGGGGTGTCGATGAGAATCACATTTTCCAAGGCATCGGCCGACGCACTGGCGTGGATGCGGATGTTTTCAGGCCCCAACTGAGCGGCCAGTTGTCCGGCATCGGCGGTTTGCCGGCAAAAGGCCACCACGTTCTCGGTGGTGGGCCGTCGGTGGCCGGCCGGGGAGAGGTCGTCTTCTCCGGCCAGGGCGTTAAGCAGGGTGGATTTTCCCGAACCNCAGGGGCCCACCAGGGTCACCACCAGCTTGCGGTCGAATCGTTCAGCCAGCCGGTCCAACATGAAAAGGGCCTCTTCACAGCTTTTTTGAAGCCCTATCGCAGGCCGCCAGAGGGCGATGCCGTCCAGGATTTCGGTCAACCCCCGAATGTCTGAGCGCACGGTTTCCAGCTCCGCCATGGCCCGGAGTCTGACCATCTGCGTATCCATCATCGTCTCTTCTCCATTGCATGGCCGCAGCGGGCCAGGCTTTTCGTCATCGATGCAATCCGACCGGCGGCATCTTCAGCTACCTTACGTCCCTGATGGAGTAAGGATCCGGATATTTTCTCTTCGAACAGCGCCTCGATTGCCGTCAATTTGTGGGTGAGCCATGCCTGGGCCACGGGGCCCAGCAGGGATTCCAGCTGTTTCCGGTCCGCTTTTTTCATCCCGGCGGTGGCCGGGATGGCCACCAGGGCATACAGGTCATTGAGACCGAACAAGCCGGCCAGCTTCACCTTGATACCCACAGCGCCCACAGGATCCCCGGTGTGCAGGACATAGGTCACGGCAGCGGTGGCGGGAATAATGTTGAGCATGGCCGAAAAGGTTTGCCGAATCTGGTCGACGGTCGTCATATGGGAGCGCCGCTCTCTGGCCAGCCGTTGCAGTTCGACTTCCAGCCGGCTGGTAAGGCTGAGCAGGGTCTCCTGTCGGCCCAGAATCTCTTCGATGACCGCCGTCCAATTCTGGTTGCAAAGCGCCGCCTGCGCTTCCGCCAGGGCAGGATGAAGCGGAACATGAAGGCGGAACATGCCCGTGCCGGTTTGCTGTTCCGAAACGCCGGATTTGCCCGCCAGCCGCCGGGCCGCGTCTCGGAGCAGACCGGCCGCCGGATCGTTTTGCGATAATTGCAGGTTGATCGCCGGGTCCACCGCCGCCTGGCGCAGGCGGTTGGCCGCCCGCACAAGATCGGCCTCCATGGCCGCCGCCGTTTCGCCGCCGTCCAGCACCTTGCTTCGGCTCGCTTTGCTGCGGCCGACCCATTTGGCGGCCCGCATCAATAGCCGCACCGGCGTCTCTATGACCCGCCCGGTATTGCGCATAATCTTGACATGGGACGGGTCGGCATCCCGCCAAATATCGGAAAAGCGACGAAGCACGGCATCCATGGGCAGATGCCCCAGGGCGTCCTGAACACTGCGCCGCCGGACTACGCGCAGGCTTTCCAGGTAAAGCGCCAGATGATCTGACGATTCCAGGGCCTGGTCGAGAAACCGCCGCCCCTGTTGGATCACATCGCCGAAAATGGAAAGGTGAAGTTCTCTTCTCACCTTGCGGGGATCGATCAGCGCAAGGGCATCCATGAGGCCGGGACGGCCAGCTTCAACCGGCACGATGGTCATGGGGCGCTGCCCAGCGGCCACCCGGTTGTCTTCTTCGGCCCGGTAGACGCCCAGTACATGCTGCCCGGCCCGACCGCCATATAGGTTCCGGGCCACCGTATCGGCATGATCGATGACCTCCCCATCGGTGAAGCCGGGATCGGTCCGGTAGACCAGAAAGCATTTGCGGGTGCCCACGGCGGTAAGCATGCGGGCGATGAAATCAGTATTGTCCCGGTTGTTGTAGTTGGCGTTGGTAAANATGTAGAAGAGCACGTCGGCGACACGAAGGGATCGTTCGGCCATCGCCCGGTTCTGGTAANTGCCTGCCGAACCGGTATCAAAATCAGGCGTGTCTACCAGCGCCAGGTCCGCCGGCAGGGCCGTTCCGTAATGCAGCAACGGGTCACCCAAGGTGGTCAGCTGATCCATTTGTGCCAGCTCCTGCGGTGGGCAGCCAAAGGGCTCAAACAGGGCGGTGGCGATGCCGGGGATTTCCCGGTGAGAGGCGTTGATCGAAATGAGTATACGCCGGTTGATACCGGCCCGGCCGCCGGTGGGCGAGATCATTTCACCGGAGAGGGTGTTGAACAGGGTGGACTTACCCGAGGAGCCGCCGCCACAGATGGCCGCCACCAGAGGAAATTCCGGCATCAACCGGGGAAGCAGGCGGGTGTCCACCGCCTGTAGCCACCCTTCGATGGCCGGACGTGAATCCAGGGCCATCAGGTCGGCCAGGGCCGAAACCGCGCCCCTGAGCGTTTGGACAGCGTCGATGGTGTCTTCGGCATATAGTGGGTCCAACTGGAAACGATCTCCTTTCCTCACTAACCATTATCACAACGGTTGACAAGCCGCCACCCGGTCCCATCTTATCAACATACGGGTAATGCGAAAATAGCAGAACAGGGAGGGGGGCCATGGCCTGGATCAACGTCCCCGGCTTGGCCGGCAAGGTTTACCTGCCGGACGATGCCGGTCGGATACCGAAAAAGCACCCGTGCAAGACGTGCTTCGCCTGCCGGTGGTGCGACGAAAACTGCTGCCGGGTGTGCCGCAGCGACGCCGCTGAGACCGGCAATTCCGCATCCCCGAACAGCCGTACCCACGGCCCTTCCAAGACGCCGAAAACACACCGCCCCTAAACCCCTTCCATTCAACCCGTCAACCTTTCAAATTATCCCAAAACGCCTTTCCGACCGCTTCCCGGCGATTACCTCCCGGCGGGGGCGGGGGCGCGGAGGGCCCGCTTTGGGGCCGGATGCCACGGAGCCGGCTGATGCGTTCCGAAACCGGCGGGTGCGTAGAGAACAGGCTCTGCAGCCCTTTTCCGGACAAGGGGTTTACGATGAACATGTGAGCCGTTGAAGGATTGGCATCCATGGGAATTCGCCGGGAGTCGGCCCCCAGTTTTTCAAGGGCCTGTGCCAGCCCCTCGGGATTACCGGCGATTTGAGCGCCAGTGGCGTCAGCCAGGTATTCCCGGGAACGAGAAACAGCCATCTGGATGATCATGGCTGCCATGGGCGCGATGATGGACATGGCGATCATGCCGATGGCGCCCATGCCGCCGCCGTTGTTATCGTCCCGATGCCCGCCGCCGAAAATCGCCGACCAGCGCGCCATGGATGCCATCATCATGATCGCAGCGGCCATAGTGGCGGCAATGGTGCCGATCAATATGTCCCGATTTTTCACGTGGGCCAGTTCGTGGGCCAGCACCCCCGTCACCTCCTGCCGGTTCATGAGATTCATCAGCCCCTGGGTGACGGCCACCACGGCATTTTCCGGATTCCGTCCCGTGGCAAAAGCATTGGGCGCTTCCTTGGGAATGATGTAAACCTTGGGCATGGGCAAGTCTGCCCGGCGGGACAGGGTCTGAACCGTCTCATACAACTCAGGCGCCTGCTGGGGACCGACTTCGCGCGCCTGGTACATCTTGAGAACGATCTTATCCGAATACCAGTAACTGAAAAAGTTCATTCCTGCGGCCAGCACCAAGGCGATAATCATCCCCTGACGGCCGCCCAGCAGGTTGCCGACGATCATGATGAAGGCCGTCATGACGGCCAGCAAAAGGGTGGTCTTAAGCTGATTGCCCATTCGCGCTTTCTCCTTTGGTTTTGGTATTATCGATATAAAAAGAGAACCCCTATTCGGTTATCTCACGGCTGCTCAATTATAACGCCGTTTCACCCAAAGGCAACCGGGTTCGTATCGCCCACCGGGGTGGCGCTAACCCATGAATGAGCTTTAATCCGTTTCTTGCGTGAGACCATGCCCACACCCCTTCATTTTTTTATGCATCAGCATCGATGTTCGCAAACCTCCCTTGACAGGCCGACCGATTTTCCCTAAAGTTTTTCCGTAAAGCGGGTATCGGGTTCAATATAGGGGATGGTTAACGATGAAAGACGCCTTAACGCTTCGTATCAGTCGGCGAACCTTCCTGAAAATGGGTACGTCAACGGTACTGACGACCGCCTTCACACAACCGGTAATCGCCGCCGTGCTTCCTGCCCGCCATGAACCCCGCGTATTGTCTTTCTTTAATATTCACACCGGGGAAACGCTTCGCGCCTGCTACCGCGCAAACGGAAAACTGATCCACCATGAAGTAAACCGAATCAATCATATCATGCGTGATTATCGTACCGGTGAGATCAAACCGGTGGATCCCGATTTGTTGGATCTGCTTCATCACATCGTTATCCAGGTAAAACCCCACTCTCCCATCAACATTATTTCGGGATACCGCTCGCCGCGTACGAATGCGGCGTTGAGAAAAATAACCACCGGTGTGGCCCGAAAAAGCCTGCATATGCAAGGTCGTGCCATTGATATCCGAATCCCCGGATACCAGACGACGACCCTCCGTCAACTGGCCATAGACCTTAAATCCGGTGGTGTCGGCTACTATTCCGAATCGGATTTCATTCATCTGGATACCGGTCCGATAAAAGTATGGTAGCGCTGGTTTCCGGTCGGCTGAACACCTGTTGGGAAACCTGAATATTCGAACAGAAATTCTTCACATCTATTTCTCAATGAATGTTGTTCTGAATCATCGCTCATGTTTGCTGCATCCAACCCTGCGCATAAAGTACTTGCATTCTCATTCAATATGGCGGATAGAACGATCCGCCCGATCGATTTCTATTAACATTCTGGCAGCTTGACATTTTCCAATTGATCAATTATGCTCATTTTCAAATACGTTGTAGCGTCAGCGCACTCGGTTCTCAGCGAACGCCTTCTGGCAACATTTGATCTGCCCGCGATTATTCTCAGTTCAGCAAGGCTACACTGGCCGAAAGCCAAGCGGCATCCGGGTTATCGAAAAGAAACCAACCGAGCGGCCGCTCGAATGAATGAGCACTCGATCTGTCGAACGGCTTCTCGTTTTTCTCCACATATATCGTACCAAGCGTTAGGTAATCTCACACCATTTCCATGGAGGACTCATGTTATGAAAAAAGTAACCAATGATTTGAAATCCATTGCCACGCAGCTAAGCACCCTGGCCAAAGAGATCGAAACCATGGCTAAGGCGTTTGAAAAAACCGTTGAACCGGCGGTCCCGAAAAAAAAAGCGGTGCGGGTCGCCAAAAAAAAGATCGCTCCAACCGGAAAGACCCTCACCCCTACCGATCAGGTGTTATCCATCATGAAACAGTTTAAAAAAGGCATCACCGTGGGGACATTGAGAGAAAAATCAGACCTCACCGAAAAGCAGATCAGCAATATCGTTCATCGGGCCTGTAAAAAAGGAACGATGACACGGGTCGGGCGGGGCATTTACTCTGTATACGGCCTGTAGTTCAACGGTATGTTGTTGATTCCGTCAATTGTGTAGTAGCCGATCAATCAGTCGGACAGCTAGTAAGGGTTCGCGCAAAAATAACTTCGCAGATTTGGCCCAGGTTTGGCTGATCCGAGAGAGCAAAACTACTGGAATAGCGAGCTATTTCGAGGCTTTTGAGAGTGAGGTATCAGCCAAAGATGGGCTGAAGCTGAGATGCGAAAATGTGAAGTTATTTTTGCGCGAGCCCTA
>JGI24023J19991_10003914_pt1 | contig 10304 bp, 8 predicted proteins | sample Cruoilmetagenom1_FD_19991 | JGI IMG/M metagenome (IMG submission 19991)
CAAGCTGTATGCCAAACTCTGTTGAAAGGTTGTACTTACGTGCAAGTTTCCCATCTATGATGTCACAGGCACCACCTATCCAAGCCAGTACAATGGCTGTAAAAAAATCACCCTGTACGATGAAAGATATAGCCATCAAGCCAGCTGACACATTGATATATGTGACCATATTGGCTATGTTAAAACGGTTATTTTTGTCAAATAGATTCATATGTTCCCTTGTTACCCTAAAAGTATATTTTACCTTTTTTGTTGTTATGCTATCATTACGCTATGGAAAACTTCAAACAACTTGCCCTCATCGGCTCTACAGCATCAGGGAAAACTGCTCTGTCCATCAAGGTAGCGCAAAAGATGAATGCTTACATCTTATCGTTAGATTCACTCTCCATTTACAAAAAGATAGACATCGTATCAGCTAAACCTACACTTGAAGAACGTGATGGCATAACGCACTTTGGTATAGACACGATCTACCCAAATGAAAACTTTGACGTCACTACATTTATAAAACTTTACCATGAGGTTTATAATCTCTGTGTAGAAGAGGGTAAAAACCTTGTTATCGTTGGTGGTACAAGTTTTTACCTCAAAATGCTCTGTGAGGGTATCAGTGAACTGCCTTCCATCAGTCAGCATACAAAAATGGAAGCTAAAAAACATTTACAAAACATCTCTGAAACCTACAATTGGCTTTATAAACTAGACCCTGACTACATGTCAAACATACAAGCCACGGACAGCTACCGTATAGAAAAAGCTTTATTTATTTACTTAGAGAGCAAACACATACCTAGCGAGTATTTTACAAAGTTTCCTCCCAAGCCTACCATCACTACAGCACTGCCCATCTACCAAATAGTATGGGAGAGAGAAGTATTACGCAAACGTATAGCCTTACGAACTTCTCTTATGCTAGAAGCTGGACTCATCGATGAAGTGTGTATGTTAGAAAAGAAGTATGGACGTAGCCCTAACTGTATGAAGTCTATAGGTATCAAAGAAACACTGGCATACTTAGATGGTGTCTATGATAAAAAAATGCTAATAGAGAAGATCAGTATAAACACTGCCCGCCTTGCAAAAAGACAAACCACGTTTAATAATTCTCAGTTTGATGATGTCATAAAGGGGAGTGTTGAAGCGTTGGAGAAAATATTATTGTAAAGGGTCGATTGATATCGACCCCCAGTTAAGATAAATTAATATCCACTCGCACTTATCATGTAATAGAGGTACGATAATAGTGGTTGCACATAGAAGATAGCTCCCACTGTTGCCACTGTTGCTAACCCAATCACTACCATCAGTGGTTTAGAGAGGTTATAGTAGATTGTCTCTACATCTTTCACAGGGTCTTTTAAGAACATGTATACCACTAGTTTTAAGTAGTAGTACGCAGCAATCGCTGAGTTAAGTCCCATAATAATAGCCAGTTCTAAATATCCTGCATTGACTGCAGCTTGCATGACGTAGATCTTACCCCAGAAAACAGAGAATGGTGGCACACCTGCAAGTGAAAGCATAAAGAGCGCCATAACCACTGCACCCATTGGCATGATTTGAACAAACCCTGAAAACTTCTCATAAGGGTGATCATGGTGTACGTTAAATCTTCTCTTTTTGTGACGAGAGATCCAAAGCATCGCAAATGCACCAAGGTTGGTAAACATAAAGAGTGCGTAGTATAAGAATATACTGGTGTTCCCTTCTGTGGTGTCTAGTGCCAATGCAGCCATGATGAAACCAGCATGTGAGATAGAAGAATATGCCAGCATACGTTTTACATCGTTTTGAACCAGTGCCATGATGTTAGCTAAGGTCATCGTAATAACCGCTATGATGAGGATCGTCCATTGTATCCACTCCACACCAAGATCGATGTACATACCAAAAATTCTGATACTCACAACAAATGCTGCTATCTTTGGTACTACTGACATGTACCCTGCTAGAGGTGCAGACGCACCTTCGTAGACATCAGGTGCCCATGTATGGAACGGGAATAAAGAAAGCTTAAATGCAAAGGCAACGAGTAACAATACGGATGAACCAAAAATAGCTATCATTAACCCTGTTTCATTCATACGTGTTGCTAGTACTTCTGCTACTTTGTAAAGCTCTACTGAACCTGTAAGTGCATAAACCACTGCAGAACCCATAGCAAAGAAACCTGCTGCCAAAGCACCCATCGTAAAGTACTTCACCGCTGCTTCATAAGAGTTTGCTCTGTTGTGAAGTGCTATCAATGTATAGAGTGAAAGTGACGCTGTCTCAAGTCCTACAAAAATAAGGATAAGGTTATCACTTGCCACCATAAACTGGAATCCAGCTATCATAAACAAGAAGAGTGCAAAGAACTCAGGGTATGAGAACTCATGGAATCTTTTTGATGTGAGCGCAAGTGGGATGAATATCATAGACCCACCGATTATCATCAGTTGAGAGATGATAGATATACCATCTATGAGCATCACATCAAAGAAACCACGTTCATTTACATTTAGTGCTAATACAGTAAAAAAGTCAACAAACAGGACTAAGATTGTTAGCATCACATACAATGACTTGTCTAACTTATCGTTCAACAGATCAATAATCAAAATAATCAAAGCACCTGCTATAGCAATAAGCATAGGAGCAAGAGTAATGAGGTTTAAGCTTTCTAAGCTTACGTTAATTGGCTCTAACATTATTTTACCTCCTTAGCTGATTTGGCTACTATTATTAAGTCTTTTGCCTCTTGTGTGATGGCTTTTTCATCCATAAATGTCAACAATGCATTCACTGAATTGTCGATAGGGCCAAGTACTGGTTTAGGATATACACCTAACCAGATAACAATGGCTACTAATGGAATCAGTGACCACGTTTCTCTTTTGTTCAAGTCTGTTAACTTTTTGTTCTCTTCGTTGTCAAGTGGGCCAAAGAAAGCAAGTTTCATGACTCTAAGCATATACACAGCCCCTAAGATGATAGACGTACCAGCAATAATAGTCATCACAGGAGAGACTTGGTAGAAACCAAGGAGTACAAGGAATTCACCAACAAACCCGATGGTAAGTGGCAGTCCCACTGAAGCCATAAGCATCACACCAAAGATAACAGCAAACTTAGGCATCACTGCGGCAAGTCCACCAAACTCAGAAAGTAGTTTTGTATGTCTTCTCTCATAAATCATACCCACAAGCATAAACAGCGCCCCAGATACAATACCGTGAGATAACATCTGGAATACTGAACCTGAAAGTCCTTCTGCATTCATAGCAAAAAGACCAAGCATGATAATACCCATATGTGAAACGGATGAGTAAGCGATGACTTGTTTCATATCTTTTTGTGCATAAGCGATCATCGCTGTGTAGACAACCATGATAAGCGAAAGTACAGCGATAGGCGTGATAGCCATCACAGCAGCATCAGGGAACATCGGAAGTGAAAATCTTACAAATCCGTAAGTACCCATCTTTAGAAGTACTGCTGCAAGGATCACAGAACCAATAGTTGGTGCTTGTCCGTGCGCATAAGGGATCCAAGTATGGAATGGAAACATCGGTACCTTAATGGCAAATCCGATGAAGAATGCCGCAAACAACCATAACTGATAATCTACTGGCAATACCAATGCATACCAGTCTGTAATTGCGAAGCTCCATACACCTGTAAGGTTATGGTAAATATACGCTACAAATAACATACCTACAAGCATGATCAATGAACCTGCAAAGGTGTACAAGAAGAACTTGATAGAGGCGTACACTCTAAGTGGCCCACCCCATGCACCGATGATATAAAGCATCGGAACAAGTGAAAGCTCCCAGAACAAGTAGAAGATGATAGCATCAAGCGCTACAAATACACCAACCATCGTCATCTCTAGGAAAAGAAGCGTGATGATCATATTTTTGATGTTTTTCGTCTCACCCATAGATGCCATACCGATAAGTGTCATCAATGTTGTCATAATAATGATAAACAATGAGATACCATCTGCACCTAAGTAATATGAGATACCCATATCAGGGATCAAAGGAATCATCTCTACAAACTGCATACCTGCATCGCTCATATCAAAGCTGAACCATAACCATAAAGAAAGTAAGAACTCAATCGCTGCTACGGTGATACCGTAGGCTCTTGCACTCTCCTTTGCTACTACAAATCCTAACAGTCCTGCAACTGCTGGGAAGAAGACCAATATACTTAAAATATTTTCCATTTTTATCCCTTACACGAACATCGCTGAAATCGCAGCGATCACCAATAATATAACTCCACCAACAGCCATCCAATTTAGGTAGTTTGAAAGGTTACCTGTTTGCATTGCTCTTGTTTTATCCCCTGCGTTGTAGAAAAATTTAGCGATGTTATCAACTGTTGCATCTACTATTTTCAAGTCTACTTCTGTCCAGAATTTTTCAGAAACCATCATATATGGTTTTGTGATAAATTCTTCATAAAATTTTGGTACATAATACTGGTTAGCAAGTAGTTTATAGAAGAAGCCATTTTCAACTTTTTCATCTCTTTTCCAAGCTTTTTCGCCTGTTCTCGCATATTTAAAATACGCATAGGCAATAGCAGAAAGAGAAATACCAACAACAAGTGCGGCTAAGTATGGGGCAAGATGATGTGTATGATCAGACATCTCATACTGCACACTGTCGTTAAATTGATAGATAAATGCTTTATATGTATCCATAAAATACCCTGTGATAAATGCTAGAACAGCCAAAGGTGACATCGCGATAAGTACATACTTGTACATTTCATGAGGATGGAAACCTAATGGCGTATGTCTATCTTCACCATGGAAAGTCAAAAATACTTGTCTAAACGAGTAGAATGCTGTCATACCAGCAGTGATGACCAATACAATCCACAAAATATAGGTATGTTCATTAAACGCTGTTTCAATGATGGAATCTTTTGACCAGAAACCTGCAAAGAATGGAAGACCCGCAAGTGCTACTGAAGCGATACCCATATAAATCCAAGTACCTCTCATCTTCTTTTTCAAGTCTCCCATCTTAAAGAGGTCAAGCTCATCATGCATCGCATGCATCACGTTACCCCCTCCAAGGAAAAGAAGTGCTTTAAAAAATGCGTGTGCAGCCAAGTGGAAAAGTGCTATCCAGTATGCACCAAGTCCAGCTGCAGCAAACATATACCCTAGCTGTGAAAGTGTAGAGTATGCAATGATACGCTTTAAGTCACGCTCAACCAATGCCATCGAAGCAGCATAAAATGCCACAAAGGTACCAAGGATAGCGATAAACATACTTACCCCTGCTACTTCCGGCATAGCGTAAAGTGGATTGGCTCTAATGACCAAGAATACCCCAGCTGTTACCATCGTTGCTGCGTGAATAAGTGCAGAAACTGGCGTAGGACCTTCCATTGCATCGGTAAGCCAAGTGTGTAGTGGAAACTGTGCTGATTTTCCCATTGCACCTATGAAAAGTGCTATGGCTGCACCCACTAGGACTGCATCTGCAAGGTAAGGTAGTTGTGCAAATACTTCATCATATTTGAGTGAACCTGTATTCCAGTAAAGTATAAAGATACCTACAAGCATACCAAGGTCAGCGATACGGTTCATGATAAATGCTTCATTTGCCGCCCATGATGGAGAGATAGAAGGATTGTCTTCTCTTGACTGATCTGGCTTGTGGTACCAAAAACCAACCAATAACCAAGAACAGACACCAACACCTTCCCAACCGATAAAGAGTCCTAAGAAGTTATCTGACATAACCAGTACCATCATAGAAAATACGAAAGCAGACAGGTAAGAGAAGAATCTGTTAAAACTCTTGTCATGATCCATATAGCCAATCGCATAGATGTGAACCACTGTAGAAACAAGGGTTACCACAGTCATCATAGTCACGGAGATCTGATCGATCACAAAACCGAAGGAGACGTTAAAGTCACCGGCATTGATCCAGTCCATCATCGTCACTTGAATCACCTCACCTGTAATGAAGAGGTTTGCTGCTAAAAATACCGAAGCTAAAAATGAGATAAATAGTAACGCTGAGGCTACTATACCTACAAATATCTGTCTTTCACTCATACCAAAGAGTGAGGCAAACAGTGAGCCTGCAAATGGTGCAAAAAGTGCTACATATACTAAACTTTCCATTCTTATCCTCTCATACTTGCTAGGTCATCTAAATCAAGACTTCCATGTTTTTTATATAATACAATCAATATACCAAGTCCTACTGCTACCTCTGACGCCGCGATAGCGATGATAAAGAAAGCAAACATTTGACCTGTTAGATCATTGTAATAGTGTGAAATAGCTGCAAATGCAATGTTCACTGCATTAAGCATTACTTCTGTTGCAAAGAAAAGCATCAAAAGATTTCTTCTTCTTAAAACCCCTACCAGTCCTATAGAAAAAAGTATGGCTGATATGATCAGATAATGAGAAAGCCCTATCATTTGTCATCCTTTATTGTCAAAATTTCGTCATCTGAGCTTAAATCTTCAGTCAGTGAGTCTTCCATTTTTTTACCTGCAAGTATGATCCCTGCTATCATAGCTACAAGTAACATCACCGCTGCTACTTCAAAAGGTACAAGATACTTAGTGAAAAGTACCATACCTACATCTTGTGCATTACCCACACCTTCGTGCATAGGATAAAGTGCAACAATGGCATCAGAGTGTATTGGTCCGGCAAACATCAGTACCAGTACCAAAGCAGACAATCCACCAAGCACAAATACTAAGGCATTGTTGGTATTTTTCTCTTTGATATCTTTTGTTGCATCAAAGAACATCATCGCAAATGCATAAAGCGCCATAACTGCCCCTACATACACAACCAGTTGAACCACACCCAGGAAGTCTGCTCCTAAAATGAAAAAGAAACCTGAGATCAGTACCATACCTGATGCCAATGCGGTCATTGCATAAAGTATATTTTTACTTAGTACAGTGACTGAGAAAAGTCCTATGGTTAAAATAGAAAAGAGATAAAAAGCAAATCCTTCTATAGTCATTACGGATGCTATAAAGTTTTCAAACATGTCATCTCCTCCTAGTACGCTAATGGTGTTTTTTTGATGTTTTCATCTGCATTTGGAGAGATAGCCCCAAAGCCATCATACTCTTGCTGCAAATTCAGCTTATCTATAGGGGTTAACATATCTTCAAATAGTGAGAACCCTGCTCTTTGTTCCGCGGCATTCTCATAACGTGGCCCATGTACAATAGCAAGTTCAGGACACACTTCTGCACAATACCCACAAAAGATACAACGTCCAAAGTTGATCGTATATTCGCTCACTTCTTTACGTTGCTCTTCGTCATACCTTGTATCCATAGAGATACAGTTTGAGATACATATCTTTTCACATAAACCACAACCGATACATCTATAGTTACCAGACTCTAAAAGTCTCAACATATCATGAATCGCTCTATATCTTGGTGAGATAGGCAACTTCTCAAAAGGGTATTTTACGGTGTGCATGTCATTTGCAAAAAGGGCTTTTAACATCGCTTTCATCGTTACCCACAGTCCTACAAAAAGTTCACCCTTAAAGGTTCTTTTTACGACTTGTTTAAACTTACACATTGATCCCTCAGGTGTTTTTCCCGTATCCATTGTGATGTAGTTTTGTGTACCTACATTTCTGTCTTTAAATTGTTCTAAACTCATACCTACTCCTTATACCAATATCACTATTGCAGTAATTAAAATATTTAACAGTGCTATTGGCATCAATACTTTCCAACAAAACCACATCAATTGATCTGGTCTAATATGTGGCCAAGAAGCTCTTACCCACAGCATAAGGAAAAAGAAAAATGCTATTTTGAATATGATAAATAACCATCCAAGCACACCTTCTGCATCATAACCACCTAAGAAAACAACTGACGCGATGATCGCAACAGTAATCATGTTTGCATACTCTCCAATGAAGAACATACCCCATCTCATACCTGAGTACTCTGTTGCATACCCAGAAACAACCTCTGCTTCATGTTCAAGAAGGTCAAATGGCGTTCTGTTTGTCTCAGCAAACCCTGCTATCAGGAACAGTACAAACGCAACGGGTTGTTGCCAAATAAGCCATGAACCTATACCATCACTTTGATAATCATTAAAATCTACAAATGAAAGTGAACCTACAAGCATAATAGGTGCTAAGATAGAAAGACCCGTAACAACTTCATAAGACAAAAATTGAATAGCGGTTCTTGCTGATCCGATGATACCCCATTTGTTTGCTTGTGACATACCAGCGAGTAAAGGGCCATACAGCCCTGCTGCCATCATACCAAGTACAAACAAGATACCCACATTGATATCTGCTGCGATAGAAGGGACAAATGTTCCTCCGATCAAAGGAATGAATTCTGGTACAGTGAAGTCAGGGAAAACAGGCACGGCAGACAAAGCGATAAACGCTGTTGCCGCTGTAATAATAGGTGCGATCATAAAAATCAATTTATTAGCATTTTGTGGAATGATATCTTCTTTAGTGAAAAGCTTAATACCATCTGCCGCGATCTGAAGCATTCCGTAAGGCCCAACGTGCATTGGCCCAAGACGTCTTTGCATAAATGCCAACACTTTTCTTTCTATAAATGTACCAAAACCAGCCAAGGCTGAAAGTACTGCTAAAATAATCACCGCTTTTATGATGACACCTAAAGCTGTCACTTGTGGCAAATTCTCTACTAATGTTGCTTCCATTATTATACCTTTCTCAATGTGACTGTTTTATAGCGTGAACCATCAAAGAGGTCATACACACCCTCAGCAGCTCTGTAGTCAGGCACCTTAACAATGTCACCTGTGATCTTTGCATCCGCTACCACATCTAAAGTGATACTTCCATTGTCAAAAACAACTTCAACTTTCTCACCTAAACTTGCTGCTTTCTCTGTACTTGCATAAAGCGCAAAGGTTTCAAAAATTTCGTGTGATTTGTCTGTAAAGTCATTGAACTGTCTAGCTGGATTACATCTATAGGCTATCTCACCTTCTAACACTGCACTTTCATCAAACTTCTCTACTTCTGGAAGTTCAGTTTCAGCNTCATTTCTCTCAAGCTTATACCCACGGTGATCTACACCATCATTACTAAATGAATTTGTAAGAGAATCAAACGCTAACGCTTTAAACCCTTTATCACTTGGAAGCATTGACGTCCAATCTATAGTAAGTTCTGGAGCACCTACAAGCGCTTGCATAAGATCATTTAACTCGTACCCTTCGTACTCAACTGCTGCATTGGTAGGAAGTACACGCTTACCTATACTTGTGAGCGTCCCTTCTTGTTGGTTCATCGCAGGCATATCTAGATCACCTGTACCAAGTGCGGAGAGCTTAAAGTCACCATTTTCGTTATATCCAACCGTATAACCGCTCTGTGCGTCATCAAGATCACAGATAAGTGCAACACCCAGTGCATTTGACTTTGGTGGTGTCATCACTACGTTGATGTCACAAGTTGCTTCAACAAGTGCCACAAGTTTAGCGATGTTTTCTGCTTTTTTATGATAATAAAGGTCTTCACCCAACATCATAGAAAATGACTCTTTTTTCTTCATCATTTTTGCAAAAGTATCTTCAAAAGTAGCAGCATTTCCACCAAGTAAATCTACAAGGCCATTGATAGACACTGTGATTTCTTTTTCTACATTTTCTTTTACTTTTTTACTTACTTCTTCCTCTTCACCAGTCTCTTCATTCAGTACCATTTCTTTCACAGTTTTTTCAACTTTTTCAGTAATGGTTTTTGTCTCAGACTTTTGGAAGCTAGCTATATAATCTTTTACATCTGAAGGAAGTTTCTCTTTATCTGCAAACAAATCAAGTACTAAATACAGTGCCGCTTCTTCAAGACCTACCCCATGGTTAAATACTTCTACTGTCTTACCAAACGTAGGAATCAATGTGTCTCCAACTGGGTGGAAGTAAAGTCCTGCACCTTTGTTAAGTTTTTGAACATTGTTGAAGGCATATTTCATTGCTGGTGAGTCATTTCTAAGTGCTGCACCGATTGAGATAACAAAATCAGACTCTTTCATGATGCGATCTGTATCTGTTGTCCATAGACTGTTTCCAGACGCTGCTTCATAGTGATTTAAAAATTTTTGGAAAGCTCTTACTTCAGGGTTGTAAAGTCTAACTCCCATTTTTTCTTTAAGTGTTTGAAGCATCATCGCTTCTTCATTGGTTATCATGGCATTAAAACGTACAGTCTCCGCTTTCTTAAATGCTTCTATAGCGTTTTGGAAAGCTACTTCGTCTTTGCTTGCTGTTGTGTTTT
>JGI24023J19991_10003915_pt1 | contig 10304 bp, 10 predicted proteins | sample Cruoilmetagenom1_FD_19991 | JGI IMG/M metagenome (IMG submission 19991)
ATTATCTAAACCATACTTTAGACTTATAAAAGTATATCGCTCTAATTCTTAAATTAAACTAAATAAAAGATAATTATTATTAACAAATTAAAAATATTAAGTATATATTAAATTTATTTAAATGGTTTTTTATCCTAGCTGTTACAATTACTATTATTAATTATTGCACACGCAATAAAGAAAATTAATAGTAAGAATTATTTATGTTATATTTGATAATTAGTAAAGAAGATATATATGTATAAGAGTGTTGTTAAGAATAAGAACTTTTTATAGTTCTTATTCTTTTTTATAAAAGGTTATTATGAAAGAATCTCTTCAATAGTGATATAATCTCCAACTCTACCAGTCATTTGTTCAACATCTGTATTTACTGGAAGTGTTTTTTTACCTGGAACCCAACCTGCTGGACAAACTTCACCTGTTTTTTCTGCATGTTGCCAAGCTCTTACTTGTCTTAAGAACTCATTTACATTTCTTCCAACAGATGGTGCTTGAACCTCTTGTGCTACAACTGTTCCTTCTGGGTTAATTAAAAATCTTCCTCTAAGTGCTATACCTTCTTCTTCAATCATAACACCGAATGCTCTAGATACTGTACCAGTTGGATCTGCACCAATTGTAAGTTTTAATCCTTTTAATAATGGTTCTGTTTCTACAAATCTTTTGTGAGAGAATTTTGTATCAGTTGATACTGCTAATATCTCAACACCTAGTTCTTGAAACTCATCGTATTTTGCATTCATAGCAGCAATTTCAGTTGGACAAACAAATGTAAAATCTGCTGGGTAAAAACACACAACAGTCCATTTCCCTTTGTAATCTTCACTGTTTACACTTACATAGTGACCTGATTTTGACTCGTACGCATCCATTTTAAATTCTGGAGCTTTTCTTAATACTAATGATGAACTCATATTTTTTTCCTTTTTTTCTATATTTATATTTTCGTCTGTAGAGACAACTTGTTTTTCTTCAATTGGTTTTGCACCTGTATCGCAAGCCATTTTATTTCCTTTATTGTAAAAGTAATGAAAGTATAACTAAAGGAAAATAATTATCCTTTAGAGGTATTTATTATAATATTTTATTAAGATTAATATAAGTAAGAATTTATGTTTTTATAAGAATTAAGGATAAATTTAAATAATATTTAGTATTATAACTTATTAAGGATTTTACTATGGATATTTTAAGAATGCAGATATATAAATATATTGGAATTATTAGTCTTATTGTAATTTTACAAACAACTACTTTTGCTTCAAGTGAAAAAGTTTTACCTACAATTGTTCCTATTGATTGGATAAAAACAAATTTAGATAATCCAAATTTAGTAATTGTAGATTTAAGAGAAAAAAATGAGTATCTAAAAGGACATCTAAAAGGTTCTGTAAATATGCCAGGACTTCAAAGTCTTTTTGCAAAAGATAACTGGATGATGCCAAAGCTTGATTTTCTTAAAGAACTTTTTAGTAATGCTGGAATAGATAAAAACAGTATGGTTGTAGCATATGATAATGGTGACTTTTTTTGGGCAGCAAGGTTGTATTGGATTTTAGAAGTTTTAGGACATAATAATGTGGGACTTTTAAAGTATGCATATGGGAAACATTTAGAAAATAATCTTCCAATTTCAACGGAAGTAACCGTAGTAAAACGGAAAGAGTTTATACCAAGAGTTGATAATGATCAAATAGAAACAAAACTAAGTACACTTTTATCTATTGGAAAAAAGACTATTATTGATGGCAGAGCAAAAACACACTATGAAGGAAAAGATTCTATAGCACAAAGATATGGTCATATCCCAACTGCTCAAAACTATGCCTGTACAAATAACTTCCAAGTTTCAAAAGATGGAAATTATATGAAAGGTTTTGATGAATTAGAAAAAATTTATAAAGATTTACCTAAAGATAAGGAGATTATCCTTTATTGTCAAGGTGGTGCTGAATCGGCACTCAATTATATTGTATTGAAAAAATTAGGATTTAAGTCATCTGTTTATGATGGTTCTTGGAAAGAATGGGGAAATGACACTAATGTACCTATTGTAAATCCATCAAAAAAATAATAATGTAAATGGCAAGTTTTGAGTAATAAAGGTTCTATAAAAAAGAGACTTATTAGTATAATAATGGCTGTGACACTACTTACAAGTATTACAGGGTATAGTATATTTATATATTGGTATATGAACAATCAATTTAATAAAGCAATGGAATTAGCTCAAACTGTAGGACTTGTATTGGGACAAGATGTTGCAAAATTGGTTTTACTCAATGATGTATCATCTGCTGCAGATATTACTTCTAATCTTAAATCCTTTTCTACTTTAGAATCTATGGTTTTATATAAGTTAGATAAAAAAGCAATCTTTCAATATAGTAAAGAAGATATAAGTTTTAATATAGAACCACTTCCTGATATTACTTCTATCTACTATATTGTTGATGGGAATCTTTTTAAGATGTATATTGATGCAAAATATCAAGATACACATCTTGGATATATACAATTAAATTTTCAAATAGACACTATTATAGATGTAATTAAAGAAGATATTAAAGTACTCTTAGGGATATTGTTCTTTATGTTTTTCATCTCTTATATGTTAGCACTTTTTTTTGCAAAAAATTTTACAAATCCTATTTTAAAGCTTGTGAAGTTTTTAGAAAAAATAGATCTTGTAGAATCTATAGATAAAAGAATAACAACACAAGAGAAAAATGAATTTGGAAAATTGTATGATGAAGTAAATATTATGCTTGATAGAATAGAATTATCTCATAAAGCACAAAAAATAGCTGCAGTTGCATTTGAAACACAAAGTGGAATGACAATTACAGACAAAAACCAAAAAATACTTCAAGTAAATAAAGCTTTTATAAAAATCACAGGATATACAAAAGAGGAAGCTATAGGAAAAACACCTGCAATCTTAAAATCAGGTTTACATGATGAAAACTTTTATTTAGAGATGTATAAAACTTTGAAAAAAGACCATATTTGGATAGGAGAGATTAAAAATAGAGATAAAAATGGAAATATATTAAATGAACATTTGATTATCCAATCGGTACTTGATGATAATCAAGAAGAGATATATTATGTAGCATCGTTTTTAGATATAACAAAGCAAAAACTTATAGAAGCAAAATTAACCCAAAAAGAAAAGCTTCTTATCCAACAATCAAAAATGGCTCAAATGGGAGAGATGCTTGAAAATATCGCACATCAATGGAGACAACCATTATCTTTGATAACCACATCAGCATCAGGTATAAAAGTACAACTAGAGTATGGAATACTTACAAATGAGATACTCAATGATTCTTTAGACAATATTGAACAATCCGCAAAACATCTTTCAAATACTGTTGATGACTTTAGAAATTTTTATAAAGATGATAAAGTGAAAAAAGCTTTTGCTTTAAAAGATGCTGTTGAAAGTTCTTTAAGTTTAGTTTCTTCAAAATTTAAAAATCAAAAAATTATTGTATCAATGGATATTGAAGATATAGAGATAAGTGGTTATGAAAATGAACTTATACAAGTATTTATCAATATACTTAATAATGCAAAAGATGAACTTATTAAATTTACCGAGCAAAAAAAAGTCATTTTTATCTCAGCTATAGAAGCCAAAGAGACTGTAACTATATTTTTTCAAGACAATGCAGGTGGAATTCAAGAAGGTACTTTAACACATATTTTTGATAATCATTTTACAACAAAAGAGGAAGTAGACGGTACGGGAATAGGTCTTTATATGTCAAAACTTATTATTGATAATATGGATGGAGAGATAAAAGCTTCAAATGAAAAGTTTTATTTTGAAAATAAAGAATATACTGGTGCTAGATTTAGTATTATCTTTCCTAAACAATAAGTAAGAATAATCCTAAACAAAGTATAAATCCTAGACTTCCATATTCAAATATTTTTGTTAGAGTTGCATTTGATGAGGATTTTTTTCTTACATTTATACTTAGGTATGCAGTGACAAAGATGATTAAGCTCATTCCTAAACTCATGAAAATTGCACTTAAAAATCCAACATAATAAATTCCAAGTCCAAATGTAAAGATAAAAATAGTCACAGTACCAGGGCAGGGTACAATACCAGCTGCTAATATCACTCCTAAGTCTTCACTCTTTGTATTACATCCACTACATCCACAGCTAGTGTTATTAGGGTTGTGTGTAGTAAATGAAAGTTTATTTGACATTTTATATTTTTTGTAGAGAAGGTACAAAGCTATAGCTATGATAATAATAGCACTTAATTTTGTAGCCACATATTCAATATCTGTTAAAAAACTTATAAATAATAAATTTAAAACCAAATAGATAAATACTGTTAGAAAAAAAGCACTAAAGGTATGTACAATTCCAATAAGTAAGGAGATATTAAAAGCTTTTAAAACAGAACGATTTTGGCTTAAAAAATAACTTCCCACTAAACTTTTCCCATGTCCTGGTCCAAGAGCGTGTAATATTCCGTATAAAAAAGAGAAAAACAATAGCCAGAGATAAGAGGTGACAGAGTTAGTTTGTTTTATATCATTTAAAAGTGCTTGGATTTTTTCTTTATATATTGTAAGTTGTTGTGAAAGCTCTTCAAGAAAACCAGTTGTTTTTATAGGTTCTATATTTTCTTGTATTGATATGGTTGGTTTACTTTTTAATTGTGTGTTTGTTTTTGCTGTTACAACTGCAGGGTCGTCAAAAACAATTTGTGCAATATGCATTGTTGGTTTTATAAGATATTTATCTTGATAGTCTTTTAAAATGATATCTTTTAGAGTAAAGTTAAAATTCCCTTGTTTATCTTGGAATTCAATTTTTAAAGTATGATTATTTTGTAAAATAAAATTTGCATCAAAATTATAAGAATAGTACATAGCATTATTCTCAAATAATATTTTTGTAGAGATGGGTTTTATTTCAACTTGTTTATCTGACATAAAATGTTTTTTTGAGTAGGTTATTTTTGTAAGATAATTGAAAATATAGAGATAATCTTCAAGTGCTTTTGCTATCTCTTTTTGTTCGTTTTTGTCAAATTTACCATTTTCATTTAAATCATATTGAGTAAGTTGAGAGACAAATTGTTCATCAAATTTCCATTTGATTTCAAAGTGAGTTTTTGTTGATAGTGCAGATACTTTTGTATCTACAGTTACCATAGGTATATCAACTCTACATAAAGCACAACTAAAACTAGTTGTACTAAGAAAAAGTGTTAATAAGATATATAATAAAAATTTATTTGTTCGCAATAGCATTCGCTAATTGTATCAAATTTTCACTCCATTTTGGATTAAGAGGGCTTACTTTTATTACAGGAATTCCTACTTCTTTTGCTATTTGTTTTGCTACTTTATCACTAAACTCAGGTGCAGTGAAAACTGCTGTTACTTTTTCCTCTTTTGCTTCTTCTATAAGATGTGCAACTTGTTTTGGTTTTGGATTTTTCCCACCAGCTTCAATAGCTATTTGAGTAAGTCCATAATCTCTTGCAAAATATCCCCATGCTGGATGAAATACCATAAACTTTGTTCCAGTTGCTGTATCTATTAATATTTTTTTAATAGTTCTATCTGTTTGGTTAATGTGTTCTAAAAATTTATTATAGTTATTTTTATAGTATGCTTCATTTTTTCTATCAAGTTTTACTAAATAGTTATAAATGTTTTTTGCTATGATTTTTACATTTGCTGTACTTGTCCAAATATGTGGGTCTAAAGAATCTTGCTCATGTTCATCATGATTGTGTTCTTCATGTTCATGTGCTTCATGGTCATGATCTTCTTTTTCTTCTTTATGCTCATCTTCATCATGATGATGTTTAGCCATTGGTAACTTTTCAATACCATGTGCAATATTTCCAATTATCATTTTTTTGTTTTGGCTTGCAAATTTAGGAAGCCAAGCCTCTTCAAACTCAACACCAATTGAAAAATATATATCTGCATTATTTATATCTTTCATTTGTGATGGTTTTGGCTCATAAGAGTGGGGTGAACTTCCTGGTTTTACCATTAAAGCAACATTAACTTTATCTCCACCAATTGCTTTAACGAAAGTTTGTTTGAGGCAATATACTTACTATAGCATTTACATTTGCATATAAAAAACCTGTAGTTCCTAGAATTGTTGTAAGAAGTAATTTTTTTAACATTTTCTTTTCCTTTTAAAATTTATATTTTAACATTAGTGATGTAACTTTTGTATCTACATCATCTTGATTTTCTGGTAATTCTTTACCATTTTGATACGAGTATTTTACGATTATATCAAAGTTTTTGAATTTTTTTCCAAAACTTACCATATATGTTTTGTCCTGTTCCATTGCATGATGTTGCACTTTATTTCCACTATCCATAACAGTAAAGGCTCTTTTACCAAAAAAAGTACCAATCCCAACTACATATCCTTGATAATTCATCCCTAGTTTTACACCAGTTGTAAAATAATCTTTATCTTTGAAAGTATAATTTGCGTAATTGTCTCCATCTATATCAATAGCTTTTGCAATTACACTTGCTTTTAGTTTTGTTTCAGCTATTTTAAAACCTTTGAAAACAGATAAGTCATATTGATTTACATTGAATTTTTCATAATCACTTTTATAGTAATCAAGTGCTACACCTAAACCTTTATTGATATTGTATATTCCACCAATACCATAAACTTTTCCTTGGTCTGTTGGGGCAAGGTTATCTAGTATTTTGATATAGCTTGTTTTTAGTGCAAAATGTTCATTGAAATTATATTTGTAGTTTAGATTGTATTTTTTTACATGTAAAGTATCAATGCCTTTATGTGTAACTGGATTTTCTCTATCCACACTATCTTGTTGATAGTTTAATTGTATTGTAGAGTTCTCATAACTATGTGTTGTTCCAACTGTGTAAGTTGTACCATCTATTTTTGTTTTAGAGTTAGTATAATCTTTTTTTCCTGCATCTAAATATATATCACTATTAGCAGTTAAAAAAGAGCTACAAACAACTAAACAAAACACTAATTTTTTCAAATATTCCTCCTACTTGCAACTCGGTTGCATTTAATATTCTGGAAGTATATAATAAAAAATCTTAAGTGCGACTTAGTTGCAAGTAAATCTAGTCTAAAAATAGATAAAACTTCACTATAAAATTATGAACAACTTTTACAACAAATAAATTAGTGAGTTAAAAGAGAAAATTGTACATACTACTTTTCAATTTGAATGGTAGTATTTATCTATTTACCCGTATCCCTTTCATAGAGTTTGCTAATAATCCTATGGTTGTACCATTGTGTAATACAGCTGTAGTAAGGGGTTTAAAAAGTCCTATGGTCGCACCAACTAAGATAATACTATTTATACCTACAGTTGCATTGAAATTGCTATTTATAAGTTTCATAGTTTTTTGAGATAACTCTTTTACTTCAACTATGGCTTCAATATTGTTTTTTAATAAACCTATATCTGCAGTAGCTTTTGCAATATCTGCACCTTTACTCATACTAATACCCACATCAGCACTCATCAAAGCAGCCGCATCATTGATACCATCTCCAACAAAAACAACTTTGGTACCAGAATTTTTTAACTCTTTTATGATTTGAGCTTTTTGTGTAGGTTCCATAGAAGCATATACTTTATCAATACCTAATTCATCAGCTAATTGTTGTGCTTTTGATTGAATATCTCCTGTAAGCATAACTGTTTGTGTTACACCTAGTTTTTTGAGTTTTTCAATCATAGCTTTTGCATTTTCTCGTACTTTATCTCGCATTCCAATAGTTCCAAGTAATTTACCATCATAACCAATATAGAGTATGGTTTTACCATCAAGTAGACATTTTTCAATCTCTTTTTCATGTTGTGAAAAATCTATTTTTTCATCCTCTTCTAAAAAGTGTCTACTTCCTATGACTACCTCTTTATTATTTACTATAGTTTTTACACCATGAGCTACTATAAATTCAACCTCTTCATGATGCATATGGACAAAACCTTTGTTTTTTGCAGCTGTTACAATAGCTTGTGCTACAGGATGAAAATAATGCTCTTCAGCACTTGCCGTTAGATTTAATATATCTTCTTCCCCCCATTTTTTATCAAAAGAGGTGATTGTTTCAACTTCAAGTTCTCCATAAGTTAGAGTACCTGTTTTATCAAAAACAAAGGTATCTGCGTCATTTAAAGCTTCTATAGATTTTGCACCTTTTATCATAATACCATCTTTTCCTGCTTGGGCAATAGATGTTTTAAAAGCAACAGGAGTTGCTAGTTTTAAAGCACATGAATAATCAGCTTGTAATACAGAAGCAACAGTTTCAAAGTCACGACTAATGAGATAAGAGATACTAGCAAGTCCAAGAGTTACAGGTACTAGTTTATCTGCTAACTTTGTAGCTTTTAAACCTATTGATGATTTTTCATTTAGTGAAGTAGCTATATAGTTTTTAATTCTAGCAGTTGCTGTATCATCGCCAACTTGTTCTGCCCATATTTTTATACGACCATCTTCAACTACTGTCCCAGAGATAACTCTATCTCCTCTTTCCTTTTTGACAGGTTCATGTTCTCCTGTCATTGAGACTTGGTTTACTGATGCTGTTCCACTGATGATATGTCCATCAATTGGGATAGTATCACCCGTTCCAACTACAACAATATCACCAACTTTTAAGTTTTTTGTTTCAACTACAACAAGCTTTTTTGTCTCACCTTCTATGATTTCACACCACGTTTTTTCTACATTTGGTTTTGCTAACTCTTTGATGAGGTCATCACTTTTGTGAACAGTTGTTTCTTCTATATATTCCCCAAGTTCTAACATCGCATTTGTACCATTTGCTGCAAGATAATCTTTTCTAGCTAAACTAACAGCAACTGCTGTTGCTTCTAATACTTTTGATGTAAGTCCCTCTTGAAACAACTCTTTTGTGCCAGATACTACAAGTGGTGCTGTTGCATAAGCAGTTACAGCTAGTTTTGCTGTATCATTAGATAGCAATGGTTCAGCAATTAAAGCTCCCGTTGCTCTATAAATACCTGACATAGATGGTTTTTCTTCACCTATACAAAAGATGTTATTACTCAAAAAAGTATCACATACTTTTAATCTATTTATATCAAGAGATTTAAGTTTTTGTTCTATAGTTTGAAGTTCAATATCTCTAAATTCAAAGATAATAGAACTAGCTTTTTGATTGATTCTTACTTTTGACACTCCATCAACAGTTTTTAGTTCAGTTTCTAAATCAGCTAGATTTATATCTTCTTTTACAATATCACAATAGTATCTAGCTCGTTTAGAAGTAGTGTGAAGTAGTTTAATATTTATACTCATTCTTACTTAACTTTATTTTGCTTCTTGTTCAGCTTCTAATTCAGCTTTTGCATCTTCCATTCTCTCTTTTAGTTCTTCAATACCTGCACCAAACATATCAGCACTTTTTGCAAAAGTTTTGAAAATTGTTTTTTGAGCATTTTCATTTGTCAATAAATATGCACCAACTGCACCTATTAAAGCACCTTTTAAAAAGTTTGTAGTATCAAACGAACCTAAAAGTGAGTCCATAGTTGTTGCTTGTGGATTTGTTTGAGTATTTATTGGGTTTGTATTGTAGTATGGGTTTTGTTGTGTTACCTGTGGTTGTGTTTGCATCGCTTCATTCATATTGTTAATACCTTGTGATTGCATATTTTGCCCTTGGTTTATATATGGATTATTTTGAAATCCTTGATTTTGATTTATTTGCTTATTTGTGTTATTCATATAGTTATTTTGCATCTTCTATCTCCTTGATTTTTTGTGATTCTATCTCTAATTTATCATATACTTTTTGTGTAGTATAAACACCCATTGCTCCGATACTTGCAGCTGTCATTGCACCCAACCAATTACCACGACCAATATAATTAGCCGTTGCAACTGCACTTGCTGTTGCTATTCCACCTTGAAGTGCCATTTTTGCTGTATCATTAAAGAGTTCATTCTTATCTATTTCATCTTTTTTATATTTAGAGTAGTTGATACTTCCACCAAAAACTGCTGAAAACACTGTTCCACTTACTAAATGTCCTACAACACTTCTTTCATCACCTGTATCTATTCCTATATTAGTTGTCATCTTTGCTCTCTATCTTTTTTTTAGGTTCTTTTTTTGAAGTTAAACAATCAACTTTTTCCTCAACAGTTTTTTTAACATCTTTTGCTGTTTCTTGAATTTTTGTTGCTCCTTGTGTTGCTGCCTCTTTTACTTTTGTAGCACCTTTGATCACTTGTTTTTTG
>JGI24023J19991_10003918_pt1 | contig 10299 bp, 7 predicted proteins | sample Cruoilmetagenom1_FD_19991 | JGI IMG/M metagenome (IMG submission 19991)
TCTGTATCAACATCATTGATACTATAATAAAAATCTCCCGGTAAAGGCTTCTCATTTTTTGTATACACACCATCCCAGTTACGTAAACTGTAATCTAACCCGGCTGTAATCGTATGATTGTCAACATCAAAACTGTTTTTAATACTGGCACCCTGCATTTTTGTTGTAAGTGCATGTGTCATATAGTCTTGTGCACCCATCAATCTATATTTCGTTGACATTGGGTGTTCCACTTCTGACTGATACAATTGAACGTTTAACTCTTTAGAGTATTTTCCAAGGTCTGTAGCAGTATACTCTGCATTAAAAATATCTGAGTAATCATACAGTGCATCCATTTTCGAAGATGGGTACAATACATCATCAGACCTGTTACCCGTATAACTGAGTCTTAACTCCTGATTATCAGTGATATTCCAAAAGAGTTTTGCCAAAACAGTTTTTTTACTGTAAGCATCCAGGTCTTTGTATTTATCTTGATACTGTGTGGTTGGTATTACATTTCCTAAGTCAATCTCTCTTTGTATCTGACCTACAAAATCATTACCGTCACCATCTTCATACTGTTCACTTGTTTCTGTTGAAGCAGAAATTAAAAACTTTACATTTTCAGTAATGGCTCCAGAAGCAGAAATAGCAGCTTTTTTATAACCCCATGATCCAAAACCAAGATTGATATCACCTTGAAACTCATCTTCCGGTTGGATCGTATGGATTTTTACATCTGCAGATAAAACACCAAAGTCTTCTACATTATAAGGACCTTCATTGATCTCAATATAGTCAATATTGTTTGTCAATACATGCGAGATAGGAGGATCCATTCTATTTGGACAGGCACCATATACTTTTGCACCGTCTATGGTTACATTGATATTGTCTTTTTTCTGTCCTCTTACGATGACATCATTTGCGATCCCTGATCTTCTTACCAGAGATACAGAAGGTGACTGCTTAAACAATGCCTCACCCAAGTCTGCTGATTTGATGTCTTCCCCATTCACATCTTTGATCACTTCTGTATCTACTTTTGTCTCTACGTTTATCGTTCCCAACTCAACTTCAGCAGCCTGTATCCATAATGTACATGCCAAAGAGAGGTAAATTGCTTTCTTCATATTTATCTCCTTAGAATAATTTTCGTCATTCTAGAGGATTAGTGTTAATTATCTGTTAAATTTATCTAAGCTGATAGCGTAGCGTAAGATTAATACTCTGAGGCAATGAGATAGGTGCATTTTTTGCATTCACAGGAAATGCGCTTTTGACTGCAGCACGTGCAGAATTGTGAAATATTTTGGGTCCATTAAGGGAGATATTGCCTACTTTTCCAGAACGTAAGATAGTAAATTTTACTTTTACACTCCCTTGCATGCGTCTTTTTTTAGCAACCCTCGGATAAGACTTATGCTTATTGATCTTGGCTCTTATATTGGCAAGAAATTGGTTTTTCTCTGCTTTACTGCTTCTTGATCTNCTTGCAGAGACTTTTTTACGTGCCTTCTTTTTTGTAACCTTCTTTTTTTNGGGTTTTTTCTTTTGGATTTTTTTCTTTTTGGGTTTTTTCTTTACTTCAGGTTTCTTTTTTACTTTTTTAACGATAGGTTTAGGTATGACTTTTTCCACGATAGGTTCCGGAATGATCTCTTCTTCGATCTCCGGTTCTTTTTCTATAATAGGTTCCTCAATGATCTCCGGTTCGACCACAGGTTCTTCTTCCACGATCGGCTCTTCTATAACGGGGAGCACTTCAGGTACAAAAGAGGATAAACACATTGTTATGGCTTTTTCTTCTGATTTTTTTGCAGCAACGAGCATCCGCTGTTCTACATAAAGAAAAATACCCGCAATAGATAAATAGATAAGTGTGGTGCTAAAATAGGAGATAAAATGACGATTTCTTAGCATAAAGGTCTTTTTTTGGGATGTATTATGACGGAAAAACGTTAAGGCAATATTAAAAAGAACAAAAGGACTTTACATTTAGAATGGGTGGTAATAAATGTAAGACAACTTCTGAGCTTAAATTATTTCGACGTAGTGAAGTATGACAGAGCAGTGTTAATTTAGTGTTAAGCTAAATGAACACCGATTTCATTATTTTTGTGGATAATCAGGACAAGTCGTACCACCAAGAATTTCAAGCGCAGTTGGACAGCATCCTTCTTCAAGTGCCCCGTCAAATGCCCAATAGTGATTATAGCTACCCGCACGCAAGATTTTAAATACTTCAATGATATCTGCTGCATCTTCTGCTTCTGCCAATACAATATCATGATCCAGGTCCATAATATCAATAACTTCAACCCTACATCCTACTTTAAGTGCTTCTGTTTCACTAGTTGCCATAGCTATTAAAGCATCATAAAGATTTTGAATTGCTGCAACATCATATTTGCCTGGAACCATATCTTCTATGGCTGTGTTCATGTAGCCTAAAGGCACTTCAACGTTAGTAAAATTCACATCATCACTGAGTTTATATTTTTGTATAAGCTCTTGTACTAAAGTGATATGTTGATATTCTCCCTTAATTCCATTATTTTCATTATTTTCATTCTTAGCAATATTTGTAAATGTTTTTTTACCATATTTATTATATAAAGCATTATAAACATCATAAGCCAGTCTCTCTTCATTCCCCATATAGGCCAGTGTATTAATTAACTCTTGAGATATTTTTGAAACAGGACCATCTATAATTTCTTGTACCTCAGGGCTTATATTTTCGGTTCCTAAAGTAACTGTTTCCTCTGCTGGTCCATCTATAGAATCTGGTAGAGAAATCGGTACATCATTCACAGGATCTGATCCATCTATCGGATCCCCTAGAGCAATCAGTACATCATCCACAGGGGAAGAACTTCCTCCACAACCTGTCATTACAAAAACTGTAGCTATTGCCAATAAACTTTTTAGTATATTATTTTTCATTAATTCGTCACTCCAATATATTATGTTCCTATACTATAACATAGCCGTATGAAGTGAATGTGAATTAATTTTCTCTTACATTTTCTTCTTTGACTGTCCAGATAAACACAATAGGGATAAACACCAAGGTCATAAATGTTCCTACGATCAATCCACCAATTGCTACCATCCCCAATGGTGCCAGTCTTTCCAGTCCTATAGCAGCACCTTGTGCTACAGGAAGCATCCCTACTGAGACGGCAAATGCTGTCATAAGTACCGGTCGTGTACGGATCTTAAGGGATTCCATCATGGCATCTTTTTTATTCATTCCTGCCTGTATCTGTTCCAACGCAAAGTGAATGAGTAAAATGGCATTGTTAACAATGACCCCTGAGAGCAGCATGAAACCCATCATCGCCGGCATGGAGACATGATACCCTACAGAAAGCATCGTCCATGATGCACCGATCACCGTTAAGGGGATAGAAAAAAGTATCATCAATGATATCTTCACATTGGCAAACATGATGATGAGCGTAAAAAAGATAAGCACCACAGCTACAGATATTGCACCACCCATACGTCCTGCCGCAGCTTTAAACTGCTTCACATCTCCTACCTGCTCCAATTCTACACCCTGAGGAAGTTTCACCTCTTCAAGCTGTTCTTCAAAATTTTCCATAATATGTGAGATAGCACCTTTTTCTCTGTTTCCATAGACTTCAAGGGTATACTCCAAACCATCTCTGGTAATAGAACTCGGCTCTTTTGTAGAATCTAAAGTAGCGATCTTATTTAACGGGATCAACCCTTTAGAAGTATCGATGAGCATGCCTAAGATCGTATCAAAATCATCTATCTGCTTCTTGGGTAGCCATACTCTTACGATGTAGTCCATACTGTTCTCTTTGGCAAAAGTAGCTACAGGTGCTCCTCTCATGGCCAACTGAAGCTGGCTGCTCACATCTGAACGTTTAAGTCCGTAACGCATGGCTTCAGCTTCATCTATATTGAGATTATAAACCACTTTATCCATATCCCAGGAGATAGAAGTGGACACAATACCTTGTGTCTTCTTCAGGGCTTTCTCCACCTCTACTCCTGAGCTTTGCAGTAAATTCAGATCAGGAGAACTCAACTTTGCATCTACACTCGCCTTAATACTCGACATTGCCGTCGAACCCGCAGGAGAGATATCTAAATACTTCACATGGGGAATTTGCGCTATCTCTTTACGCAATGCCCTTGAGATCTCCCAAATATCTGCCTCTCTTTGGTATCTGTCTACATATGTAGCAATAACAAAAAGATGATCTACCCCGGACCCCGACCCGATGCTCAGTACACCCGCTTCAGAACCGATACTCCCTGAGATACGTAAAACTTCACCCTGTTCTTCAATGATCTTATTGATCTTTTGCATGATCACTTCACTTTTTTCTATAGGAAGATTTGCATCTGTGGTGATTTGAATATTGACACCCCCTGTATCCATCGGAGGCATCAGTTCCTGACCCACCACAGGCATGACGACTTTCACTGAAACTAAAAACAGTGCTATGAGTACAGCAACCGAAATAAAACCTAAACGTTTAGAAGCAGTGATCGCACTTACAATAGCAGAGAAGAAGCCCTGAATGAGGTCATTGGCACGACCTATCACTGTATGAAAGGCATTCTCAACTTTCAGTAAAATTGGATTTTGGATCGACAAAATATAAAGTGAAAGTAAAGGTACTGCGATAATAGAGATCACATATGAAGCAACCAAGGCCAATAAAAGCGTACTAACGAGCGGTGAAAAGATCGTCTGAGGATATCCACCAACAAAAAGCATCGGTGAGAGCGCGAGCATGGTAGTGACCGTACCGGAGAAATCGGCGAACATGATCTCTTTGGTTCCGTCAAAAACTGCTGTCTGTATCTTTTTTCCCAATTCCCGGTAGTGCCGCTCTATGTTTTCCATTACCACGACGGTATCATCCAGCAAGAGACCCAGAGCCAAAATGATTGCAGTCAGGGTAATGACATTAAAATCTATACCAAAGAGGTACATCAAAGCAATAGTGGATGCATACACCAAAGGGATCGTTACAAGCACGATCAATATCTGACGGAAGCTTGCTAAAAAGAGGAACACAACGATCGTAGACATGATGATCGCATCACGAAGAGACTCGAACATATTGGTCGTACTCTGTTCGATCGTCTCTTTTTGCGTATCACTCACTTCAAAATTGATGTTGGGATATTTCGTTTTAAAATCAGCGATCACATGTTCTGCTTTATCGATGGTTTGAATCACATCCGCAGAGACAGAACGTTGTATGGACAATGCAATCGCTGCTTTACCGTTCCCATAATAAGCAGCAGCATTTTCGTAATGTCCAAAATAAACTTCAGCTACATCTGAGAGTTTCACTTCCGGTGTAAGCATCAAAGCTTTTAAAGTACTGACTTGATCCCTCTTCCCTTGTGATTTGAGCAAATAACGGTGTTCCGTATTACTGACAAAACCTACGGCATATTCATTATCATTTTTTTGGATAGTGGCGATCACTTGTCCCAAAGAGAGCTGATAGCTATCCAGTTTCTCTTTATTCACAATGATATGTAACTCTTTTTCATACCCGCCAAAGATATCTACATTTGCGATACCTTTGGTTTTCAGCAATCTATGTTTGACATGACTGCTTGCCAGATCTCGTATATCTTCCAATGTAAGCGACGCATCACCTTTAGGCGACATAGCGACAACAAGTACCGGAGCTGTGGCCTCAGTTATCTTGATGATCTGAGGTTCTTTAATGTCTTTAGGGAGTTTAGCACGGATCTTTGAGAGTGCTGTTGTGACATCATTCACTGCAGTATCAATATCTTTACTGTACTCAAACTCTGCCTTGATGACCGTCACTTCATCAATGGTATTGGAATAGGCACGTCGTATCTCATCAAGTGCATACAACTCCTCTTCTATCGGTACGGCAATGTTACTTGCCATCGTTTTAGCAGATGCTCCGGGTTGAACAATGACCAGTGCGACTTCAGGATAGTTAGAGTTAGGGAAAAGGTTTCTGTGCATTTTATTGTAACCCGTGATACCGGTCAAAACAAAAAGTGCAAGAAAAGCAAGGATAATATGCGGTTTTCTTAAAATCCTCTCTACCCAGGAGCCAGATCCTTTACTCATTTTTTAGTCCCAATGATATTGACTCTATCATAAGCAGGCAGTTGTGCCAACTTGACTTCACTCGCCTGGGCCAAAGGTACTTTAGGACAAGGAGATATCAATACTTGCTGTGTATCCTGTATCTCTATATTTACTTTCACAGGAGAGAATGTAGCTTCACGGTAAGCCATCACAAACGTATGCTCTTTTTTATGTAAAATAGTATCAGACGGGACGATACATCCATGTGCTTCTTTTACCAGTACTTCAATATTTACCGCACTTCCTGTCGGCAGGTCTATTTTTTGACTCAATGTTACCTCAGCTGATATCAACCCGTTTGCAGAGGTTGTATAGATAGATTTGACAATCCCTACCTGTTTGCCCTCCATAAATACATCTTGTTCTTTTTGTATGCTATTGTTTTTGACAGGGGCATAAGAAAAGAGCATTTTCTGCTTTACGTTACTCATCCTCAAAATTGCCTTTCCTGAAGCTGCCAAATCACCTTCCTGTAGAAGTATGGCATCTATCTCACCATCAAAAGGTGCCACTATTGTCAAATACGAGAGTTGGTGTTCAAGTTGTGCTATTTTTTGTTTGCTATTCTCCATGATCGAAGCTTTCACGTTCAGTGATACCTCTGAGATATCAAGCTGTTCTTTGGCCAGTCCACCGATGGCAAATAGCTTTACATTTCTTGCATGAATACTTTCTGCCAAACCCAGATCATTTCGCTGTGCATTCAATGTTGCTTTAAGTGCATCGATGTTTGAATTTAACTCAATCGCATCAATACGTACAAGCATTTCACCTTTTGTGACTTTTTGTGCCTCTTCAACAAATACTTTTTCTACATATCCTGCCAATTTAGTTGAGAGGGTTATGCTTTTATCTGCCATGATCTGTGCCAGAAAAGGTATTTTATGCTGCATGGATCCCTGCTTTGCTTTAACAACAGAAACAGTCACTGCCCCATCTGAAGGAAGTGTTGCATTGGCGATCTCTGCTTTTCTACTCTGTAAAAGTCTTGCGGCAAGAACCAATATCACTACAACTATTGCTATGATAATAATAGTTTTCTTTTTCATTTACGCACTCCTTTTTCCAATAAATAATCCATATAGAACTTACCTTTTTGGTAGTTATATCTACTCTCTATCAACTTTGCGGAAGCCAGATTTGTTTGACTTTTTGCATAAAGCAGGTCATTGATGGTAGAAACACCATTAATGTAACGCACATTTTCAATTTTCTCACTTTTCTTTACCAATGCAAGTTGTTTGAGGTTTCCCTGGTATTTGGCATACTCCTGCTTCATCTTTTCCAAAGCTTCTACCAAAGTTTTTCTAAGATCCAAAAGTGTCTGCTGTTTATTCAATGTTGCCTGCATATGTGCTATCTTGGCTTTTTGTGTACTTGCATCATTTTTCCCAAAATCATACAAAGTCCATTTTGCATTCACACCTATTTGCCAATTCTGCTGAGAATTGAAATCTCCGGGATACTTGTTGCTACTGTCATTTTCCCCATAATTGTAGCCGTAATAACTGCTAAGTGAAACTTGAGGGTACCTGCTGGCACTACTCTTTTCTATACCCTTGTTGGCTTTTTTAATGTTGAGTTCAGAAATATGTACTTTATCCANANCAGAAGCTTCATTCAACAGTCTGTCTATCGAATAATTCGGTTTTTTCACAGAAACCTTTACTGTTGTGATCTCTCCGATGTAATCTTTACCTACAAGACTTGACAAAGAAGCTTTGGTCATGGCGATATTGCCTTTAAGTACTTCTCTGTAAGAGATATTGCCATAAAGATCATTCTCTGCTTTTAGAAGATCGATCTGTGCTTTCTTTCCAAACCTCACCTCTTTTTTAATGATATCTCTTAGTTTTTTCAATGTGTTCACATATTTTTGCTGCGCAGAAAACATCTCTTGCTGTGCTAAAACAGAAAGGTATAATGATGCCACGTTGTAAGAAAGTTGCTCTTTGGTAAGAGAGAGTGTACTCTGGGAAAGTTGTGTAGCGATGGCATCCATCTCTACCTGTCTGGTCTGTGCAAAACCTGTAAACAAAGGTACAGTATACATCACACCCGTACCAAAGAGATTGGTTGTCGTCGGTACTGCTGTAGGATCACTCAAAATACTCGCTGGAGTCAGCGGTGCCAGAGTTCTTGGTAAATTAAAACGTGTATAACTCCCCACCAGATCGATAGTTCCAAACTGTACAGACTCACTCTCTTTATGTTGTGTCTGTACCAGCTCCATCTGTGCTTTACTCTGCTTCACCACAGTACTGTGTTCCATAGCATAAGCGATAAGCCCATCCANGGTACTGCTAAAAAGTGGCACGGTACATAAAAACAGTATTAAAACTCGTAACATATCATTTCTCCTCTGACCAATGAAAAACAAAGCATACACAAACAATATCAACACAAAGTGAACTACTCAGGCAGAAACAACTTTTTCTTTAGATCAAAAGTATCTAAAAACGTTTGTATATTTTTTTTCAGATCTTCATCATCCAGATCTGACACTTCTTTCATAGGGAACTTTGAAAAGAAGGGATGAGGCATAATTGAGTTTTCCTGTTTTGGATCCTTCAAATACTTCAAGATCACTGTTTTCATCGCTTCTTGTGTGCTGTACTTTTTAAGATAACGCCGGTAGATCAATGCATTGGGGATCTGTTCTTGATTATGACACTGTAAACATTTTTGTTGCACCTGTTGTTTATCATCTATGGTAATATTACCGGCAACTGCCCCTATAGAAAATATCATGCTTACAAAGATTATTTTTTCCATTTTACTACAACCTCCGTTCCTTTTCCAACTTGAGAGCGAATATCCAAAACATAGCCGTAACTCTCTACAACCTGATTGACAATATCAAGCCCTATACCAAAACCACCCTCACTCTTATTGGCACGTTTAAAACGACATACGATCGTATATAGCTCTTTCTTTTCTATACCACTTCCTGTGTCAACAACAGACAAAGCATCTTTAGTAAGGGCCACTTTTAAAAACCCTTGCGTTTTATTATATTTGATAGCATTGGTAATAAGATTGTCTACAAGACGCGTTGCATCATTTTTATCGATCTCCAACACAATGTCAGGTTCAATTTCTATCTCCAGTTTTAAATCTTTTTGCTCTGCCATCACAGAAAAATAGATCATTCTTTCCTGGATGAGACCAGAAATATCAAGTGATTCTATATTTCTATAATAATTGTGATTTAAATTCAGGTAAGTCAAGTCCTCATAGATCATACTCAAGGTCTTAGAGGCGATCTCAATACGTTTAAGCTCATCATTTTTTTCACAAGTACCAAAGGTTTCCAGCATCTCTATGTTCGTGAGTATGGTACTGATAGGCGTGTTTAGTTCATGTGTTGCATCTTGTATAAAGTGATTCATTTTTTCTATAGACTCCCGCATTGGGGCTATAAAAAGTTTTCCTAAAAACAGTCCCAGAAGTGTAAAAAATATCCCTGCACTCAATAAAAATAATCCTATATTCCTTTGAAGTGCCAGGATGGGTTTTTCATCCAACTCTTTACTGACCAGTAAAAAAGCAGCCCCAAGATAATAAGGTTCCACTTTAGAGAGATAATAAAGTTTGCTCTCAATATCCATGTACTCTTTTTGGGTTAAAAGCGCTCTTGGCTTGTCTGTCCCAAAAATATATCTTTTATCAAGATCATAAATAGCTGACTTGATAAAAGGATATACAGGATAAGCAAGTTTTGAAGAGAAGCTCTTGTGCAGTGCTCTTAATTTGCTTTCAATCTGGGTAGATTCAAACTTCAGTGAATCCCGTTGCTGATCTAGAAGATGGTGTTTTTGAGAGGTATAAAATATCCATGAAGCAATAGAAAAAAGTAAGAAGGTTGATCCTAAATAAATAAGTAAAAACCGGATTAAACTTTTTTTCTCACTCTTTAACAAATCGATATCCTACATTTTTAATTGTTTCTATATTTTCTTTTCCTAAAAAAGACCGTGCAGTATTGACATACGATCTCAAGCTTCCCGCACTTGGTTCTTCATCATAATCCCATAAACGTTCAAATATCTTATCATAAGTAAGCAGTTCATTTGGATATTCCAAAAAAAGTGTGAGGAGTTTGGACTCTTTGTTCTTAAGTGCTACCCTTTGGTTATCTTTTGTCAAAATATTTTCTTTAATGTCGAAGA
>JGI24023J19991_10003925_pt1 | contig 10293 bp, 10 predicted proteins | sample Cruoilmetagenom1_FD_19991 | JGI IMG/M metagenome (IMG submission 19991)
CGCAGACCATAGGGCACAGCCAATCGCCATGTTCGCAGTCATCAAAACCGGCGGCAAACAATACCGGGTCGCCCAGGACGACGTCATCCGGGTCGAAAAACTGACCGCGGAGGCGGGCGATATCGTCGAGCTGGGCAACGTCCTCATGGTCGACGGCGGCAGCGGCTTGAGTGTCGGCGCCCCCTACGTGGCAGGCGCCACCGTGGCCGCCGAGGTGCTGGAGCAGGGTCGCGGCGATAAGATCATCATCTTCAAGAAGAAGCGCCGGCAGAACTACCGTCGTCGCAACGGCCACCGCCAGTACGAGACGGTCTTGCGTGTCACCGAGATTTTGACCGACGGCAAGAAACCGTCGAAGACCAAGGCGACCCCGAAGCCGGCGGCGCCTAAAGTGGCAAAACCAAAAACGACCGCGAAGGCTGCTCCTAAAAAGGCCGCCCCGAAAAAGGCCGCTGCAAAGAAGGCGGCGCCGAAGAAAGCAGCAGCCAAAAAGCCGGCCGCTAAGAAGACAGCCGCCAAGAAGACGGCGAAGAAGAAGGAATAGCGCGCCATGGCCCATAAAAAAGCAGGCGGCAGTTCACGCAACGGTCGCGACACAGCCGGCCGACGCCTGGGTGTCAAGCTGTTCGGCGGCGAGAAGGCCGTTGCCGGCAACATCCTGGTTCGCCAGCGCGGCACCAAGTTTCATCCGGGCGACAACGTCGGCATGGGCAAGGATCACACCCTGTTCTCTCTCGTCGATGGTCATGTGAGCTTCGCCCGCAAGGCCCGCAAGCGCACCTACGTGTCGATCGTGCCCGGCGCGTCGACGCCGCCGGCCGAATAGCTTCGGAGGGGTCCCTCCGAAGCCGAGGCGCCCTTTTCCCATACGAATATCGGTCATAAGGGAAACGGGCACCGTTTCCCTTATTTTCGTATGCCCAGAGCGATCGCGACATGACACACACCCTGACCACACCGCGCTTGCGACTACGCCAACTCCGGCCCGCTGATGCCCCGCGCATGCAGGTGCTGTGCGGCAATCTGAATGTCTCGCGCATGCTGGAAGTCGTGCCGCATCCCTATCCCGACGGTTTGGCCGAGGAATGGATTACGACGCGGCCAACGGCATGGCGTGATGGTACCCTGTACACCTTTGCCATCGAATTTGCCGGCGAGTTTATCGACGTCATCGGAATCGAGCGCCAGGATAGCGGTGATCATGCAATTGGCTATTGGCTGGGCGAGCCGTGGTGGGGTCAGGGCCTGATGAGCGAGGCTGTCACATGCGCAATTGACTTCGCGCGCGACGAGCTTGGCTTGCAGAAACTGGTGTCTGCCTATTTTGCCGACAATGCAGCGTCCGGGCGCATCCAGGAGAAACACGGTTTTCGGGTGACCGGCCATGGTCGTTTGCCAAGCCTGGCACGTGGCCAAGATGTGGACGGCGTTTACACCGTGTTGCATCTTGGAAACGCGACCGAATCGGCTGCGGCGCTATGAAATTCCTCGACCAAGCCAAGATTTACATCAAGAGCGGTGACGGCGGCGCTGGGTGCATGAGCTTCCGGCGCGAGAAGTATATCGAGTTCGGTGGCCCCAACGGGGGCGACGGCGGGCGTGGCGGCGATGTGCTGGTCGAGGCGGTCGAGGGTCTGAATACCCTTATCGACTTCCGCTATCAGCAACACTTCAAGGCCAAGCGCGGCAGCCACGGCAAGGGCCGCGATATGACCGGCGCCGCCGGGGCGCCCTTGGTCATCAAGGTTCCCGCCGGCACTCAGATCTTTGCCGACGATAAGGAAACCCTGGTTGCGGAGCTACTCGTTCCGGGGGATCGAGTGACTTTGGCCAAGGGCGGTGACGGCGGCTTCGGTAATGTCAAATTCAAGACCTCGACCAACCGGGCGCCGCGGCGTGCCGATCCCGGTTGGCCGGGCGAAGAACGCTGGCTGTGGCTGCGCCTGAAACTTATCGCCGACGCCGGCCTGGTCGGTATGCCGAACGCCGGCAAATCGACCCTGCTGTCGGTGGTTTCGCGCGCCCGGCCCAAGGTGGCGGACTATCCCTTCACCACGCTGCATCCGGTACTTGGTGTGGTGCTCGCACACGGCAAGGAGTTCGTGCTCGCCGATATTCCCGGTTTGATCGAAGGCGCGCACGAGGGCACCGGCTTGGGCGATCGGTTCCTTGGCCACGTGGAGCGCTGTGCCGTCCTGGTGCACTTGATCGACGGCACGCAAGAGGACGTGGCCGGTGCCTATAGAACTATTCGCGGCGAACTGACGGCCTACGGCCAAAGCCTGACCGAAAAGCCGGAGATCGTCGCCCTCAATAAAATCGACGCCCTGACCCCCGAGGAGATCGACAGCCGTGCCGCTGCGCTGGCCGCGGCCGCCGGGCTCGATGACGTGCACCGCATCTCTGGCGTGTCCCGCGCCGGCCTCGACGTGCTATTCGCCGCCGTGCAACAGCACATCGCGGCGGCACGGGCCCCTGATGTGGTGAGCGGCGAGGTGGTGGGCGGCGCGCCATGAGCCAGGGTCTTGCCAACGTGCAGCGTCTGGTAATCAAGATCGGCTCCGCCCTGCTGGTCGAGCAAGCGAGCGGTGCCTTGCACCGGACCTGGTTGAACGCCCTGGCGGATGACGTGGCGGCCTTGGTGCGTCGCGGGGTGGAGATGATGATCGTCTCCTCCGGCGCCATCGCCGTTGGCCGCCGGCATCTTGGCTTAACGCAGCCCACCCTACGGCTGGAGGAAAATCAGGCCGCCGCCGCCACCGGGCAGATCCGCCTGGCGCATGCTTATCAGGAGACCCTGGCCCGGCACGATATCACGGTAGCGCAGATCCTACTCACCCTGGACGATACGGAGGAGCGGCGGCGCCACCTGAACGCCCGGGCCACCATGAACACCCTGTTGCGCCTGGGCACCGTGCCGGTGATCAACGAGAACGATACGGTGGCGACCTCGGAAATCCGCTTCGGCGATAACGACCGCCTGGCGGCGCGGGTTGCCGCCATGATGAATGCCGATGCGCTGATCCTGCTCTCGGATATCGAAGGCCTCTACAGCGCCGACCCCCGGCAGAACCCGGAGGCGACCTTTGTCCCCGAGGTGCCGATTATTACGGCAGCGATCGAGGCCATGGCCGGGGCCCCGCCGCCGGGGCACAGCTCGGGCGGCATGGTCACCAAGTTAGCGGCCGCGCGCATCGCCGTGGGGGCCGGCTGCCGCATGGCGATTGCCGACGGGCGCATCATGAACCCCCTGGCCGCCATCGAGGCGGGGGGCCGGGCCACCTGGTTTCTCTCGCAGGTCGAGCCCCGCACGGCACGCAAGCGCTATATCGCCGGCTCCCTCAAACCCAACGGCAGCCTGGTCGTCGATGCCGGGGCGCGCAAGGCCTTGCGCGGCGGCAAAAGCCTGCTGCCCGCCGGGGTAACCGCTGTCGAGGGCACCTTTCAGCGCGGCGATGCGATCACCGTGCGCACCGCCGAGGGGGCCGAAATCGGCCGCGGATTGGCGGCCTACGGCGCCGACGAGGCCCGCCGGATCATCGGCCACAAGAGCCGTGAAATCGAAGCCATTCTGGGCTACCGTGGACGGGAAGAGCTGATCCACCGGGACGATTTAGCCCTGACCGAAGGATCGAAATCATGACCGCAGATGCGGCATTGGCGCAGGACAAGGCGAAGAACGGCCAGCCCACGGATGGGCGGGAACCCGATTTGGCCAGTGAGATGGCCTATATCGGCCGGGCCGCCCGCGCCGCGGCGGCGCAGCTGGCCCTGGCCAGTCCGGAAATCAAGACCTTGGCGCTGGAGGCCGCCGCCGCCGCCATCCGCCACCAGCAGGACGAGATCCTGGCGGCCAATACCATCGATATGGAGGCCGCGCGGAGCAAACACCTGAGCGCCGCCCTGCTCGACCGCCTAGCTCTCGATGTCCGCCGGGTCGAGGCCATGGCCGAAGGGCTTGAGGCCATCGCCCGTTTCCCGGACCCCATCGGCCGCACCCTGGCGGAATGGGAGCGGCCAAACGGCCTACGGATCGCGCGCGTGAGTGTGCCCCTGGGGGTCATCGGTATCATCTACGAAAGCCGGCCGAACGTGACCGCCGATGCCGGCGGCCTGTGCTTGAAATCGGGCAACGCGGTGATCCTGCGCGGCGGCTCGGAAAGCTTCCACTCCTCAGGCGCGATCCACGAGTGCCTGCAAGCAGGCCTACGCGAGGCCGGTCTGCCCGAGGCGGCGATCCAGCGCATCCCCACCACGGATCGCGCCGCCGTCGGCCACCTGCTGCGCATGAACGAGTTCGTCGACATCATCATACCCCGCGGCGGCCGTGGCCTGATCGAACGGGTGCAGGCGGAAAGCCTCATTCCGGTCATCGCCCACCTGGACGGCATGTGCCACACCTACCTGCACGCCGCCGCCGACCCGGCCATGGCGCGCGAGGTGGTGCTCAATGCCAAGATGCGGCGCACCGGCGTTTGCGGCGCCACCGAGACGGTGCTGGTCGACCGCGCGGTCGCGCCAGATCTGTTGCCCCCGATCCTCGACGATCTCATCGCCGCCGGTTGCGAAATTCGCGGCGACGCGGAGGTCTGCCGGTTGGAGGCGCGCGCCAAACCGGCCCGACCAGAAGACTGGGAGACCGAGTACCTGGAGGCCATTCTAACCGTCGGCGTGGTCGATGGGCTGGAGGCGGCGATTGCGCACATCAACCAACACGGCTCACACCATACCGAAGCCATCATCACCGAGGACGCGGCGGCGGCGGCGGCGTTCTTGGCCCAGGTCGATGCGGCCATCGTCATGCACAACACCTCGACCCAGTTCGCGGACGGCGGCGAGTTCGGCATGGGCGCCGAGATCGGCATTTCCACCGGCCGGCTGCACGCCCGCGGGCCGGTCGGCGCCGAACAGTTGACCAGCTACAAATACGAAGTCCGCGGCAAGGGGCAGGTCCGGCNCTGACTCCCAGGCCGCAAACGCTCGCACGTTTGGCCAAGGCCCTGGGCGGCCGCCTGCCNGGGGCGGGNCAGCGTATCGGTTTGCTCGGCGGCTCCTTCAATCCAGCGCACGCGGGCCATCGGGCGATCAGCGCCACGGCCCTGCGGCGCTTGCGCCTGGATGCGGTGTGGTGGCTGGTGGCCCCGCAAAATCCGCTGAAGACCAAGGCGGGCACCGCCCCTTTGCGCAAGCGCGTGGCGGCGGCCAAGGCAATCGCCCGGCATCCGCGAATCGTGGTGAGCCCGCTGGAAGAGACCCTGGGAACGGTCTACACCGCCGATACGATAGCGGCCCTGGTCCGCCGCTTTCCCCGGGTTCGTTTCGTCTGGCTGATGGGCGCCGACAACCTACAACAGGTCTCGCGATGGCGCCGATGGCCGGAGATATTCACGACCGTCGCCGTTGCGATTTTCGACCGCCCTACCTATTCTTTAAGGGCATTGGCTGCACCGGCGGCACGGCGTTTCGCCCGTCAGCGGATCGGGGAGCGTACGGCCAAGCGACTGGCGGAGCGGAAACCTCCGGCCTGGGTATTTATCCGGCACCGGTTGAACCCCCAGTCGTCCACCCGGATCCGAGCAGCCAAACCAGACCCGACCCGGCTAAAGCGGATGCGGCAGCCGAGATGACGCGTAACCAACACAGGAGTAGACCCGCCATACGAACCAAAACCCGGGCCCCCAAGGCAGCCAAGCCTGGCAAGGCCGTCAAAAACGAACCGCTCGCGCTTAGCAAGCAGCTGCTCGAGCAGGTTCTCGTCTCTCTCGACGACGACAAGGCCGAGGACGTCGTCACCATCGAGCTAAGCGGAAAATCCACCATCGCCGACTTCATGGTCGTCGCCAGCGGCGGCTCGCACCGGCACGTCAGCGCCATGGCCGAGCACCTCTGCGCGGTGGTGAAGGCCGCCGGCATGCGCGGTGTGGCGATGGAGGGCGCGGCGCGCGCCGACTGGATCCTCATCGATGGCGGCGATGTGATCGTGCACCTCTTTCGGCCCGAGGTACGGGAGTTTTACGGCCTGGAAAAGATGTGGGGCGTCGATATGTCCCGCGATGCCAAGGCCGCCGAGGGCGCGCGAAAGTCGCGGTAAGGGTGGCATGCGCGTAACTCTTGCGGCGGTCGGCCGGGCGAAGGCCGGCCCGGCGCGCGATCTCTACGAAGACTACGCGGGGCGCTCGCGGCGCGGACCCATTGGGCCGCTGACCCTAAAAGAGGTTGAGGCGCGGGGGACCTTTCCCCCGGCCGAGCTACGCCGGCGCGAGGCCGAGCTTCTGCGTGCCGCCATCCCCGCCGGCGCCCGCCTGATTGCCCTGGACGAACGGGGCAAAACCCTCAGCAGCACCGAATTCGCGGCACATCTGGGCCGCTGGCGGGACGCCGGTACGGCCGAGGTCGCTTGCCTCATCGGCGGTGCCGACGGCCTGGATGAGGCGATTCGGGATGACGCCGCCCTGGTTCTCGCTCTTGGACCCATGACTTGGCCACACCTGCTGGTCCGCGCCCTCTTGGCGGAACAGATTTTTCGCGCAAATAGCATCCTCACCGGCCATCCCTACCACCGGGGGTAGTTGCGTCTTTGACGCAAAATCCCTGTCGAATCGCCGCTGGAGGGCTTATATAGAGCCGCATGAGCGCACACAGCCGCCCACGACCGGTTGTCCTCTGCGTCCTGGACGGCTGGGGTCACCGCGAATCCTGCGAGAATAACGCTATTTGCCAGGCCCGGACCCCGGTCCTCGATGGGCTCATGGAGACCTGCCCGCACGCCCTCATCGACGCCTCGGAGCAGGAAGTGGGCCTACCGTCGCAGCAGATGGGCAATTCCGAGGTCGGGCATATGAACCTGGGCGCCGGGCGTATCGTCGCCCAAGACCTGCCGCGCATCGATGCGGCAATGGCGAGCGACGAGATCAGCCGGAATCCCGCGTTGCACGCCTTTATCACGGCGTTGCAGAAATCCGGCGGAACCGCTCATCTCATGGGCTTGTTATCACCCGGCGGTGTCCATTCGCACCAAATGCACATGGCCCGCTTGGCCGAGATCATCCACGCGGCAGGCGTGCCGGTCGCGGTACATGCCTTTCTCGATGGCCGGGATACGCCGCCGAAAAGCGCCCTGGGATACATCGCCGACTTCCAGGCGACCGCACCGAATGCGCCGATTGTCACCGTCAGCGGCCGCTACTACGCCATGGACCGGGATAAACGCTGGGAGCGTACGGAACTGGCTTATGCGACCCTGGTGGCCGGGGCGGGCGCGCAGGCACCGAACCCCGCGGCCGCTGTCGAAGCTGCCTATGCGGCCGACACCAGCGACGAGTTCGTCCTGCCGACAGCTATTGCCGGCTACGCGGGCATGGCGGACGGCGACGGCCTGCTCATGGCAAACTTCCGCGCCGACCGGGCGCGGCAGACGCTGCATGCCCTGCGCGATCCGGATTTCGACGGTTTTGCCAGAAACCGGGTGGTTGCCTTTGCGGCGGCGGCCGGCATGGTCGACTATAGCGAGGCGCTAAGACCGCTGATCACGCCCTTGTTTGCGCCGCAAGATATAAGCGAAACCTTGGGCGAGATCGTCGCCAACGCCGGGCTCAAGCAACTGCGCATCGCCGAGACCGAGAAATACGCGCACGTCACTTTCTTCTTCAACGGCGGCCGCGAGGCCGAATTCCCCGGCGAGGAGCGAATCCTCATCCCCTCGCCCAAGGTGGCGACCTACGATCTCAAGCCAGAGATGTCGGCACCGGAGATGACCGATGCCTTGGTCGAGGCGATCGCCAGCGGCCGGTTCGACCTCATTGTCGTCAACTACGCCAACGGCGACATGGTGGGCCACAGCGGCAAGCTTTCGGCCGCGATCGCCGCCGCCGAGGCGGTGGACCACTGTCTCGGCCGCCTCAGCGAGGCGGTGCGCGCCGCCGCCGGCGTCCTGCTCATCACCGCCGATCACGGCAATGCCGAGCAGATGCGCGATGCGGCTACAGGCGAACCGCATACGGCGCATACCATGAACAAGGTGCCGGCGATCTTGGTCAACGCACCGGCCGGAGTTAAATCTCTGAACGATGGCCGGCTGGCCGATGTCGCCCCGACGTTGCTCGAAATACTCGGCCTGCCAAAGCCGGCGGCGATGACGGGCAAGAGCTTGCTTCGCCCGGCGCGGACCCAAGACAGCGCCGGCGCCGCAGTGCGCGTGGATGCGGTCTGACCGTATGGCTAGCTTCCCCTCNATGCGCCTCGGCGCGGCGACATTGAGTTTCGTGCTTTGCACCGCGGTCGTATCGCCAACACTTGGCGCCGAACACAACCGGCTTGAGGCTATCGAAAAGGCGTTGCAGCAAGATCGCGCCAAGGCCGAGCAGCTACAACGCCGCGCGGAAGCCCTGGAAAAGGAAATCCAGGCGCTGCGCACCGAGTCTATCTCGGCGGCCCGCAAGGCGCAGGATTTTGAAGCCCGGCTGTCCGACATCGAATCGCAGTTAGCAGCGCTGGAACAACAAGAGGCCGCCAAGGTTGCCGATCTGGACGCCCGCCGGGCCCAGATGGGCGGCACCCTGGCGGCTTTGCAGCGCATTGCCCTGCAGCCGGTGGAGGCGATGGCCGTCTCCCCGGCAACCCCGATCGATACGGTGCGCAGTGCCATGCTGCTCCGTGTCGCCATCCCGGCTATCGAGATGCGGGCAGCGACCTTGCGCGTGGAACTGGAAAACCTGACCGTCCTGCGCCAGGAGATTGCCGTCCAGCGCAACGAGATGGCGGTCACCGGTCAAGCTTTGCTGGACGAACGTAAGCGCCTCTCTGCCCTCATTGAGCGCAAGAGCGCGGCGCGCACGGAAACCACCGCGGAGCAGCAAGCGGCTCTCGACCGGTCGGCGCGCATGGCGACCGAGGCGAAGGATCTGCGTGATCTGCTGGAGCGGGTAGAGCGGGAAGCGCAAGAACAGGCCGAGCGCGCGGCCCGCGCGGAGGCCGAGCGATTGGCCCAGGAAGACGCCGCGCGTCGATCGCAAACGCCGCCTGCAACAGCCGCCCCGGCGATCCCGCCGCCGCCCGAGCAAGCGCCGGATCGGCAGCAGACCGCCTTGGCACGGCCCGACAACATCCGCCCCTTCCCGGAAACCGGCGCTAGTCTGGTGATTCCGGCCCGTGGCAGCGTTATTGTCCGGTACGGGCAAAACCGTCGTGGCACTGGCGCCGCCAAGGGAATTACCATAGCGGCGCGCGGCGGCGCCCAGGTGGTCGCGCCCTACGATGGCAAGGTGGTCTATGCCGGAAATTTCCGCCGATACGGGCAAATCTTGATCATCGAGCATGGTGGGCGATATCATACCCTGCTTGCCGGCCTGGACCGGATCGACGCCGTGGTCGGACAATGGTTGCTTGCAGGCGAACCGGTCGGCATTCTGGGCTCCCCTGGAAGTGGGGCCCCTGAGCTATACTTGGAACTTCGGCGCGCCGGCCAACCGATTAACCCGCTTCCCTGGCTCGCGACAACTGGCGATAAGGTACAAGGATGAAACGCAGACTTCTGTTCGTGGCGATTCTCGCCGCGTCGACGATCGTTATCCCGCAGGTCATCACAGCGCAAGAGAACCGCTCAGAGACCTATCGGCAGCTCAAGCTGTTCGGCGATGTCTTCGAGCGCGTACGCGCCGACTATGTGGAGGAGGTCACCGACCAAGAGCTGATCGAATCGGCGATCCAGGGCATGCTCACGTCCTTGGACCCGCATTCCAGCTACCTGAACGCCGATTCGTTCCGCGATATGCGGGTGCAGACCAAAGGCGAATTTGGCGGCCTCGGTATCGAGGTCACCATGGAGAACGGCTTTGTCAAAGTGGTCTCACCGATCGATGACACACCGGCCTTTCGCGCCGGCATCGAGGCCGGCGATCTGATCACGCATCTGGATACCGAGGCGGTTCTGGGCCTGACCTTGAACGAGGCCGTGGAAAAGATGCGCGGGCCCGTCAATACGGACATCGTCCTGACCATCCGGCGCGAAGGGCGCGAGCCGTTCGACGTCACCCTCACGCGCGATGTGGTCAAGATCGCTTCGTCGCGCAGCCGGACCGAGGATAACGTCGCCTATCTGCGAGTCACGGTGTTCAACGAGCAAACCATGTCCGGCCTGGAGTCCGAGATCGCCAAGCGCAAAGAGGAGATCGGCGATAATTTGGTCGGCTACGTCTTGGATCTGCGCAACAACCCAGGCGGTTTGCTGGATCAGGCTATCGCCGTCTCCGACGCTTTTCTGGACCAGGGAGAGATCGTCTCCACCCGTGGCCGCGT
>JGI24023J19991_10003928_pt1 | contig 10285 bp, 9 predicted proteins | sample Cruoilmetagenom1_FD_19991 | JGI IMG/M metagenome (IMG submission 19991)
GCATTAATGCCTTATGTAGGTGATATGTTAAAATAATAAAGAAAAATTAGTATGGAACTTATATTAAAACAAGACGTAGCGAATTTAGGATTTCAGGATGACGTAGTAACTGTGAAAAATGGTTATGGTCGAAATTTTTTAATTCCCCAAGGATATGCAATTTTAGCAACATCTTCTGCTAAAAAAGTATTGGCAGAAGTAGTAAAACAAAGAGCTTTTAAAGATGAAAAAATTATTAAGGAAGCTCAAGGGATAGCAGATGCTATTACAAAACTTGAAATTAAAATACTTGCTAAAGTAGGTACAGGTGATAAGCTTTTTGGATCAATTAGTAATGCTGATGTAGCGAATGCTATCGGAAAAGCGGGAAGTGAAATAGATAAGAAATTTATTACGATTCCAGGAGGGTTAATAAAAAGAATTGGCAAATATAATGCTAAAGTTCGTTTACACAGAGAGGTGATAATTGAACTTCCTTTTGATGTAATTGCGGAAGCTAAACCAGCTAAACCAGCAAAAGAGNCTAAACCAGCAAAAGAGGCTAAATCGGCCAAAGAGGAAGCTAAAGCACCTAAGGAAGTTAAAGAAGATAAATAAGCTTAGGTAAACAAATAAACTGTAATTTGTTAACATAAAAAATGCCCATTTAATTAAATGGGCATTTTTTTATACCTTCGTATAAGAAAACTAATCATTACTAATTCAAACTAATTCAAATTTATACTTATGAAAAAAAATTATTTTTTTGTAGCATTCCTATTGTTTGCTGCAATAAGTTCGTTTGCTCAGGTAACAACCTCTAATATTAAAGGATCTGTGGCTGACGATCAAAATCAACCTTTGCCAGGAGCAAATGTTATAGCGGTCCATACCCCAACTGGTACTAAATACGGAGGAACTACAAATTTAGATGGTAGGTATAATTTACTTAATATGCGCGTGGGTGGTCCTTATACAGTAACTATTAGTTATGTGGGATTTAAAAACCAAGAATTTAAAGACGTAAACTTAATATTAGGTAAAACTTTTACATTAGATGTTAAATTAGTTCCAGACAGTCAACAATTAGAAGAAGTTGTTTTACAGGCTCCGGGTTCTGGAAGTGTTTTTGGTAACGATCGAACTGGTGCAGAAACGAGTGTTGGTAGAAGAGAATTAACTACTTTGCCTACTATCTCTCGTTCTTCGGCAGATTTTACCAGATTAGAACCTTCAGCAAGTGGTGGTTCTTTTGGAGGTAGAAATGATCAATTTAATAACTTTTCTTTAGATGGTGCTATTTTTAATAATCCTTTTGGATTAGATGCAGCGACTCCAGGTGGGCAAACTGATGCACAACCTGTGTCTTTAGATGCTATTGATCAAATTCAAGTATCTTCTGCACCTTATGATGTAACTCAATCAGGTTTTACAGGAGCTTCTGTTAATGCTGTAACAAAAAGTGGTACTAATGAGTTTCACGGTACAGTATATGGTTTCTTTAGAAATGAAGACATGGCCGGTAGTAAAATAAAAGGAGATGAACTAGGTGATGCAAAATTAGAACAAACTCAATACGGATTGAGCATAGGTGGTCCAATTGTAAAAAATAAATTATTCTTTTTTGCAAATTTTGAAAAAGATGAAAGAGATGATTTAGGGCAAAATTGGTTACCAAATACTGGTTCTGGCGCGGTTAACGAATCTAGAGTATTAGAATCTGATTTAATTATGGTTAGAGACGCTTTTGCGACCATTGGTTACGATACAGGAGCATATGAAGGCTTTCTACATAGGTCAGAATCTACTAAAGGTATTTTTAAATTAGACTGGAATATTAATGACAATAACCGTTTAGCTATTATTTATAATTTCTTAAACGCATCAAAAGAAAAACCAGCGCATCCAACGGCTATTGCATTTAGAGGACCGAGTGCTTCTACCTTGCAATTTGAAAATTCTGGTTATGAAATTAATAACAAATTACAATCTGTTCAAATAGAATTGAACTCAACATTGTCTGATGCTGCTTCGAACAAGATGCAAATTGGTTATACACATTTTGATGATTTTCGAAATCCATTTTCGAAACCAGCTCCATCGATTAATATAACTAAAGATGGTTCTCCATATATAATTGTAGGTCATGAACCATTTTCTGTTCATAATAGGTTAGATCAAAAAGTATTTCAATTTACAGATAATTTAAATTTTTATAAAGGTGATCATACGTATACAGTAGGATTTTCTTTTGAAAAATTTCAATTTGATAACTCATTTAATTTAACTAGTTACGGGTTTGATCTTTTTGGAAGTGTAGATATCAATAGTTTTAATGCAAATGACTATATTGGAACTATTGCAGGTGCAGAAGCTACATTTGCAGCTAATAATCTTGTTCCAGATGGAACACCAGGAGGTTGGGCGCTTGCTGAAACAAATGTCGGTCAAATGTCTTTTTATGTACAAGATGAATGGAATGCAAATGATAGATTCAAACTAACCTATGGTGTACGTTTAGATAAACCATTGTTCTTTGATTCTGCTGATAAAGCTCAAGATGTTATAAATAGAGGATTTGTTATTGCAGGTCAACCATATGTTAATCCTAATAATGGCGAAACAGTATTTATTGATAATACCCAAATGCCAAGCAATGACTGGGTAATTTCTCCTAGAGTTGGTTTTAATTATGATGTTAATGGTGATGATACTTTCCAACTTCGTGGAGGTTCAGGTTTTTTCACTGGTCGTTTTCCATTTGTATGGTTGGGTAATCAAATTGCCGCACCAGACGTATTCTTTTTGCAAGCGGTTGACCCTAGTTATAAATTTCCACAAGTATGGAGAACTAATTTAGGAGCAGATAAGAGATTTGAAAGTGGTTTAACATTAACTGCGGATGTATCTTATACTAAAGATATTAATGGTCCTCATGTACAACACTGGGGATTAACTTCTCCTTCAGGAACATTAAATGGAGTTGATAATAGAGCTACTTATACAGCAGGTGATGCCCTTAACGGATTTGGATTAGGAGCGGGGCCATTTGTATTTACTAATTCAGATAAAGGTAGAATTTGGAATGCTTCTTTGAAAGCACAAAGATCATTTGAGAATGGATTGTATACTATGCTTGCATATAATTATTTAAACTCTAAAGATGTTAACTCTATTGAAGCTGAAATTACAAGTGATGCTTTTGCAGGAAACCCTATTGTAAATGATGTAAATACTGATAAATTAGGATATTCTAAATATGGTGATCAACATAGAATTATTGGTGCCGGTAGTAAGAAATGGACCTATGGCAATGATAAATGGTCTACTACTTTATCAACTTTCTTTGAATATGCGCAAGGAGGACGTTTTAATTATACATATGGCGGAGATATTAATGGTGACGGTTCTCGTATAAATGATTTGATATATGTACCAACCGCTGCTGAAATAGGTTCAATGCAATTTTCTGGACCAGGACAAGCTGCAGCGTTTGAAGCATTTATCCAACAAGATGATTATTTAAATGGAATAAGAGGGCAATATGCAGAGCGTTATGCTGCTATTGCACCTTGGAGAGGTAAATGGGATGTGAAGTTTATTCAAGAAGTTAAAGTATCTGAAGATAATGCAATACAATTTAGCATTGATCTATTAAATGTTGGAAATCTGATCAGTTCTGATTGGGGATTGGTACAACAACCCAATGCTGTTCAGCCAATCGGAGTTTCAGTAGATAACACAAATACACCTACTTATACTTTTGACCCAGAATTAACAGAAACATTTGGCTACGATTCAAGTCTATTGTCTAGATGGCAAATGCAGTTTGGATTAAGATATATATTCTAAAATATAGAAAATTTAAATAAAAAAACCGCTCAATAATTGAGCGGTTTTTTTAATTTTGTACTATGCAGTATAGACAACTAAGTAAGGAACAATTTGAAGCACTACACGAAGAGTTTGCACAGTTTCTAGCCACACAACAAATTGATGCAACTGAATGGGCAATGATCAAAAAAGATAAACCGGATGTAGCTGAAGAAGAATTAGACTTATTTAGTGATATGGTATGGGAGAAAGTATTGAATAAAACCAATTATCTGGAACATTTTTCCAAGAAAAATATCAATTTATTTAAATGTAATGAGAAAAAAATATTTCGAATAGTAGTTGAAGTGGATAAACCTGATTTTGATTTTTTTTCAGATAAAGATTATCAATGGTTTCTCGATAATACAAACGATGCATCTATACAATTTTTTAAAGGCACCAAAACGTATGATAAGGAACGAAATTTAGAATTATTTGATCTAATCCAAAAAGGCAGTGTAGTTTGTGACGGTAAATTATATGAAAGTATCTTAAAATTAATAAATCAATCTAAAATTATTTGATCATGTATAAAAAAATAGGAATACTACTTTTTATTATTTTTATAATAATTCAATTTTCTAGACCTCAAAAAAATTTAGCTACAGAAATTGCTGCTACTGATTTTTTGAAAGCAACAAGTGCTAATGATACTATTGCTACAATAATTAATAATTCCTGTTACGATTGTCATTCTAATAATACAAATTATCCATGGTATTCAGAAATAGCACCTGTTTCTTGGTGGATTGCCCATCATGTTGATGAAGGAAAAGAAGAACTTAATTTTTCAGAATGGACTACATTCTCAGAAAAGAGAAAAAAGAAAAAATTAAAAGAAATGGTTGAAGAGTTAGATGAAAAAGAAATGCCTTTAAAAACGTATTTGCCTATGCATTCTGAAGCAAGATTATCAGATCAAGAAAGAAGTGAGTTAATAACTTGGATTAAAAGCTTAGGGCATTAGTTTATAATCTATAATTAGTATTTGTTCTAATCGCATAAATCACTTTTTTACCTCTATTTTTATATCCTGCGCTTCCGCTAGGTAGATTTCTTTCTATTAGTGTTATTAATGCCGGATGAACCCAATTATACTTTCTGCCAATTAAGTAAAGAGCATACATAGAATGTGCTTGAATTGCAATGGCTTTTTCATTTATCATCCAATCAAAGCAATATTCTGTAAATAGTTCAAGATGTGAATTTGTCATATTCTTTATATAAAGTTCTTCTTTTTGAATAAAGTATTGTATTGTCAAAAGTTCAATTATTTTGGCAGATGCTCTTATGGATGCGTCTAATTTTAATTTTGCAATAATATCAACAAATGTGTCCAAATATGGTAATAGTAAACTTAGATCATTCTTACAGCTTAATTCTAAAATTCTAGCAGAAAATGAAGAATCTTTATTTTCTATATCATTTATTTTATTTAACAAAATTAATACCCAACTCTTATTTTTCATCACTGAATTTACAAGTAAAGGCCTGTTACTGTAATCTCTCGAATCAGAGGCAAGAATCTTCATAAATGTTGCTTTATCCATTTAAATAATTATCAATTAGTTGTTTTACACCAACACTTGCTTTTTCAGAGATAATTGTTAAGTTTTGAAAGCTACGTTCACTTATTGTGGGATTTGGATCAATAAAATAAATGGGTATACCGGGTTTGATATAATTCACCAGGCCAGCTGCAGGGTAAACTTGCATAGAGGTTCCGATAATGAGTAGTATATCGGCCATTGCAGTTATCTCAACAGCCTTTGCAAGCATCGGTACGTCTTCGCCAAACCAAACAATATGAGGGCGTAGTTGCGAACCTTTCTCGCATTTATCTCCAAGATTAAGATCTTTTGTTCGATTATATATTAAGTTAGGGTTGTAGGTACTTCTTACTTTTAATAATTCGCCATGTAAATGGAGTACATTGGTACTACCGGCTCGTTCATGTAAATCATCTACATTTTGAGTAATAATGCTCATATCGTAACTATTTTCAATGTTTGCCAATGCAATATGAGCACTGTTCGCATGGACTTCTAATAATTGTCTGCGACGTTGATTATAAAAATCTAACACTAATTCCGGGTTCCTGGCAAAACCTTGAGGAGAAGCTACTTCCATAACATCATGACCTTCCCATAATCCGCCGGCATCTCTGAATGTCTTGATACCACTTTCGGCACTCATTCCGGCTCCAGTAAGTACAACAATTTTTTTCATAGGTATAAAATTTATACTAATTTAGAAGTTATTTTTAATATAAAAAATTAATATGATTGGCACTCAACTTTTAGAGTATTTACAATCCTTTTTAACAGATAATAGAAAAGCAACTTTTGAGAAAGTTTTATCTCAACGAACTAGGCATTTAACAGTTGTTTTAGAAGATATTTATCAAAAACATAATACAAGTGCCATAGTTAGAAACTGTGATATATTCGGAATTCAAGATCTTCATATTATTGAGAATAAATATAATAGTTATGTGTCAAACCAGGTAGCTAAAGGAGCTCAAAAATGGATTGATTTTCACGAGTATAATCAACATGAGTATAACACTGATAAGTGTATAGAATCATTACGAAATAAAGGCTATCAAATAATTGCTACTACACCACATAACGATTCGTGCTTGCTACAAGATTTTGATATTACCAAAAAATCAGCATTAGTTTTCGGGGTTGAAAAAGAAGGTGTTTCTGAGTATATTTTGAACGAAGCTGACGGATATTTAAAAATACCAATGGTAGGTTTTACCGAAAGTTTAAATATTTCTGTTGCAGTTGCCATTATTTTACAAAATTTAACTACTCGTTTAAGAAATTCAGAGGTAAGTTGGCAATTATCCGATCAAGAGAAAAATGAGTTAAGATTAGATTGGTGCAAAAAAACTATTCTGAATGTTGATGAAATTATAGATAGATTTCAAAAGAATGTAGATAGCTAAATAATGAGTTCAGACTCTTTTTTGTTTTTAAATGGATTTTTAATAAAGGGAAATTCTAATAAATCAATAAAACTAAAAACCTTGGGCAATTTTTAGTAAACCAGGCTCATTAATTATTTTTACTTTTTTGCCATCTAATTCTATGAGTCCTTCTTTTTTAAATCCTGATAACAATCTAATAGCAGACTCAGTTGCAGTACCAATAACGCTTGAAAATTCTTCTCTTGTTAATGTGATATCTAAATACCCATCATTATTTGTCCCAAAAGTTTCTTGCAAAAAAATAAGTGTATCAGCTAACCTTTCTTTTACACTTTTTTGAGCCATATTGGTAATAGCGGTATTTGCATCACGTAGATCATGGCAAACAGTTTTCATCATATCCATTGAAAATTTAGGATTTGCTTTCATAGAATCAAATATCTCTTTTTTAGGAATATAGCAGGCCTTCATATCATTTAAAGCAGTAACCGTTAATGTAACAGGTTCCTCACTTAAAACTGAACGATATCCAAGCATATCACCACCTTTAATAAATCTCACAATTTGTTCTTTTCCGTTAGCGCTGAGCTTTGACATTTTACATATACCTTCTTTTATACAGTAAACACCATTTAAAAGATTACCTTCAGAAAATAGAATATCTCCTTTTTTAAAATCTATAGAATCTTTGTGGTTAGATATATGCTTTAGATCATCTTTAGATAATGATCTTAAAGTACCGAATTCACGAATAATACATTGTTCACATTTGCTCATACTAAAATAGGGTATTAACGCCGGCAAAGATATTGAAAATTACTGATTAATATCATATATTATGATAAGTTTGCAATAGAAATTTGTGCCGATAAAAAATAATACATGTCTAAAACTGATTGCTTTCATTGTGGAGCTCAATGTGATTCTAATCCAATTATCTTAGATGAAAAACCTTTTTGCTGTAATGGCTGTAAAACTGTTTACGAAATTTTAAATCAAAACGACCTATCATGTTATTATGATTTTGAAAAATCTCCGGGAGCAATACCAGAAGAAATAAAAAGTAAATATGCCTATTTAGACAATGAACAAATAGTTAAAAATCTGTATAATTTTATAGATAACGAGATAAGTGTGATTACATTTTATATACCACACATTCATTGTAGTTCTTGTATTTGGGTACTAGAAAATCTTAATAAATTAAATAGTGCCATAATTTCAGGAATTGTAAACTTTCCTAAAAAAGAAATCCGTATTACTTTCAATAATACCAAAGTTTCGCTTCGACAAATTGTTGAATTATTAAGTTCTATTGGGTATGAACCTTATATTAGTTTAGAAGACACTTCATTATCTAAACGTAAAACCGACCGTTCACTTATTTATAAATTAGGAGTTGCAGGGTTTGCATTTGGTAATATCATGTTATTATCCTTTCCTGAATATTTTCAATCTAATGAGTTTTGGTTGGAGCGATATAAACCTTTATTTAGGATTTTAATCTTTATCATGTCTATTCCGGTAGTTTTCTATTCGGCCAATGAATATTTTATTTCTGCATATAAAGGATTAAGGCATAAAATATTGAATATAGATGTACCTATCGCACTTGGTATTTCAGTATTGTTTCTAAGGAGTGCTGTTGAAATTATTTTCAATTTAGGTCAGGGATATTTTGATAGTTTAGCGGGGTTTGTGTTCTTTTTATTATTAGGTAAGATCTTTCAACAACAAACCTATAGCTTTTTGTCATTTGAACGCGATTATAAATCATATTTTCCCATAGCTGTTACCAAAATTAACAGAGATCAATCAGAAATTAATATTTCTATTTATGATATTAAAGAAGGGGATAGGCTATTGATAAGAAACGAGGAATTAATTCCTGTTGATGGTATTTTAATTAATGGTACTGCACAGATTGATTATAGTTTTGTTACAGGAGAATCATTACCGGTTTCAAAAAAATCTGGTGATAAATTATTTGCCGGTGGTAAGCAACTTTCAGGGGCGATTGAAATGGAAGTATTACAAACCGTTTCACAGAGTTACTTAACTCAATTATGGAGTAATGATATATTTGCTAAAAAGGAGGGCAAAACTATAAAGACGTTAACTGATTCAATCAGTAAAAGGTTTACTATTATTGTATTATTAATAGCATTATTTGCAGGAATATATTGGTACTTTGAGGATGCAACCATGATTGCAAATGTGGTGACCGCAGTACTAATAGTAGCTTGTCCCTGCGCTTTGGCATTATCAGCACCATTTGCTTTAGGAAATATGCTAAGAATATTTGGCAAACAAAAATTCTATCTTAAAAATGTAACTGTAATTGAAAGTCTTTCTAAAATAAACACAATTATTTTTGATAAGACAGGTACAATTACTACCAATAAAACGAATATTTCATATGAAGGTACGCTTCTAACGGGTATTGAAAGACAAGGTGTAAGAAATTTGCTTCGAGAGTCGAACCATCCGTTAAGTAGAATGTTGTATGAATATTTAGAAAAATCTGATAAGATTGAGGTTACTGATTTTAAAGAAACTTTTGGAAAAGGAATTTATGGTATAGTAGACAATCTAAAGATTATGTTGGGGTCAGAAAGTTATGTGAAAGGCAGTTCTTCTAATAATTTACAGACGTCTATTTTTATTAAAATTAATGAAGAAATAAAAGGTAAATATATTTTTGAAAATTCATATAGAAATAAAATTACTTCAATTTTTAATGCCTTGGCAACCAATTATAAGCTCGGTGTACTTTCGGGTGATAATGAAGGAGAAAAAGAGCACCTAAGCAATATATTACCTAAAGACACAGCGCTAATTTTTAATCAAAAGCCAGAAGACAAACTGGAATATATTGATAGACAGCAAAAAACGGGAGAAGCTGTTTTAATGATGGGAGACGGATTAAATGATGCTGGAGCATTGGCGCAAAGCAATGTGGGAATTGCAGTTTCAGAGAACACAAATGTATTTTCACCGGCATGTGACGGAATCATTGATGCAGAGAGCTTTAATATGTTGCCTAAATTTATTGAGTTATCTAAAAGTACGATAAGGGTTGTGAAAATCAGTTTTGTATTATCTTTTTTGTATAATATTATTGGAATGCTCTTTGCCGTTACCGGTAATTTGTCACCTATAGTTGCAGCCATATTAATGCCAATTAGTTCTATATCAATAGTTGTCTTTGTAACCATTGCTACCAACTTAATTTCGAATAGGAAATAAATTTGTTTAACTTAGTACCGAATTTAAAACATGATAAATATCATGTTTTAGATTTGTCGCATAAATTATTTTTACAAATTATTCTAAATTAAGACATGAATATCGTTTTCTTTATGATTATTGTGAGCCTTTTCGTAGCAATAATTTTCTTCATCCTCTTTTTAAAATCAGTTAAATCTGGACAGTATGATGACCTATATACACCATCTGTTCGTATGCTTTTTGAAGATGAATTTATTGAGA
>JGI24023J19991_10003929_pt1 | contig 10282 bp, 7 predicted proteins | sample Cruoilmetagenom1_FD_19991 | JGI IMG/M metagenome (IMG submission 19991)
TGCTGGCTATGCCTTTGAAGGCCCAAGCGCTTATATAAACAACAAGCTGGAGCAGATTAAGACCAAAAATCTAAAGGATAAAAATCTTTTTGACGGCATTTTTTCCTGGATTGCTTTGGAAAATCGTTATTTTGCATCTGCCATAATCCCTGATAATGCAGCATCTGCAAGGATGCAGATTAAGCTTGGGCAGGATAATGTTTTAAAATCGACATATATTCAAACAATAGATTCTCTAAAATTTGGTGAAAAGCATATTTCCAGTTTTCATCTTTTCTTTGGGCCTAAAAAAATCGGTATTCTTCCAGAATCCGGCTACCACCTTGATAAAATTGTTAACTTCGGTATGTTTGATTTTCTTGCCAAACCTTGTCTTTATTTGATGAATTTTTTGTATAAATTTATTCCGAATTATGGTTTTGCAATTATTATTCTAACTATTTTAATAAAGCTGATACTTTGGCCGCTTGGTTCCAAGAGTTATAAATCCATGGCTGAGATGAAAAAGCTGCAGCCTTTGATGACTAAAATCAGAGAAAAATATAAAAATGATAAGCAAAAGATGAATCAGGAAGTTATGGGATTGTATAAAACATACAAGGTAAATCCGCTTGGAGGATGTCTTCCTATGATCGTTCAAATTCCGATTTTTTTTGCTTTTTATCGTATGCTTTATCAAGCAATAGAATTAAGGCATGCTCCTTTTATTTGGTGGATTAAGGATTTGTCAGCCCCGGATCGTCTTTTTAGTTTTAATTTTACAATCCCATTTATGGAACCTCCTTACGGAATTCCTGTTCTTACTGTTATTATGGGAGGCACCATGTTTTTACAACAGAAAATGTCGCCCCCTATGGGTGATCCGGCGCAAGCTAAAATAATGCTGTTTATGCCTATTATTTTTACCGTAATATTTATAAATTTTTCATCTGGTCTTGTTTTGTACTGGCTTATAAACAACATTCTTTCTATTTCTCAACAGTATTATATTCAAAAGCAACATATATAATTGACGGAGGGTATTTGTTTGGAATTTGAAGGCAAAAATATTGAAGAAGCAGTAAAAAAAGCTTGTAAAGAGCTTAATATTTCCGAGTCCCTGCTTAAGCATGATATTATTTCTTTTGGTTCATCAGGTATTTTTGGGATAGTAGGAGCAAAAAAAGCGCGTATACGCGTTACGTTGCCGAAACCAAGACCTGAACCGAAACCAAGGCCTGAACCAAAATCAACGCCTGAGCCGAAATTAACACCTGAGCCTAAAATTGAGGCTCAAACCAGGGAAAAGAATTTCGCATCTAACAATGAAAAACAAACAATAGTAACAGAAAAAAAATTTTTTGAAGATGATGACCCACAAAAACAATCTGTGCAGATCTCTGATGATCATCCACCTTCTCAAGATAAGGAATCAAGGGATAATCTTTCTTCTGAAGAAGCGATTCTCTTGGGCAGAAACGCTCTTAATCAAATTATAGCGTTGATTACAACAGATGCTCAGATTACTCTTAGCGAGCAATCCAATAAAATTTTATTTACTATTGAAGGTGGGAACTCTGCTCTTCTTATAGGAAAACGGGGTCAAACTCTGGAGGCTATACAGTATATAGTTTCCAAAATTATAAATAAACACCATGAAAACAGAATACGCGTGATTATTGATGTTGAGGGATATCTTGAATCAAAGCGTGTAAATCTTGTTGAACGTTCTGTTAGGCTTGCGGAAAAGGTACAAGAAACCGGCAAACCTGTAACGATCGGAATTATGAATGGTCATGATAGAAGAATAGTACATTTGGCTTTAAAAGAGCATAAAGCCGTAACAACGAAAAGCTTTGGGGACGATTTTTTTAGAAAGCTTGTTATATTTCCAAAACGCAAGAATGCAAATAAAAAGAAAACATAAGGAATGGGGACGAAATAACTTCTCCGACTGAAAAATCTAAAACCCAAAACCTAAAACTCAAAACTGCGGCTTTGCCGCTTTAATTGCCTTTTATGAACTTCGATACAATTGCCGCAACCGCCACTCCTGCAGGGAGTGGGGGTATAGGCATAATTAGAATATCAGGGGACAGATCTGTCCCCATTGTTTCATCTATTTTCCGCAGCTATTCTTCTAAAAAAAACATCATTACAAATCCTTGTAACTCACATCGAGTTATTTACGGCCACATTGTCGATCCCGAAGATCAGAGTATCATTGATGAAGTACTCGTACTGACCATGCTTGCGCCGCGTTCATATACAAGAGAGGATGTTGTGGAAATCCATTCTCATGCCAGCTATGTTGTTCTTGATCTCATTCTCCATTTATTAATTAAAAAAGGGGCAAGGCTGGCCGAGCCGGGTGAATTTACAAAAAGAGCTTTCCTGAACGGACGTATAGATTTAACACAAGCAGAAGCAATCATTGATATTATAAATGCTCGTACGGAACAGGAACTTAAAATTGCAACATCCCATATTGACGGTGGGATGAAGAGTGTAATTGTTGAGATAAGTAATTTTCTTGTTAAATTTCTCTCTTTGATAGATGCCTCAATTGATTTTCCTGATGATGTTGAAGAAATTATTAATATCAATACCATAACATCAGATTTTCAATCACATGTTTTTGATAAAATAAATATCCTTGTCAAACATTATAATGATGAATATTTTTTAAGAGATGGTCTTAAGGTAGTTATTCTTGGACGCCCCAATGTTGGCAAATCAAGTATTATGAATTGCCTTATCGGAAACGATCGTGTTATTGTTTCTCCACTGCCAGGCACAACCAGGGACATGGTATCTGAAACAGTAAATATTGATGGAATAGCTGTAAAGATCTTCGATACCGCAGGATTACATAATTCTTCAGATCCTGTTGAGTCTATTGGGATTCAAAAGGTTTATGATAATTTGATTGATTTTGATTTAGTCCTTTTTGTTGTAGACGCAACCTGTCCCCTTACTGATGCAGATCACCTTATATTTAGCAAAATTAATAAAATACAGGGCAGAAAGATTATCCTTGTCATTAACAAATCAGATTTAATTCATGGAAATAAGGTTAATGCTTTTCCTGACCTTTTCAGGGTTGATGGATCTGCAACAACCTCTGCTCTTTTTAATATAGGGATTGATTTTTTGCGTGACCTTATAGTTAAGGTTTTTATAAATGATAAACATTTTGTTTTACCATCACATGTAGTACCCAACTTGAGGCATAAAAAAGCTCTTGAAAATGCCAAAAACGCTGCAGAGACAGCAATCAGCAACATCAAGCACTCAGAACCTCTGGAAATTATAGGCCTGGATATCAAATCATCCATTGATGCTTTAGGTTCAATAACAGGAAAAAATGTTGACGTTGATATTCTGGATCAAATTTTTAATAGATTCTGTATCGGAAAATAAACGCATACATCTTGTTTCAGATGAAACAATAAACAGGAGTTGATTTTATGGATACAATTTTAGAACCATTTTTTAAAAAATATGAAGATCTCTCTTCTATGACAGAGAAAGTGTTTGAAAAGGTAAAAAAAGAATTTCCGGATTGTGTAAAATGTAAAGCGGAATGTTCGGATTGTTGTTATGCTTTATTCGATCTGACATTGATTGAAGCTTTGTATGTTAATTTTTATTTTCATAAAAAGTATAAGGGGGAGAAAAAAACAGAAATTATAGATAAGGCCAACAGAGCAGATCGAAAAATTTATAAACTCAAAAAAAAAGCGTACAAAGATTTTGAAGCCGGAAAAAATGAAACTGAAATTCTTATGGGAATGGCCAAAGAAAAAGTGAGGTGTCCACTTTTAAACAGTAATGATAGATGTGACCTTTATCAAAACAGGCCTATCACATGCAGGCTTTACGGGATTCCCACATCAATAGGCGGAATTGGGCATACTTGTGGAATGTCCGCTTTTGAAGAAGGTCAGAAATATCCAACTGTAAGCCTTGATAAAATTCAAACAAAACTTTTTGCAATATCCGATGAACTGGCACAGGCTCTCAATTCAAAATATTCAAAACTCGGGGAAATGATAGTACCTTTATCTATGGCACTTATTACAGAATATGATGATGAACATTTAGGTCTCAATGGTAAGGATGATGAAGGTGGTGAAAATGCATAAATTAAATATAGCTGAAGTAGAAGAAAGAAAAAAGGCTATTTTTGACAGCATGTCTACAAGACGCCAGAAGCATATTCTTAAAAAAGGATATGAGCAATGGGATCCATTTGAAGAACCTAAAGATCCCATAGATATCAGAAAAGACAGGACAAATAGAACATCTCAAATGTTGATGAGAGAGTTTCTTCAGTCAGTAAGTTCTGAAGAATATAGCAATGCTTATGGAAGGGGTGTTCTGGATATGTGTATGGGCATTATTAATGATGATGACAAATATATCGGAATGTTTGAATTTTCCACCTGGTATACGGCCCTTTTGAAAAAAGAGGGTTTTGAATAGCAGGAAGCAAAAAAAATACCATGAAAACACGAAAATCTTAATGTTGAGCGAACCCTAATATTAAGATTTTCGTCCTCGTTACTAATCCCACAGATCGAAATATTGACAGATGAATTTTATTTATAGCGGGTAAAATATTTTCCAACCGTAAACTGTTATTTTATTCGGTTCTATATCTTTTTAATCAGCATGGATGCCGGGTCAATCTGAATGGTAGATTTATTGGTAAGGCCTTTTATAAAATTAACATATATTTTTTTTCCTTTGGGTTGCAATTGAAGAACAACGTCAAAATTATCTGCAACATGAAAAAAAGGAGATGGTGTGCCATTCGCGTCCGGCTCTTCATCCCTGTGTATATGTCCGGCAAACCATACCGGCAATGAATTTTGAAGTGCAAAAGCTTTAATTCCTTTAAGTAAATCCTGAGTTGTTTCGTCCAAAGGGAACCCGTCAATAATTAACACATCCGGCAGAAATATTTCCTGTTCCGTAATATCGGAAAATCGCTCCACAAAACCAGGCAGCTTGAATCCTTCAGCTTTAAAGGTCATAATGAATCTGTAGGGCAGCAATAAATCCATGGGAACCCCATGCATGTCAATAATGTGCTGATCTGCCAAATCCTTCAAAATTTCTTTATACCATAATGAAATCTTTTTAACAGAATCATGAAGGCTTATATGCAAAACTTTTTTTCGATTCAGTATATAGCTCAAAGCAACCTGCACCAGAAAGGAAGTTTTGCCGACACCTGCCCTCGCTATAACAGCGGCAAAACTTCCTTTTTTTATAATAGTATCAGTTTTAACACCTAACGGGTTATAATCAATAGACTTATATTCTGTCATATTAACTCCTTATCATTTTCACATAAAATGGTTGTCAAAATCCATATCAAGATCGAAAAATCCCACGTTTTTTCAATTCCAACTATTTTTTATTTTTTTTGTATCTCCTCAGCTATAGATTTAGGTACCTGCTTATAGGAAAAAAATTCCATTGTGAATTGAGCCTTGCCTTGAGTTGATGACCTCAAAACAGTTGAAAAACCGAACATCTCAGCCAAAGGAGCTTGAGCCTCAATGGTAGTCATGACGCCATCTTCCTGGGAACCAACAATCATACCTCGGCGCTGATTAAGTAAAGCCATAACTGCCCCATTAAATTCAGTAGGTGTTTCGACCACAACTTTCATTATTGGTTCATGAATAACAGGAGCAGCCCTGTTATAACCCTCACGGAAAGCACCTCTGGCAGCGCTTTGAAATGCCATTTCTGAAGAATCTACAGAATGAGAGGCGCCGTCATTAATAACTATCCTGATACCGGAGACCGGAAATTCGAGAAAAGGACCTTTTTTCATACAGCTTAGAAAACCTTTTTCACATGATGAAATAAATTGGGTTGGAATGGAACCACCTGTAATTTTATTTTCAAAAACAAAGTCTTCATCGGTAACAGGCTCCATAAATCCGGCAACCCGCCCGAACTGGCCTGCACCGCCAGTCTGCTTTTTATGAATGTAGTTAAATTCAGCTCGTTTGGTTATTGTTTCACGATATGCGACTCCAGGCTTCCCTGTTGTAACTTTTATTGCATATTCCCTTCGCATGCGCTCAACATAAACCTCCAGATGAAGTTCTCCCATACCTTGAATAATTGTTTCGTTGGTCTCTTCATCAACAAAGGTACGAAATGTTGGATCTTCTTTTGTGAATCTGTTCAGTGCTTTCGACATATTGACACGAGATTTGTTATCATCAACAAGAAGCGCCAGTGAAATGACCGGCTCAGGGACAAACATTGAAGTCATTGATAAATCAAGATGCTTTGAAATAAATGTATCTCCAGAAGCACAGTCAATACCGAAAAGGGCACCAATAACACCGGCCTTGATTGAAGAAATATCTTCCATCTGGTTGGAATGCATACGTACCAGGCGTCCAATTTTGAAAGTTTTTCCGGTACGTATATTTTTAACAGTATCACCTTTTGCAACAGTGCCCTGATAAACCCTAATATAGGTGAGCTGTCCATACATGCCGTCTTCTAATTTAAAAGCCAGTGCGACTATGGGGTCAGCGAAATTATGACTTAGTTTGACAGTGGCTTCATCCGCATTCATATCAAGCGCTTCATTTTCAATATCCTGGGGAGATGGGAGAAATTTTACGACAGCATCCAAAAGAGGTTGAACGGCTTTATTCTTNTATGCAGACCCTAAAAAAACAGGAGTAATTTTGCGCGCAAGGGTTCCTGCCCTTATAGCCGATATAAGCATTTGTTCTGNAATTTCTGATTCTTCAAGTATAGCATCTGTCAATTCATCAGAAAATAGAGATATTTCATCAATTAATTCCTCCCGCATAGATTCAGCCTTATCAACCAAATCAGCAGGGATTTCTTCATATCTGAGAATTTCTCCATTTTCACCATCAAAATAGATTGCCCGCATTGAAATAAGGTCAACAACACCTTTAAAATTTGCTTCCATTCCTATGGGTACTTGTAAAACAACAGCATTGTGGCCAAGTTTTTCTTTTAGCTGTTGAATTACTCTGTCAGGGTTTGCGCCGCTTCTGTCGCATTTATTGATAAAAGCAATACATGGAACCTTATACCTCCGCATCTGGCGGTCAACAGTAATCGACTGTGATTGAACACCTCCGACAGAGCACAAAATAAGAATAGCGCCATCCAGAACCCGTAAAGAACGTTCGACTTCAATGGTAAAATCAACATGACCAGGAGTATCAATAAGATTAATTTGATAATCATTCCATTCACAAAAAGTTGCAGCAGAAGCTATTGTGATTCCACGTTCTTTTTCAAGTTCCATTGAATCCATTGTGGCGCCCACACCATCTTTTCCCTTTACCTCGTGAATTGCATGAATTCGATCAGTATAAAAAAGAAATCTTTCTGTGAGTGTAGTTTTTCCTGAATCAATATGAGCGCTAATACCAATGTTTCTAATTTTTTCTATATTATATTCCATATCCAACAAAATCCTTTTTATACTAAACGCATGGAGGCAAATTTTTTTAAACCTCTACGTTCGAACACTACCTGTAAAATTATTTTAAATGCAAGAGTATTTTAAATGCAAGAGAAAAAACTATTTCTTATGAAATGAGCTTTTTGTCAAGAATTTTATTGCACAGATAGTAACATTTTTATATACTTTTAATAAAGTATTTTTTATTTTCTAGTTACATTTCTTCGGCATAGCCGGATGCTGGCTAAAAGCTAAGGAACGGGGACGAAATAACTTCCCCAGGTAGGCGCACAGATTTAGGTCAGGTTTGTTCGATATAAAAGTACAAAAGTTGCAGGAATAGCGTGCTATTTCAAGATTTTTGTACTTTTATATCGAGCAAAGATGGCCTGAAGCTGTGATGCATAGTTGGGGAAGTTAATTCGTTCTCGTTCCTAAGCTTCTTGAAGCTAAAGCAGAAAGATCCGGGCATATAGATTTGTCTGCAGTTAGTGACTCCATTGATTATTAACGCATAAAAATGGGACGGTTATCTGGTTTAAAACAATCTGGCATTACGCCTGACGACTTTTTGCATAAAAAATAAGGTTGATATTATAATCTTAGTACCTTACTTCTGTCACAAAAAACAAAAAGTTCATTGACTGAAAAATCCAAAACCAAAAACTAAAAACTGCGGCTTTGCCGCCTTAGGACATCAGGTTAAAGAATGAAAGCTATATTAGCACTTGAAGATGGCCGCACTTTTAAATGCAGCTCTTTTACAGGACCCGGAGAAGCATCAGGCGAAGTTGTCTTTAATACCGGAATGACGGGATACCAGGAAATATTAACCGACCCCTCATATAAAAATCAGATGGTTGTCATGACCTATCCTTTAATAGGAAATTATGGTACCAATAATGAAGATGTGGAGTCTGACCGGATTCAGGTATCAGCCTTTTTAATTAGAGAATATCAAAAGTATCCGAGTAATTACAGGTCAACAGCTTCTCTGGCGGAATATTTAAATAATTCGGGAAATAACCAGCGCGGTATTCCCGGCATTGAAAATCTGGACACTCGAGCTCTTACCAGACATATAAGAAATGCAGGAGCTATGCGGGCTTTTATTTCTACTGAAGACCTTGATCCATTATCATGCGTTCAAAAAGCAAAAAAAATTTCTGACATGGCAGGACAGGATCTTGTAAAAGAAGTTACAACCGATTCAATATATCATTGGGCCGGGGGAAAAAAAATAGAGATGCCTAAACATAATTTAAATGTTAACGGAAAATTGTGGGGAAAGAGCAACGGGAAAAAAAAGATAGTTGTTTTTGATTATGGTGTTAAATTTAATATTTTAAGGTGCCTGGAACTTGCAGGATGTGATTTAATAGTAGTTCCGGCTGCAACAGAAGCAGATGTTGTGAAGGCTATGGAACCTGATGGAATTTTTTTGTCAAACGGTCCTGGTGATCCTGAACCTGTAAAATATGCAATCAATATTATTAAACAACTTATAGGATATAGGCCGATATTCGGGATTTGTCTTGGTTTGCAAATTATGGGACTGGCTCTGGGAGGAAAAACATTTAAATTGAAGTTCGGGCATCGCGGAGCAAACCAGCCTGTCAAGAATCTTATAACAAAAAAAATAGAAATAACGTCTCAAAACCATGGATTTGCACTTAGTGCGGAGAGTCTCAAGGATCAGGATATTGAAATTACGCATATAAATTTGAATGATAATACTGTTGAAGGTTTCAAACACAAAGAGCTTCCCCTGCAGGCAGTGCAATATCACCCCGAAGCCTCTCCAGGGCCACATGATGCCAGATACTTTTTTAATAATTTTGTAAGAAAAATAGAGGCTTGACTAATATAAACTATGCCGAAACGAACAGATATAAATAAAATTTTGATCATAGGAGCAGGGCCGATTATTATAAGCCAGGCTTGCGAATTTGATTATTCAGGCACACAGGCATGTAAAGCCCTGCGTGAAGAAGGATATGAAATTGTACTGGTTAATAGTAATCCTGCTACAATTATGACTGATCCGGAAATGGCAGATCGCACATATATAGAGCCGGTAACACCTGCCACAGTCGCAAAAATAATTGAAAGAGAGAGACCCGATGCGCTGCTCCCTACGCTGGGTGGGCAGACCGGATTAAATACTGCTGTAGAAGTATATAAAATGGGTGTCCTGGAAAAATATGGTGTTGAGATGATAGGGGCATCCTTTAAGGCAATCAACAAGGCTGAAGATAGAGAACTTTTTCGGGACGCAATGCAGAGAATAGGCCTTAGAATTCCAAAAAGCGGTATAGCTGTGAACATGGAAAATGTTCACTTGATTGCGGATCAAATCGGCTTTCCGATTATTGTCCGTCCCAGTTTCACTCTTGGCGGGACCGGCGGCGGGGTTGCATATAATTCCGAGGAACTGGAATTTCTCAGCAAAGCAGGTCTGGATGCAAGCCTGATAGGGCAGATCATGCTGGAAGAGTCTGTTTTGGGATGGAAAGAATATGAACTTGAGGTTATGCGGGACAATAAGGATAATGTTGTAATTATCTGTTCCATAGAGAACATGGATCCCATGGGCGTTCATACCGGAGACAGTATAACCGTAGCACCGGCTCAGACCTTGACGGACAGGGAATACCAGGTGATGCGGAATGCATCCATAGCTATTATGCGTGAAATGGGTGTAGATACGGGTGGATCGAACGTACAGTTTGCTGTTAATCCGAAAACAGGTGAAATGATCGTAGTTGAGATGAATCCCAGAGTCTCAAGGAGTTCAGCTCTGGCATCCAAGGC
>JGI24023J19991_10003932_pt1 | contig 10280 bp, 8 predicted proteins | sample Cruoilmetagenom1_FD_19991 | JGI IMG/M metagenome (IMG submission 19991)
CGTAGGAGAGTAACTTCGCTAAATGAAATCCAACTTCACCTGCACCAGCAATAATTATCCTCATTAGATTTTTGTTTTGATAGTAATAACAAAAGTATTATTTTTTCTTTTATATCTTTAAAGAAATTTTGTTTATATAATTTTTATACAAGCAACTTATAATTAACGGTTTTGATATCTTGATATTATAATGGAATAACATTTTATATCATCTAAAATAAGTTTAATAAAATGAAAATTGATCGTAAGGTTTCTTCAATAAAAAATTGGAAAGAAGATGATAGACCAAGAGAAAAATTGATCTCAAAGGGTAAAAGTTCCTTGTCTGATGCTGAATTATTAGCAATTTTAATTGGCTCTGGTAATAAGGAAGAAAGTGCCGTTGGTTTGTCAAGACGTATAGTTACAGCTGCTCACAATAATTTGAATGAATTAGGCAAGTTGTCTTTAAATGATTTAATGCAGTTTAAAGGTATAGGCGAAGCAAAAGCGGTAACTATAATCACAGCTTTAGAATTGGGGAGAAGAAGAAGATTAGAAGAGGCCTTGATAAAACCAAAAATAACAAGTAGTAAAGCCGTATTTGAAATAATGCAGCCTATTATTGGCGAATTACTTCATGAAGAATTTTGGGTATTGTATTTAAACAATTCTAATAAAATTATTTTTAAAAATCAGTTGAGCAGTGGTGGTATTACAGGTACATTGGTTGATGTTAGAATACTATTTAAAAAAGCCTTAGAATTGTCATCTGTAGCCATTATATTAAGTCACAATCATCCTTCAGGGAATTTAAAACCCAGTGTTTCTGATAAGGACTTAACTCAAAAAATACAACAAGCCGGAAATACTTTAGATATTAAAGTTCTAGATCATTTGATAATTACTGAAAAAGCGTACTTTAGCTTTGCGGATGGCAATTTGATCTAAATATTTTACCAATTTAATAGAATTTATAGTGTAATATTTTAGCTTTTATAGGCTGGATTAAGGATGAGAAAGGAATTAAGCTTAAAAAACAAACTTTTATATACAAATTTTCACATTATAATCTATACCAATTTTATATTCAATTTTTTGGGAATGTGATGAAAACTCTAGTTTTGATCCTAAGCTAAAAAAGGTCTTAAAAATAATATTTTGTCAATTTATAACTATCTGATCGTTAATATTTGGAATTAAGATAGTAGAACACTTATAATAAATGCTTTTAGTTTATACACATAAAATAACACCAAGACTAACTTATACTTTTAAACAATTTTTTACCAGAATTCTACAAATTGATGTAAAATTCACTACTAAAGTTGAAGAGTTTATTGCACATAATGGATTAAAATTAACCTACGCTAAACAAGCATTAGGTAATGAATTATTTATTAGAAGCAGTAATTTATTATTTGAACAAGGCATCAATGATGTAGAAATAATAATGGGTAAGTGGGATGGTATTGATTGTTTTTTTCAATATAGGCAGGAAGCTACAATTCCGTTTGATATATTTGCTGCCACTTTTTATTTAGTGAGTAGATACGAAGAGTATTTACCACACGTGCAAGATTCCTTTGAACGTTTTCCAGCGGAAGAAAGCTTAGCTTTTAAACTTGATTTTTTAGAAAAACCTCTGATTGATATTTGGGCATATAAATTCAAGCTCATTATGCAGGATAAATATCCTGAGTTTGAGTTCAAAAAAAGAAAATTTGAATATATATCTACTATTGATATTGATGTACCTTATCATTTCAAACATAAAGGTTTAATTAGAACTTTAAGCGGTTATATAAAAGATTTATCTAAACTGAGAATATTTGATATTTGGTTTAGAACAATGGTTGTTCTTGGGTTTAGAAAAGATCCTTTTGATACTTTTGATGAAGCTATAAATTATCAAAAGCAATATGATATTAAAACAATTTTTTTCTTTTCAGTTGGCGATTATACCACTTATGATAAAAACACTTCTTCAAGGAATACAAATTATCAGTCGTTAATTAAATCGGTAGCAGATTATGCTGATGTTGGCTTGCATCCTTCTTATTTTTCCTATAAAAATGAAGAGATATTACAAAAAGAGAAATTAAGATTGGAATCTGTCTTTAACAGACCCGTTGAAAAATCAAGACAGCATTATTTGAGATTAGATTTGCCAGAGACCTATCAAAATTTGGTCAATTTAGAGGTGAAAGAAGACTATACAATGGGTTATGCCGCTCATTATGGATTTAGAGCAAGTACCTGTACACCATTTTATTTTTACGATTTAGAATTTGAAATTCAAACGCCTTTAAAAGTATTTCCATTTGCCGTAATGGATGGTACATTAAAAGATTATTTAGAATTATCTAATAAAAGGGCTTTTGAAGTAATCATTAAGTTGGCTTACGAGGTAAAAAATGTTGATGGTATCTTTATTACTTTATTTCATAACGAGACCTTAAGTAATAGAGGTAGATGGAGACGTTGGAGAAAGATGTATATAGATGTATTTAAAAAATTAACTACAGTTGTATAGTATAATTTTTCAAATCGATTGTCTACTATGATACAATACCTAACCAGAAATCAAATAAATGAAGGCTTGTATAACACTTGTATCTCCAACGCAGTTAATAGCCGTATTTATGCATATAGTTGGTATTTAGATCTTGTTTGTGACGATTGGTGCTTACTTGTAAGGGACAATTACAAAACAGTTATGCCCTTACCAATACGTAAAAAATATGGCATTCATTATATTTATTTAGCTCCTTGGATCCAACAATTAGGTGTTTTTTCTAAGGAAAACATTGAATCCTTCATAGTAAAGGAATTTATAAATTCAATTCCAACAAAGTTCAAGCTAATAGATTTTTTTTTAAATGCCGATAATGTTATTGATAGCAAATACATAAGGGAGAGAGACAACTTTATTTTACCTTTGAATAAGACCTATAAAAATATTAGAAAGCAATATAGTAAAGGGCGAAAAAGCAGTATCAAACAGGTAGAAAAATTTAATTTATCAATTGTAAATAATTATAATCACGAAAAGATCATTCAGTTATTTAAAGACAATAAAGGTGTTGAATTGAAGAAGAATAAGGCTGACTATGATATCTTAAGTAATTTAATTAATACGGCCTTATCATTAAAATTAGTGGAATGTGTTGCCGTTATAAATGAAGGTAACGTACTAATAGGTGGTGCGTTTTTTTTAAAGGATGCTCAAAGAATTACATATCTTTTCTCCGCAATAAATACTGAAGGCAGAGAAAAACAAGCCATGTCATATTTGATAGATACAATGATAAATAGATATGCCGAGACTGAAAGTATTTTAGATTTTGAAGGTTCTATGATTTATAAATTGGCATCTTTTTTTAAAAGTTTTGGAGCCGAAAAGGAAAATTATTTACATTTTAAGAAATATCAACTTTATTGAACCTGTGTTTCATCAACAATACTAAGGACTATTGTATATTGCTAGATTTAATATTAGAACTTCCTATAAAAGAAGAAAAACCAAACACATGAAACTATACCCGTAAACCACATTAACACCGCTGAGGTTATGGCAGCTCCAAAAATTCCATATTTAGGAATTAAATAAAAATTTAAAATGACATTGATGAAAATTGCCAAAATAGCAATCCAATAATTTATGGACGCTTTTCCAATAACTGATAATAGATTTCCAAAAAGCCCTCTTAACATGAGAACACCTAATACGCCAAAAACTAATGCTATAAATGTATTTGAATAGGTTGTGAATTCCATTCCGAAAAGTAACAATAGTGGTCGATATAAAACCAAGGAGCATATAGCAATAAAAGTACTAAGAATACTAAAAAGAGTCAGGTAGTTTTTAATATAATTAACAATATAATTCTTGTCATTTACTCGTTCTGTTAAGGCAACAAAATCTGTGGTTAATAATACACGAGGTAAAAACAATAAGCTTAAAGGTATCAAACTTATATATTTATAAATAGTTACCATTTCTGCCTCTTTAAGTAAATAACCTATCAACAGAATATCAACGGCAGATAAAAACTGCGTAGCAACATTTGATAGACTAGAATAGAAACCATATTTCCAGAAGGAAATATCTATTATTGAAAGTTTTTGATAGGCGTTAAATTTTATATTGAGTTTATTGAAAAATAATATTGAAGTAATTAGTGGTGTAATTATTATGGCTATAACATAACCTATTTCTTTATAAAAATAACTTAGTAAAAAAACAGCAATAACAAGAATAACCGTATAGGTTATTTCAACAATAGCATATTGTTTGTTTTGATGTTTTAACCGCAATTGCACTTTAATAATTTCAAGTAAAAATGAAAAGGGTATAAGCAATGAAAAAATTATGAGATAAAACTCAGATTCGAGTATGTAAGATCTTAAAATAAAACTACCTAATATGATTAAAATGCCTAAAATGAAAGATCCTTGTATTCCTCTTTTTAGAACATAAATAAATAAACTATTTTTTTCATCATCAGTTTTTAATAAAGCACCATATCTTATTAAACCTTGATGCAACCCCAATCCACTTACCGGAATTACAAAAGAAATTATTGTAAAAGCATAAATTACATATCCTAGTTCAGTGTTGTCAATAAGTTGTAAGGCAATTAAAGAAGCTATAAAAGATAATATTCTACCAATAAAAGTAGCCAATAAAATGGCATAACCACTTCGTTTTTTAAAACCTTCCAAAATACTCCTTATCCTATAAATCATACTTTATTGAATTAGGGTTTTATAATAAAGATCAGAGAATTTTGAACATATTATTTCTGGCGAGAAATTATCATTTGCATAAGTGTGCATTTCAGCTTTCGAAGGGATCCTATCTGAATAATAATAGGTTACTATAGATTTTAGCAGTTCAGATTTGTCATTTTTTTTGATTAAAGTTCCATAGGTTTCTGGAAAGTATTCAGAAATTCCACCAACATTTGTTGATATTACCGGTAATCCACAAGAAAAAGATTCTAAAATTACACATGGTAAGTTCTCGTAATTACTAAATAAGATAAAAAGATCAGATTGTTGCATGTATTTTGCAATGTCAGTATGTGCTATTTGATCTGTTAAAATAACATTTTCAGCAATGTTTAGGGTGTCAATTAAATAATTATAAGTGGATGCACTGTTGCCTATAAGATAGAGTTTAAAATTAGGAATTACCTTTTTTAAATCTGCAGCAACCTCAAGAATTCCTGAAATATTTTTGTGCTTATCTACCATACTTGATACATGTAGCATAGTGAAAATTTCATTGTTATGGTCTTCAGGGACAAAAATATCAGTATTAACTACATTAGGTACTGTGGTGTAATTTCCTTTTAAACTAAGATTTAACATCGATTTGGTCAGGTTTTTACTAACCGGACAAACAAAGATTGCATTTTTTGTGATCAGTTTAGAGATAAATTTTTCTAAAAATTGTAGGGGTTTTAACCCATCTTGATAGCCTGTCCAATGTTCTGAAATGATATATGGCTTTTTTTTAAACCATTTAAGGTATAGCACTATGAGACCTGCGGGGTAAATTCTATTTAGATGTACTACATCATAATTTTTAACACGTTTTATAAGTTCTAAGTAAGCTTTGAAAAATTGTATATATTTAACAAAAGGGTTGCTAGTTGTTTTGCAGTATTTAATAATTGTATTAACATTATTTATTAGCTGTTCTTCAACTATTGAATTTGTTTTTAGATTTTTATCAGTAATTACATGTAAGGCAGTGACTTTGTGTTTTAAAGCTACTGCCTCAGCGTGACGTTGAATGAAATCTCCATTTACAGGTAACACTTTTGAAGGATACCAGCTATTAATAAATAAAATATGAAGTTTATTTTTCAAATATGACAATTTTTTCAAATGTAACAATTATTTTGTTAGACATATTAAATATTAAATAACTACTTTTATCTAATGAATATTCAGCATATATTTTTTGATTTAGACCATACCTTATGGGATTTTGAAACCAATTCAGCAAAAACTTTTGAAGCTATATTTAACGATCAGAAAGTAGAAGTAAAGCTAAACGAATTTTTATTACATTACAGCCCAATAAATCAAAAATATTGGAAACTTTATAGGGAAGAAAGGGTGAGTAAACCTGTGTTAAGATATAAACGCTTAAAAGAAACCTTTGATATTTTAGGATATAAAATTTCAGATGACCAGATCAACCATTTAGCAACTATTTATATTGATAATTTGCCTAATTATAACACGCTCTTTGATGATGCCATAGAAGTGTTGAATTATTTATTGCCCAAATACCAATTGCATATTATAACCAATGGTTTTGAAGAAGTACAAACAAAGAAAATGAGAACATCAGGTATTTTGCATTTTTTTGATAAAATTATAACTTCGGAAAGTGTAGGCGTTAAAAAACCAAATCCGAAAATTTTTAACCATGCTTTGGCTCTTGCTGAAACGAGTGCTAAAAACAGTTATATGATTGGCGATAATTTAGAAGCTGATATTTTTGGAGCTCAACAGATTGGAATGCAAACCATATTTTTCAATTCTCATAATAACACTAGCAATCACACTTCAATAACTGTTAATAAACTCATAGAAATCAAGCAATATCTATAATCTGAAACCGTTGTTTTAGTAATGAAATTTACGTGATTAAAATATTTATTTCAATTAAATTTAATCATAAATCCCTCTTTTGGATTGGTAATTTGAAACATCTGACCAATAATTCAATTTATTTATGACATTTTTTATAATTAAATTGGTGTAATAACTATACATAAACACAGATGAAATTTCCTCTTTTTTTATTCTTGGTAGTCATAGTTAATACTTCTGTTAGTTCTCAAAATAAGCAATTTATTTATGGTTTTCAAGATATTCCTCAATCACTTTTAGAAAATCCCGGAGGAGAAATATTCTTTGATAAACACATTGGCATACCATTTTTATCAGGAGTTTATGTAAATGTAGGTACCAATAATAGCTTGATTACTGGTCTTTTTACAAATAATGGTGTGGCTATAAACAATAAATTTCAAAACATAATTCATAGCTTACGTACTAAAGATTTTTTTAATGTAAATGAGCAATTTGATATTGTAAATATTGGATATAGACTTCGAAATGAAAAAGATTATTTGAGTTTTGGGATTTATCAGGAATTAGATTTTTTTAGTTATTATCCAAAAGATATTGCAATTTTGTTTTATGAAGGTAATACGGATGGTAATGGTAATACTGATCTGAATAGCACTTATGCACTTAATGATGCCAATGTAAAAGGTGAAATGATTGGTGTTTTTCATGCAGGTATTTCTAGACAAGTAAGTAGTAAATTAACTATCGGTGCCAGAGCTAAATTATATTCGGGAGTTTTCAATTTTCAATCCCACCATAATAATGGCTTAATTTCGGCCAGATTAGATCAAGGGAATAATATACAACACTTTATAAATAATGTTGATTTTACATTTAATAGTTCCGGATTTTCCAAATTGGATAATAAAAATATAAGCAATAATGTCATAAAAAATTTGTTTGTTGGCGGAAATTTGGGTTTAGGATTTGATGTTGGATTTACCTATCGTTTAAAAGATAACATGACACTTTCAGCGAGTCTTTTAGATTTAGGTTTTATAAGCTATTCTAATGATGTGAACACTTATAAGATAAAAGGAGATGTTGAAATAAATGGTATTGGTGTAATTGATCCACCAACCGATAATACATTAGACTATTGGGAAAATTTGAATATTGATTTCCATTCTCAGATTCCGATAGATACCTTGCATTCTACCTATCTATCATTTAGATCTCCTAAAATTAATACTTCCTTTATGTATAAGTTTGGTAGATATAATAGTTCATTGGCTTGTAATAATTCGTCAAAATTGAATAACAAAATATATAAAAATGAGGTGGGGATACAATCTTTTTTTATTTTTAGACCTATAAAACCTCAAATGGCCACTTCTTTATTTTATACTAGACGTTTATCTAATATTTTCAAGGCTAAAATTATGTATACGGCAGATGCTTATACTTTTTCTAATATTGGATTGGGGTTTTCTTCTCAATTAGGGAAGTTTAATGTATTCGCTGCAGCGGATAATGTATTTGGTTATTCTAATATTTATAGTACTAAAAAAATATCATTTAGTTTTGGAATGAATTTAGTTTTTGAATGATTACTCATAAATATATTCCTTATATTTATAAATTAAAATGAATACTATGAAACTTAAATTGTTAGTTGTAATTTTTACAATTTTTATTTCCAACACACTTATTGGACAATCATTAAATGAATATAAATATGTAATTATTCCTTCAAAATATGAATTTTTAAAAACAGAAAATCAATATCAATTAAATTCATTAACCAAATATTTATTTGAAAAAGAAGGTTTTAAAACTACATATAATAATGTAGAATTACCAGCAGAAATATCTGAAAACGGATGTTTGGCATTGACGGCAAATGTTATCAATAGTTCAAATATGTTCACCACAAAATTGCTCATAGAATTGATCAATTGTAAAAATCAAAAAGTATTGACTGGCGAAGTAGGAAAAAGTAAAGAAAAAGATTATAAAAAAGGATTTCAAGAAGCATTACGGAAGGCTTTTCAGTCTGTTTCTGCTTTAAATTATACAGCTACGAATGAACCAGCAGTCGTAAAAGAGCAAATTAAAAAGGTAGCACCTGAAGAAATTGAAATTATTGAAAGTTCTGAAAATCAGGTTGCTGACGACATAGGTATTCCCGAAATAGAAGATGAAATCGAAATTGAATCCGTAGAAGTTGAAGCTCCTGAGACGCCGGTAGTTGAAATGGAGAGGATTGAAAAAGTTGTAGAAAAGGACATTGAAGTAGAAGAAATAGCGGATGTAACAGAGGTAAATACCACTGTAAAAGGAAATCAGTACTTATTATATGCTCAGGCCAATCCATTAGGCTATCAATTGGTTGATAGTTCGCCAAAAGTGGTTTATATATTATTAAACTCAAGTAAGAAGAATGTTTATCTACTTAGAGATAAAAATGGAATGGTCTATAAAGAAGCAGAATCATGGTTCGTTGAATATTATAAAAATGACGAATTGATAAAAAAACCGTTAAAAATTAAATTTTAATTGACATCGGAACTGACAATTGTTTTGCCACTTCGAGTGTTTTGCGAAACGAAAGTGGAGAAAAATGTTTGGAGAAGTGTTGCGTTGTTTCTAACTTCTAATTTTGTATTTTTTTCCTTTTAAGAGGATAAAAGGTTGAAATATTTCTAGTATCCGTATTTATCTTTCCAACGCTTTTTTAAGAATGTTCTAAAGTTGTTTTCACGACTATTATTTCCGGGATCGTAAATTTTTGTATCTCTTATTTCGTCAGGTAGAAATTCCTGATCGATAAAATTATCATCATAATGATGTGCATATTGATAATTTTTACCATAATCTAAATCCTTCATTAATTTGGTCGGAGCATTCCTTAAATGTAAAGGTACAGACAAATCACCTGTTTGTTTTACCAACTGTTGTGCTTGACCAATGGCCAGATAGGAGGCATTACTTTTTGCAGAATTGGCTAAATATATAGCACATTGACTTAAAATTATACGAGATTCAGGAAAACCAATTATTGAAACTGATTGAAAAGTTGAATTGGCCAATATTAGAGCAGTTGGATTGGCGTTGCCAATATCTTCAGATGCCAATATTAACATACGTCTAGCAATAAATTTTACATCTTCTCCACCTTCTAGCATTCTAGCCAACCAATAGACCGCTGCATTAGGATCACTTCCACGAATAGACTTGATAAATGCTGAAATAATATCATAGTGCTGTTCTCCTGTCTTATCATATCTAACAGTATTCTTTTGAACTTTTTCTAAGACCTTATCATTAGTAATGATAACTTCACCATCTTCGGTATTTACAATTAATTCAAAAACATTTAACAATTTTCTGGCATCACCACCAGAAAGTTGTAATAAAACATCAGTTTCTTTAAGTTTTATTTTCTTTTTAGAAATGATTTCATCTGTTTTAATGGCTCTTTGTAGTAGAGCAATCAGATCATCTTTATCAAAAGAATTTAGAATATAAACTTGGCAACGTGAGAGTAGGGCAGGGATCACTTCAAAACTTGGATTTTCAGTGGTAGCTCCAATTAGTGTAACCCATCCTTTTTCAACCGCACCTAATAAAGAATCTTGTTGAGATTTACTGAACCTATGTATTTCATCAATAAATAAAATAGGATTTTTAGTCGTAAA
>JGI24023J19991_10003933_pt1 | contig 10277 bp, 7 predicted proteins | sample Cruoilmetagenom1_FD_19991 | JGI IMG/M metagenome (IMG submission 19991)
CTAAATTAGATGGCATTTTAGGGTATGAATTTATTGCAATGCGAAGAATTATAATTAATTATAAAAAGAAACAATTGTACTTTGTAAAACTACCATTCACTAACTAATTTATGTTTAAAACTAAAGTTTACATATCATTTATTTTTATTTGCTTTATTGCTGCCGGTAATGCACAAACCAAACCTCAATATAAAATAATAGGTGATGAAGTTGTTTTTAACTTTGATGCGAGAGATTATAAAAAATTTGCTAAAAGCAATTCTATTTTCACATCAAACCTAGATAAAATTGATATTAAAGAAGTAAATCTTGCAGGTGGATTTAACAATTGGTCTACTAACAAATGGAGAATGAAAAGAACCGGTGAATTTACATTTGAACTTCATAAAAAATTAAAGGATTTTGATGATGAATTTTCTTGGGAATTTAAATTTGTGATAAACAATCAATATTGGGCCGAGCCGGATAAGGAATTTAATAATATTAGCGAATCATCTCAAAGAAGTTTTTGGTTTAGTAAAATTTATAACCATAAGATGTATACCGATAAACCTGATGTTAATGGAAATACTCATTTTTATTTAAAAGGACACGAAAATGCTAATACAGTAGTTTTATCTGGCACCTTTAATCGTTGGAATGAAGAAGGCTTTAAAATGAAGAAAATTAAAGGAGGTTGGAAATTAAGTTTAAAATTAAAACCAGACACCTATCAGTATAAATTTATTGTTGATGGTAATTGGATGGAAGATCCTGACAACCCAAACAAAGTATATAATGAGCATTATACCTTTAACTCAATATTAAACTTAAAAAAGTTCGTCACTTTTGAATTAAAAGGTTATGAAAATGCTCGAAAAATAATTTTAACCGGTTCTTTTAATGCTTGGAATGAAAAAGACCTCGTTATGAAAAAAAGTAATAATACATGGTATTATTCTTTAAAACTAGATGGCGGCAAACACCATTATAAATTTATTGTAGATGGTGGGTGGATTATTGACCCTAACAATCCAGTCAAAGAACATGATCCTTATGGTAATATCAACTCTGTGAAAATGGTTGATTAATAAAAAAAGCTACGTTGATAATTATAACGTAGCTTTTTTATTCAGTTGAAATTTATTAATGGTTATGCCCATCATGATTGGCAGAATCTTTTTCCGTTTCATGTTTCGGACAAGTACATTCACCTTTATCATTTCCACATTTTTCACACATTTTTCCATCGGCATGCTCTTTAGCACACTCAGCTTTTGTTTTACCACATTTTACGCACAGTTCATTACCCTCTTTATCAAACTTTTTTTCTTTTAAAGCCATATTACACTTCGGACAATTGCCTGCTTCAGTATAAGATTTACCATGCTCACAATCCATCGGACATTGATATAATACATTAGAAGCCATTTCTTCATTTACTTCAGTTTTAACTTCTTCTTTTTTATCCTTCTTGCAAGAAGTAAAAGTAAACCCTATAGCAAATGTCATCGCTAATATTAAAATTGTTTTCTTCATAATTAATGTTTAAATGATTATTTATTTTTTGTAAAAATAGTATTTTTTGAATTTATTATTATGATAATCATTACAAGTTTACTACTTTTTTTAGTTGTCTCAATTATTAAACGAAATATACTTATAATAATTATTCAAATCTCGGCTTTACTCAAACCTTCGTTAGTTATGCATTCAAATTCTTTTCTCCTTTTAAACTTTCGTATAATGAGTCGATTTCCTTTATCATAACTAAAATAACTCGATGCCCAACTCAATCCAACTGCCAATTTATTTTTAAACCCACTGATTGACATTAAATGTACAGTAGACCAAATAAGCCAGGCAATCATTCCGTTAAGGTGTACTTTACCAAAATCAGCAACGGCGCTTTTTTTACCAATAGTTGCTAGTGATCCTTTATCATTATATATAAATGGTTTTCGTTCTTCTTGAGATTTTAATAAATTTTTTGCCAAATTTTTACCTTGTTGAATTGCCGCAGGCGCCACCATTGGGTGTCCGTTTGGATAATTATCAGTTATCATAAAAGCGACATCTCCAATAGCAAAAACATCATTATATCCAACTATTTCATTAAATTGATTTACTTCAATACGATTTTCTCTTTGAACAATAGATGGAGATAATCCTTCAGGAAAACTCCCTTTCACCCCTGCTGTCCATATTAAATTCGTAGATTTTATAAAATCACCATTAGATAATTTCACATTAACACCATCATACGACATAACTGAAACACTTAATTGTACATTTACATTTAATCGTTTTAAATCTCTTAACGAATGTGTGGATGATTTATCACTTAAGGTCGGTAATACCCTTGATGAAGCACTGATCAAATGGATATTTAAAGGATAATCTTTAAGTTCGGTATAATCTTTTGGATATACATATCTTTTAAATTCAGCCAAAGCTCCTGCCATTTCGACGCCGGCAGGACCAGCACCTACAATTACAATAGTGGTATTAATTTTTTTCTCTTCTTCTAGAGCAACATCTACGGCAGTTTCTAAATTTTGAAGAATCAAACTACGAACGGCCAAGGCTTCATGTATTGATTTTAAACCAACACTATTTTCTTCAACATCTTTCATTCCGTAAAAATTATTCGTACTACCTGTAGCAATCACTAAATAATTATATTCAACATAACCTTTATCAGTGGTTATATAATTATCATCTGCAACAATTTCTATCACTTCGGCCATTCTAAAAAATATATTTTTCAATGACCTAACAATTTTACGTGTAGGAAAAACAATAGAATCTGGCTCTAGACCACTTGTCGCAACTTGATATAACAAAGGTTGAAATTGATGAAAATTATTTTTATCTAATACGACAACTTGAAACCTATTCTTTTCGAGATTTTTAGCTAATTGTAGGCCTGCAAATCCAGAACCAATAATAACTACTCTTTGCAATTTACTTTCTGGTATAAAAAGAGGTATTTGCTTCATTTTATTTGAATGATTTACTTTTAAATCTTAGTCTGCTTTTTTATCATAAATTACAGTATTTGTAGATGTAATTAGAAAAGTTTTTATTTCATTTCTGAATGTCCTTCGTGCCCAGTCATTGTTTTTTTTCCTTCTACGTTCATCATACTTTTTTTACCTTGTAATTGTGCCGCTGCATCAATGGTGAATGTTCCGTTAGTAACTATTTCATCACCATCATTAAGTCCATTGACAACTTGATACGAAGTAGCTATTTGTTTACCTAAAGTTATTTCTCGCATTTCAAAGACAGGTTGATCTTTTGATGCTTTAACGTAAACAATTGATCGTTCACCAGTCCATAATACTGAAGTAGCAGGAATTACTATTGATTTTTTTGAACTTGTTTGAATACCTTTTACAGTACCTTCAATAAACATTCCCGGTTTAAACATATTATTTTTATTATTTAAAACAGCTCTTAATTTTACAGTTCTAGTTTTTGAATTAAGCACAGGGTCAATAAATGAAACTTTTGAACTAAATGTTTTATCAGCATAGGCATTTGAAACTATTTGAATGTCCTGACCTTTTTTAAACAGACTAATTTGATTTTCATAGACATCAAAATTTGCCCAAACAGTATTTAAATTTGTAATTTTCAATAGAGGTGCCCCCTCCATTACATGATTACCCTCTTCTACCATTTTCATACTCACTATCCCTGACACGTTAGCATAAATAGGAAAATTAGAAATTGGATTTTTTGAAGCCTCAATACTATTAATTTGCTTATTAGATAGCTTCCATAACTTTAATTTATTACGTACTGCATTGTACAATGCAGGTTGTGACTCTTTTAATGACGATGCTGTAATTAATTCTTGTTGTGCAGCGAATAATTCTGGTGAATAAATTCGTGCCAATAATTGTCCTCTATTGATTTTTTCACCTACAGAACTGATATATAGTTTTTCTATTCTTCCCGAAAAATGAGCAGTTTGTACAGCATTTGCCTCTTCATTCTGAATTATTTTACCGGAGAGTTTTATCTTACCATCTTCAGTCTTTCCACTCCCCACAATAGTTGTTTGTATATTGGCCAATGCCATTGCATTTTTTGTCAATTTGAATTGATCTGCTGTTAGACCATCTGCACTAGTTTCTGCTGGAATAAGATCCATTCCACAAATAGGACAGCTACCTGATTCCGGTTGCATAATTTGCGGATGCATTGAGCAAGTCCATTGATGACTTTCGGCAGATACTTCATCGTGAGCGTGATCTTTTTCATTCGCTGAGAAATTGCCAAAAAGCAACCCTCCTAATAGTAAGCCCATTACAAAAATTCCTATATAAATTACATATTTTTTCATCTTAAAAAATGTTTATTAACATTAATATTGCCATTATTATCATAATAGCATTTTCTATAAAAGTTGCTTCTGTCATAGGCAATTTTAAGGCTGTTCCTAAACAAGCACAACGAATTGATTTTTTATCTAACAGCGTCTTGGTGACACCAATAGTGGTTATTCCTAAAATAACTAACGTCACAATTAAGGCGATCTTCACTTCAAATCTCATTAAGAACATCAGACCTAAAGCAGTTTCAATAAAAGGGTAAATCACAGCATATATTGGCACTTTTTTTGCCAATGGATCATACATTCTAAAAGAATCTGGAAAACCTTTTAAATCAAGCATCTTAAAAAAGCTAAATACAATATAAAATAAACCCATAAAATCAAGCATTGCTTCGCCAATACTCCAATTTTTATAATGTAATAAAAAAGACGTAACTGTTATATACCCTAAAATGAGTAGCAATGGTTGTAATTGTTGAAGTTTACTTTTTTCTTCCTCTATTTGAAAACTTGAATTAGATGTAATATGAGAGTTATTAGTTTCCTTTTCAGTAATTATATATTTAGCGGTCAATGCTTTTTGTAACTCTTCAATATTGATATGATTATTCATATTTATTTCAGCTTCTCCTTTTTCAAGATCTACTGATACTGATGTCACCTCTTTTAACTCATTTAAATATTTTTCAACAGAATCTTTGCATCCACCGCAAGTCATTCCTTCAATATTATATGTATGTTTCATGATTTAATTACTTAAATAATTAATAATTGTCGTTTGAATGTAATAGCTCTTTATAGATTCGATCTGATTAATTTGGAACCTTAACTGTAGTTCTTGAATGTCTAATACATCATTAAAATCAATTGTTCCTGTTTCATAACTTTTAATTAAAATGTCTTCAGCATCTTTAGCCTGTTCTAAATTTTTAGTTTGTGTATCATAACTTATTCTAGCAGAAAACCTCTTCTTAACAGCTTTGTCAAGTGCAGTTTCTAATATATTAGACCGTTCCTGTTTTTGAGCAGTTATCTCCCGTTGTTTTAACTCATTTTGCTTGCTTCTAGATTTATATTTTTTGTTAAAAACAGGAATAGATAATGATACCATGGGCATAACAATATCTTTTCCGTTATCATTAAAACTCAAATCAGGCCGTTCTGATACAGCTATATAATCCAATCCGAAACCAATGTTAGGGGCACTTTCTTTTTGATTGAGCAATTCAGATTGTTCAACAGATTCAAATAACTTATCGTATTTTATTAATTCTGGATGTAATTGAAAACTATCATTTGAAAGTATAAGATCTTCACTTGGAATATTCAAATCTTTAATAATGGAAATCGTTTTATCTTTATCCCGATTCAATAATTTATTCAACACAGTTTGTTCAGCCAGTACATCTTGTTCTAACACTTGTTTCAATTGTTCTAATTCATTTTGCCTCATTTGTAATCGCAACACATCAACTGCTGAGGCTTTACCTACTTCAACGGAGGTTAACGCCAGTCTTTCGTAAGTTTTCAATAGTTCAATATTTTCTAATAGAACCTCTTTTTTACCTGCAATAGCATATAAACTAAAATACGATTGTGATACAGATGCGATTAGTTTTCTTTTGGCAATTACAATATCTTCATATTTTGTATCGGCCAATGAATTCACATAATTTTCTCTTGCCGTTATTGAGCCAAACCACGGCAACATTTGTTTTACCGAAACTTTTGCTCGTTGTGCACCTGTTCTTGTTTCAGGTTCACTTACAAAGTAGCCTACACCTATTTCAGTATTTGGTATAGAATTAACCTCATTCACTTTTTCTGAAGCAATATTGTGTTGCAATTCGAACTTTTGAATCTCAGGACTATTTGCTAATGCTTCTTGTATTAACAACTCTAATTGTTGCCCTTCAACTGAAAGAACAGAGAATAAAGAATAAAGAATAAAGATGCATCTTGTGATTATATTTATATTATGTCTCCTCATAAAGCTTTTATTTTAGATCTATTTTCTTTTCTCTTTTTTCTATTGAAATTTCTTCTTTCCAACTATACAAAACAGGTACAACAAATAACGCTATTAAAGCAATGAGCATACCTCCAAAACTTGGAATTGCCATTGGTATCATAATATCACTACCTCGTCCTGTTGATGTTAATATTGGTAGTAATGCCAGAATGGTTGTTGCTGTTGTCATTAAACACGGGCGAATACGTTTTTCTCCGGCTTCAACTACTGCAGCTCTAATTGTTGTTTTATCTGTTGGATTATTTCTCTCAAAAGTTTGCTTAAGATATGTTGCCATTACAACACCATCATCTGTAGCAATACCAAACAAGGCAATAAAACCAACCCAAACAGCCACACTTAAATTAATTGGATGCATTTGAAATAGATCTCGCAAGTTTTCACCAAAGAAATTAAAATTTAAGAACCATTCTTGACCATATAACCAAATCATCATAAAACCTCCGGCAAATGCAACGGCTATACCAGTAAATACCATTAATGAAGTGGCTACTGAACGAAATTGAAAATATAAAATCAAAAAGATAATGAGTAATGCCAACGGTACAACTACTGACAATGTTTTTTCTGCTCGTAATTGATTCTCATAGGTTCCGGTAAACTGATAATTAATACCTTTTGGTACCACCAATTCGCCATCTTCAATTTTTTGTTCTATCAAAGCTTGAGCATTCTCAACTACATTAACTTCGGCAAAACCGTCTCGCTTATCAAACAAGACATAACCTACCAAAAAGGTATCTTCACTTTTAATGACCTGTGGACCTTGTTCATAACGAATAGTTGCTAGTTCGCTTAAAGGTATCGGACTTCCTTTTTCTACAGGAATATAAATACTTTCTAAATCTGTAGGGTTAGCGCGTAATTCTCTTGGATAACGTACGCGAACACCGTAACGTTCTCTGCCTTCTACAGTTTGTGTTAAAACCATACCACCCACTGCTATTTTTAAAACATTTTGAATAGCTGAAATTGATATACCATAACGAGCAATTTTCTCTCTATCAATATCAATTAATAAATACGGTTTCCCGACGATTCGGTCGGCGAAAACGGCTTCAGTTTTAACACCTTCGACATCTTTTAAAATACCTTCTAGTTGGATTCCAAAAGCTTCGATTTGCTTTAAGTTTTGACCTTTTACTTTTATACCCATTGGCGCGCGCATACCAGTTTGTAGCATTACCAACCGAGTTTCAATAGGTTGTAATTTTGGTGCTGAGGCCACTCCCGGTAACTTGGTCACTTTAACAATTTCATTCCAAATATCATTAGGTGATTTTATATGTGGTCGCCAATTGCGGTAAAACTCCCCACCATTATCTTCAATTAATTGAGAATTTGTAACTGAAGAAAAAGAATTCTCAAGAGTCCTCGAGGTGAAATTTTTTGAATTTGGATTAAATACAAAACTCCCATCCTTTAATTCAAATAATCCATCTTTATCTACCTTGTATCGTTGACGTTCACCATCTTTATTCAACATATGCTCAGATTTATATTGAATTACATTTTCGTACATTGACAAAGGAGCTGGATCTAAAGCTGATTCCGTTCGTCCTGATTTACCAACAACAGTTTTTATCTCAGGAATACTTGCCACAGCCATGTCTAATTGTTGCAATACCCTCTTATTTTCTTCTACACCTGAATGTGGCATTGAAGTAGGCATCAACAAAAATGAACCTTCATTTAGAGATGGCATAAATTCCTTCCCGGTATTTTTCATTATAAAAAATCCGAAAATTACAATGGCCGTTGGGATTGATAAAAACAACAACTTATTTTGCAAAGCCCAATTTAGTATTCGTGTGTAATTTTTTCTAAATAGGGTAAAGACTCCTATTAAACCGAAACATATCAATGCTACGAAAACAAGATTCCAAAAAATATTCTTATCAACTCCTAAAGGTCTCCAATGTTCGGCTAATAGAAATATGATTGTAAGGATCGAAATAATTATTTCAGGTTTTATTATTCCTTCAAAAGGGAGTAGTTTTCTGTTTCTTAAAATAGGCAATACTCCAAAAGCTATAACCACAAGACCAAGCCAATAACCGTAGATCATCGCGACAAGACCTATCACTATTAAAATAATATTAATAGCATTTGCAAAAGTTTTTTTTATGTTTCGTTTTCTAAATAAAAAAGCCGCGAAAGGAGGTATTAAAAATAGGGCTACAATTAATGAGGCTGAGAGTGCAAATGTTTTAGTAAAAGCTAATGGTCTAAATAATTTACCTTCGGCACCTATCAATGTAAATACAGGAATAAAACTTATGATCGTGGTAAGTACTGCTGTTAAGATAGCCCCTGACACTTCAGTAGTAGCGTTATATACAATTGAATTTATTGGTAAAAGATTTCCGTTTTCACGGGAATCATTTTCATCTAGGTGCCTGATAATATTCTCAGAAAGTATAACACCAACATCTACCATAGTACCAATAGCAATAGCAATACCTGAGAGTGCCACAATATTTGCATCAATACCAAAAAATTTCATCGCTATAAATACCATTAATACAGCTACGGGAAGCAAACCTGATATCAATACCGACGCACGTAAGTTGAAAACCATTACAATGATCACTAAAATGGTAATCAGTATCTCTAAAGTTAAGGCTTCATTGAGAGTGTCTAATGTTTCATGAATAAGTTCTGTTCTATCATAAAAAGGAACAATGGTCAACTGTGAAGTGGTTCCATCAGGTAATATCTTAGAAGGCAAACCGGCACTTAATTCATTTATTTTTTCCTTTACATTATTGATCACTTCTAAAGGATTCGCACCATAACGAGCTACCACCACAGCACCTACAACCTCGGCACCTTCTTTATCTAAAATTCCACGTCGTGTTGCAGGACCTAAAGAAACCTTAGCAATATCTCTAATTTTAATGGACGTAAAATCTTCAGAAGATACAACCGCATTTTCCAGATCAGCTATTGATTTTACATACCCCAATCCACGAACTAAATATTCAGCTTGATTAATCTCTAATGTCTGGGCACCAACATCTTGATTACTTTGTTTTACAGCTTTTACAACTTGTTGTAGATCTATATTATATTGACGCATTAATTCAGGATTAACATCTATTTGATATTCCTTAACATAACCACCAATTGACGCTACTTCCGATACTCCACTGGCAGACGATAATGCATATTTTACATAATAATCTTGAATGCTGCGAAGCTCGTGTAAATCCCAACCACCGGTAACATTGCCTTTTTCATCTCGGCCTTCAAGGGTATACCAAAATATTTGACCCAACCCTGTTGCATCAGGGCCTAATGTAGGGCTTACCCCTTCTGGTAATAAACTACTTGGTAAAGAATTTAGCTTTTCTAATATTCGACTACGGCTCCAGTAAAATTCAATATCTTCTTCAAAAATGATATAGATACTTGAAAACCCAAACATTGAAGAACTACGAATGGTCTTTACGCCTGGAATTCCTAATAATGATGTAGTTAATGGGTATGTAATTTGATCTTCAATGTCTTGAGGTGACCTACCATCCCATTTTGTAAATACAATTTGTTGGTTTTCACCAATATCTGGAATTGCATCTACGGCAACCGGGTTATTAGGTAAAAAACCAGTATCCCAATTAAAGGGTGCATTAATTATTCCCCAACCTATAAAAAGGATGAGCATTAAACTTGCAACGAGTTTGTTTTCTATTAGAAATTTGATGCTTTTATTGAGCATTTTATTAGTATTGAGATGTTAAACATGAGTATTTAGAAATATTTCAAATACCAGAAATAACTTTATAAACCAATTATAGGTTTATGTGTAAAAAGTTTTAACACAAAATAAAATCATGCTAAACCTTATCAATACTAAAAAATCAAATTAGAAATACTTCGTCAAGTTTGTAGATGTCCTTGACGACAATGGGCGGA
>JGI24023J19991_10003934_pt1 | contig 10277 bp, 10 predicted proteins | sample Cruoilmetagenom1_FD_19991 | JGI IMG/M metagenome (IMG submission 19991)
CACATTAATTGTATCCGGCATGATATTACGCCAAACATAAAACGCTTGCGCTGCCTGTTCAACAAGCATACCTAAACCATCAACCGACGTTGCAGCACCTTCTTTAAGCCCCCATTTCATAAAGGCTGTTGCTTCTTTACTATAGGCCAAATCGTAACACACCCCACCTTCAGCTAATATTTGAGACGGCAGCGGCGGTAAATCAGCATTTAAGCTTGCTGATGTTGCATTAATAATCAAATCAAAAGTCGAACCGGCCAAATTATTAAAAGTAGTCACTTTAATCTCTCCAATTGATTCAAAAATATCTTTAAGTGTTTGCGCTTTAGATTGCGTTCTATTTACCAAGCAGAGCGAACTCGGTGCTGATGTTAGTAACGGCCCTAGTATTCCACGAGCGGCGCCACCAGCGCCTATAACCAAAATTCGTTTCCCAGCCAAACTAAGCCCTAAGTTATCCCTTAAATCTTTTAGCAAACCAATTCCATCGGTGTTATCACCAAATAAGCCGCCATTTTCCATTAATTTGATNGTATTNACGGCTCCACTAAATTTTGCACGATCACTTAATACATCAACCTCATTAAATGCCATTTCTTTTAAAGGCACTGTGCAATTAATTCCTTTCCCACCTGAATTAAAAAAATCTTTTACTACTTCTGTAAAACTTTCAGGTTTAACCTCAACAGCTTGGTAGTTAATACACTGACCTGTCTGTTTAGCAAAGGATGAGTGAATAAAAGGGGATAAACTGTGATTTATCGGATAGCCAAACACGGCATACTCATCAATGTTACTATTCACATCAAGAACCCTGTAACCATTTCGCCACATCTTTTGCAAAATACGTGAGCACTGCATCTGCACCCGCGCGTTTGAATGCCAGTAAAGACTCTAGGACCGTTTCTTTTTCTTCCAACCAACCATTCTTTGAGGCTGCTTTAAGCATGGCGTACTCCCCACTCACTTGATAAGCAAACACAGGTATCTGAAACTCTTCATTAATGCGACGAATAATATCCAAGTATGGCATCCCCGGCTTTACCATGACCATATCAGCACCTTCTTCAATATCTAAAGCAACTTCAACAATTGCTTCATCGGAATTAGCGCAATCCATCTGATAAGTATTTTTATTGCCGGCGCCTAACTGTGCTGACGAGCCAACAGCCTCTCTAAACGGACCATAAAAACTGGACGCATATTTTGCTGAATACGCTAGAATTTTCGTATTGGTATAGCCGGCCACTTCTAAGGCATCTCGAATCACTCCAACCCGTCCATCCATCATATCGGAAGGCGCGACTATATCTGCCCCTGCTTGCGCATGGGATAACGCCTGTTTCACTAATACATCAACAGTTTCATCATTTAACACATAACCCGTCCCGTCAATTAATCCATCTTGACCATGAGTCGTAAAAGGGTCTAATGCCACATCTGTTATAACACCAAGTTCTGGCAAGGCCAATTTAAGTGCTCGCACTGCTTGTTGTGCAAGGCCATCTGGATTCCATGCTTCATCCGCTAAATCCGATTTTGCACTAACCGGCGTTACAGGAAAAATGGCAATAGCCGGTACACCTAACGCATAAAGCTCCGTCGCTTCATTTATTAATAAATCAATACTTAAACGCTCCACACCTGGCATAGACTCGACTGTCTCACGTTGATTATTACCTTCAATCACAAAAACAGGAGCAATCAAATCATTTGTCGTTAAGAGGTTCTCGCGCATCAGACGACGACTAAACTTATTCGCTCGCATCCTTCGCAGGCGCGTTGCTAATATTGCATTTGTTTTGTCCGTTTTCATATATAACACCATTTCAATGTATAATTACTGGCATACATTTTAACTACCTAGCGGCAAAAAGGCTCTAGAAATATCCATATTGCCAACTATACTCTTACATATAAAACACGATTCATACAGATAAAACATGCCCATAAGACACCTGTTTACTCTCTTACTTCTAATCATTGCATCAACCACCTGCATAGCTGCATCGCCCGCCGTGTATGAAAGATCAGGCAATATGCCTATTGATGAAACTTTTGATGCTATTTACCAAGAACTAGAACAACGCAATTTTTACGTCATTTTTGAAGCTAATATTGGCAAAAACCTTTCACGGTTTAAAGATAAATGGGCTGAGAATTATAATAAAAACAAATTAGGCGGTATACGTAGCCTCGTTTTTTGTAATGGCTGGTACGCCAACAAAGTTAGCAATGTCGACCCAGCCATGCTTGCCATATGCCCCTTACATTTAACGGTAATTGAGCGTTCAGGCAAAGCACATATATTATTCGTAAAACCAAGCGTTATCGGTGCAGAAAGCCCCGCATTCCCAATTTTAAAAGAAATTGAAGAAACAGTTATTGAAGCCATTAATGCTGCAATAGAATAGTCGGTTGCACGGTCTTTATACAACTAAGAGTTAATAAAAGTAAATTGGTATCAAGTATGAAAAAAATAAAAGGATTTATATTACTTAGCTTGCTTGTTTTACTAACAAGCACTAATTCATTTGTACTCGCGGCAGAGCTTAATGCCCCTCAAAAAGCAATATTAGAAACATCGGACTTATTACACAACATTATAAGCAAAGAAAAAGAACAACTTGGCGACCGTCAATTTGTCTTCCAATTAGTTAATGAAGTAGTTGAGCCACGCGTCGATTTAAATAAGATATCCAAGCTAATATTGGGCAAGCACTGGCGTAAAGCCACAGATGAGCAAAAAGCCCAGTTCCAAAAAGAATTCAAAAACTTGCTTGTTAATACATATGCTACTGCCTTTACTGAGTTTAATGATTGGAGCGTAAAGTTTTTACCTATGTCTCTCGCCCCATCAGATAAACGTGTTGTTGTAAAAAGCGAAATCATCACAGCCTCAAGACCCGCCATTGCAGTCAATTACCGGATGGCTAAAAACAAAGCAGGCGAATGGAAAGCTTATGATGTCATCATCGAAGGTATTAGCATGGTGACAAACTACAAAGGAAGCTTCTCTAGCAGCATCAAACGTAGTGGTGGGCTAGATAGCGTTATAAAAGACCTAGCTGCTAAAAATAAATTATCTGAAAAGTCTTCAAAAACACAATATGTAAAAGAGCTTAGCGATAACTCTTAACTTGTTTAATGTTAATCACTAAGCCAGTCTTTTGGCTTTAAAAACACTTCGTATAACTCGCTTTCAGGAGAGTTAGGCTCAGGTGACCAGTTGTATCGCCAACTAACTTGAGGAGGCAAAGACATAAGAATCGATTCTGTTCGCCCGCCTGTTTGCAGACCAAAAAGTGTACCACGGTCATATACTAAATTAAATTCAACATAACGACCGCGACGGTATAGCTGAAACTCTTTTTCTTTTTCTGTAAAAGGCAGAGAAAGACGTCGTTTAACTATCGGTATATAAGCCGACAAAAAATGGTCGCCTACGCTTTGAGTGAGGTTAAAACACCGTTCGAAACCACCCTCATTCAGATCATCAAAGAAGAGCCCACCAACACCTCGTTGTTCATTGCGGTGTTTTAAGTAAAAATAATCATCACACCACTTTTTATACTCAGCGTGTACCGTGTCTCCAAATGGCTTACACGCATTTCGTGCTTGCTGATGCCAATGCACAGCATCCTCTTCAAAACCATAGTAGGGCGTTAAATCAAATCCACCACCAAACCACCAAATTGGTTCCTCACCTTCTTTCTCAGCAATAAAAAACCTCACGTTTGCGTGAGATGTTGGAACATAAGGGTTTCGCGGGTGAATAACTAATGAAACACCTAACGCCTCAAATCGACGCCCTGCTAGTTCAGGTCGATGTTGAGTTGCAGACACCGGCAACGAGTCACCACGCACATGAGAAAAATTAACGCCCGCTTGCTCAAAGACACGCCCTTTTTCCAAAACACGTGTGCGCCCACCACCAGAGTTACCACCACGATCCCAAGCATCTTCTTTAAATAGCTCTTGATCCTCTACACCCTCAAGTGAAAAACAAATGGTATCTTGCAAGTCCAGCAAATAGTTTTTTACTGACTCTATATCTGGTATTTTCAAAGTATATTCCTGTGTTTAACGATACCGTTTATTTGAAAATGGGTCTATTATTTGGCTCGGCGCCAAACTACTTCCTACACACCCACCAACCGTGAAGACACCACGCTGTTGGAATTTTATTCGAGTTTTATACGCATCCCTTAAAGGCCGTGAACCTGACAAATTGGCACTTGTTGATACGATCGCCATGCCCGCGAGTACACACAACTCTTTAGCCAAACCATGTTGAACCAATCTTATGGCAATAGTATTTTTTCCACCTGTTAAATATTTTGGCACAGTTTCACGCGCAGGCAAGAGCCATGTCGTCGGCTCTTGATTCAGATCATATATTTTCGAAAGAACAGAATCTGGTAACGGCTTAACGTAAGGAATAATTTGATTAATGTCAGAGGCTATTAATATAAAGCCCTTACCTTTAGCGCGCCCTTTTAGAACATGTAAACGGGTAATTGCATCTGCATTTAACGGGTCGCACCCTAAACCAAAAACGGCCTCGGTCGGATACGCCACCAACTCGCCTTGCTGAAGGTATTTAACAAACCTTTTTTTTTGAAACCCAGATGGCATCAATCAAACAGAAAAAAGTTAACTATAGCCTTGCTTGCAACTCTTCGTTCTTCTTAATAACTGCTTTGCCAGCCGCTTTTCGCTCAGACCGAACACGTTGCGCAAGATCTGCATCAGACAGCGCCAGAATTTGAGATGCCAAATACGCCGCATTTTTTGCACCAGGCTTGCCAATTGCAACACTCGCTACAGGAATTCCCCCTGGCATTTGCACCGTAGATAATAAAGCATCTTTGCCTTGTAATGACCCGGCATCTAACGGTACACCAATGACTGGCTTCACCGTATTTGCTGCAACCGCTCCTGCCAAATGTGCTGCTAAACCTGCAGCCGCAATAAATACACCACACCCACGCTGGTCAGCATCAGTGACATAAGCATGTGTTTCAGCCGGTGTTCTATGCGCTGAAGTGATTCTAACTTCATATGGAATATCTAATTTTTTCAGCACATCAAGGGTAGCTTCCATTACAGGAAAATCGGAGTCTGACCCCATTAATACGGCAACAAATTTTTCTTGGTTTTGCATGTTTTTTTCTCTCTTAGTTAGTCTGGCTTAGCCATCTCTTCGCATGGCGTTATATAAGAACATTCTTGTTGTGGGCACACTTTTTCTGAGCCACGTCGCTTTGTTGTCTTGACCGTTAAAATTGGCCACTGACAACTTGGGCACGCTTCGTTAATTGGTGGGTTCCACAAAGCGTATTTGCATTTTGGATAATTTGAACAGGAATAAAATATCTTTCCTTTCCGTGACTTTCGCTCCAGTATGGTTCCTTTTTTACAATCAGGACAAACCACATTAGTATCTTTAGGCTTCTCTAAAGGCTCCATATGTTTACAGTTCGGATATGAACTACAACCTATAAACTTCCCATATCGGCCTGCTCGAATAATCAAGTTTGATTCACACTTCGGACACTGCCTGCCCTCTACAACTTCAGGCTCGGCTGACTCAGCATCATCATTTAAGTTTCTCGTGTAGCCACATTCAGGGTAATCAGTACAACCTATAAACCGACCATTTCTACCTAACCGAATAGATAACGGCTTACTACACTCTGGACACTTTTCATCCATTGCCTCTTGAGTCACATCACTACGCTGAACACTTTCTTCTTTTTCAACAATCAAATCGTTAAATGGTTGCCAAAACTTCTTCATCAACGGCAACCAACTCTTTTCACCTCTGGAAACAGCATCCAAATCATCTTCTAACTTTGCAGTAAAGTCATAATCAACATAATTAGTAAAATGTTGCGTTAAAAATTTATTAACAATACGACCCACATCCGTTGGATAAAAGCGCTTGGACTCTAACTCAACGTACTCTCTGTTTTGCAGCGTAGAGATAATCGAAGCATACGTAGACGGCCTACCTATACCACGTTCTTCCAACGCTTTAACCAAACTCGCCTCACCATAACGGGGCGGCGGCTCAGTAAAATGTTGATTTGGAATAACACTCAGTAAATCTATTAGCTCGCCCTCCTTCATCGGCGGCAATAAATTTTCCTTATTGTCATCTTCTTCTTTACTGTCATCTTTTCCTTCAAGGTACACTGCCATGAAACCTGGCTTACTAACAGTAGAGCCCGTTGCGCGGAACACATGCTCATTTCCACACGTTAAATCAGCACTCACGCCATCAATCAGAGCATGAACCATTTGACTAGCGACCGTTCGCTTCCATATCAACAAGTACAACTTATATTGATCGCCCGACAGCGAACCACGAATATCTTCAGGAACTCTTGACGAGGAACTAGGGCGAATCGCTTCATGCGCCTCTTGGGCATTTTTAGCTTTTGTTTTATAAACTGGAACAGCTTTTGGCACATTCTCTTTGCCATAACGCGTCTTGATTAAACCGCGAATTTCATCAACTGCTTCACCTGCAAGATGAACGGAGTCTGTTCGCATATAAGTAATTAAACCAACTGACTCTGCCCCTAACGTTACCCCTTCATACAACTGCTGTGCAATTTGCATTGTTTTTTTAGTGGTAAAACCTAATTTTCTCGCCGCCTCTTGCTGTAACGTAGACGTTGTGAATGGCGCTGCTGGATTACGTTTTCTTTGCTTTTTTTGTAGTTTCTTAACGAGCAGCTTACCAACCGCTGCTGTCATAATTTCGTCTTTTATCTGATTAGCGTAGTTAGCATTCTCAATACTAAATTGTGATAATTTATCACCAGAAAAGTGAGTCAGTTTTGCTTTAAATGGTTGATTTTCGGATTTAACGTCTGCTTCCACACTCCAGTATTCGCGGTTAGTAAATGCCTCAATCTCTAGCTCTCGCTCTACTATTAAGCGTAACGCGGGGCTTTGTACACGGCCTGCTGACAATCCACGTCGTATTTTTTTCCACAATAAAGGAGATAGGTTAAACCCAACTAGGTAATCTAAAGCTCGCCTTGCTTGTTGAGCGTCCACCATATCCATCGCTAATTCGCGAGGTTCTTTTATCGCTTTTTGAATTGCGTTCTTAGTAATTTCGTGAAAAACAACTCGGTGAACAGGTTTATTTTTTAATAACTTTTTATCCTTTAGCAATTCGGACACATGCCATGCAATGGCCTCACCTTCTCTATCTGGATCAGTCGCAAGATAAAGTTCATCGGCTTTTTTCATGACCTTAGCTATTTCTTGAACATGGCGTTGGTTTCTTTCAACCAACGAATATTTCATCGCAAAGTCATTTTCTGTATCGACAGCTCCTTCTTTTGGGATCAAGTCCCTGACATGCCCATATGAAGCAAGGACGGTAAAACCTTTACCTAAATACTTCTCAATAGTCTTAGCTTTCGCTGGCGATTCTACAATAACAAGTGCTGACATCTTTGCGCCTAATGAAGTTCGAAAGGAACATCGCCATAGACGAGTTCTTCCATTTGCGAGTAATGACCTTCCATTCCTGTTTGGCTAAATAAAACCATAAGGGCAACCCATTTAACATGGTCTTCACTTAGAACTGAATCACCTAACGCCATTGCACGATCAATAATAATCTCACGACGTTCCGCATCTATAATGCCCGATTGCTCGAGATACAATAAAAAACCTTGCGCGTCGACATCAAAACGTTGTTTTTCTTCAGGAGAATAAATTCGTATAGACTTTCTTTCCGTGTAGCTGCTGACTGGCTCTGATGTCTGGCTCGTTAAACACTCCATCCAATCAAACGCCCTGTCCACATAGCTTTCAGTGAAACCAGCCTCAAGTAATTCTTTCTTTAATTTATCCGTTTCAACTGTTTCTTCTTCCGACGCATCCATATAATGCTCAAACAAATAGACAAGGACTTCAAAAATCGTTTCTTTCATGTTTTTCCTAAGCGTTACAGTGTGCTAACACCCTTAATTATGGTCAATTTATTAGATTGGACAGCGGTAGAATAAACCACCAGGTGCTGATAATACATAACCTTGTAGTTCCAATACCAGTAACATAGACGATATTTCTTCTGCTGTAAATTCACACTCTTGGACAAGTATATCTACAGACGTGGGGTCAAAGGCAATTTTTTCAAGCAAAATATCATATTCACCCCCTAATGACGTTTTATTAACCTGACTCTCGCTTTGCAACGCAGGCTCTTTATTAATTCCAATTTGCGCCATCTGTCCCAACTCCTCCAACACATCCTCTGCTGTTTCAACTAATTTTGCACCTTGCCGGATTAAGTGATGACAACCTTTTGTTAACGGATTATGAATTGACCCTGGTATAGCAAAAACATCTCGCCCTTGCTCCATGGCATGGCGCGCTGTAACAAGAGAACCACTTTTTATAGCTGCCTCCACCACCAACACACCCAAACTCATCCCACTAATAATTCGATTGCGCCGTGGAAAATAACCTGGTTGTGGACGAGTACCTATCGGAAATTCAGACACTAATGCACCTGATGTAATAATATTTTCAGCAAGAAGTTTGTGTTTTGCGGGATACACTCGATCAAGCCCCGTTGCAGCAACAGCAACAGTGACACCCTTTGCATCTAAAGCACCTTGATGTGCAGCATAATCTATACCTAACGCAAGACCACTCGTTACTGTTAATCCAAAGCTAGCTAAATTATTGGCAAAATCGTGCGCTGTTTTAGTAGCTGTTGGGGTTGGGTTTCTGCTACCCACCAAAGCAATTTGCAATGAACTTAATANGGAGCGATCGCCTCTTATAAATAGTACCGGAGGCGGATCAGGGATTTCCCTTAACAAATCTGGGTAATCAGCATCATTCCAACACATAACATGGCAATCAGGATTAACTAGCCAAGCTAAGTCTTGNTCAACTTCAGTCCAGTCAAATTGCTTAATTTGTATNATTATTTTGGATGATAGACCCGCTTTTTTAAGCTGGNCAGTAGATGCTGAAAAGACGTNTGGNGGTGATAANTGCTGNAAGANTTGCAAATAGGTTTTAGCGCCAANNCCCCTTACTCTCCATAACGCCAGCCAATATTTTAAATCACCAATANAAACGCCCGGCGAGGAAATCTCACCAGGCGTAGAGTCTTTATTCAAAATTATGGTGCGTGTATAACGTCCAAACGGTGCATAACACGTTTGGCTTCCATAATTAAACCATAGCTTACACGATCAAACGCTCGGAAAATCATTAATGTACCTGCTTCTTCATTCGGTAATGTTATTTCTGAGTCACCACCTGCTATCACATCTCTTATTGTTTCACCTGCATGAGAAACCATGAACACGTGTCCAACTTCCACACCATCCTTAAGTCCTCTATCAACAACAACCACATTGTACTGGCCAATTTGAGAAACACCATCAACCACACCAATAATATGGCCTTTTAAATCGTCTGCTGCTGCATGCGGATAAAAATTTTGAACAACGACGCCTTCTTCACTAGCTAACAAACGATCACCTTTACCCGCTTCACGAGTTGATTTAGATAGCATCACCGTTCCAGGATCACCTGTTGCTTCAACTGTTGAATCTGCAATAAATACTGACTCAAAGCCTAAAGACTCACCCGTTGTCGCATCTTTATACTCTTCGCCTTGTCTAACAATGCTATAACCGCCCGAGCTGCCCTCATCAAGCGTTCTAACATAAGCTTTTATACCTGCAGACCCTAAAATGTGCTCATCACTGAAGGCAACAACATAAGGCGCCGCATCATATTCTTCTTGAGTCATCACTCTCGGCTTTGTCAAAAAGGCTGAAATCGCATCAATTGGTATCATTGGAATAGCTTCTGCCAAACTCGACTTTCTGATAGATGGCGACATCTTTCCGTTGCCTCTATTTAGAGTCAGTCTTGGTTGCCCATCAACAAATGAAAGCTCAATGACATCACCTGGGTAAATTAAGTGTGGATTAGCAATTTGCTCATTCGCTTGCCATATATCAGGCCATCTCCAAGGTGTTTTCAAAAAACGTGCGGAGATATCCCATAACGTGTCACCCTTAACAACCGCATAACGGTCTGGATGAGATGGATTTAATTCAATGTCTTCAGCCATCACATTAAATGCAAACGTTAAGCCTAGTAACAAGCCCAGTAATTTATTCATAGCCATGATATTCCCTTTATTCGGCACTTTAAGATAGTCTAAGTCTAGCCTAAAATGTAGACTATACAAAGTTTAAAACAAATTCGATAAA
>JGI24023J19991_10003935_pt1 | contig 10275 bp, 7 predicted proteins | sample Cruoilmetagenom1_FD_19991 | JGI IMG/M metagenome (IMG submission 19991)
CTACAAAAAATACACAATCGACAAATAAAACGGTATAATTGTTAGAAGGAAACGAAGGATTTAGCTTAAAAATTATTGAATTTATAGCAAATAGTATATTCTACTTAAAAAGCATCACGTAGTTTTTTTATTTGCTCGACATTTCCTAACACGATTAAAAAAGTATTGGGTTTTAAAATTGTATTCACATTTGGATTGATCGTGTATTCACAATTTTCATCTTTATATCCTATGACTGAGCAACCCGTTTTATGACGTAAATCAAGGTCTAACAATGTTTTATTGATGAACTCATCAGGAAGTTCATCGATCGCAATTTCTTCTAGGTTTGTTTCTTGCTTGCCTTCTATAGAAATTCGCTCTACAAATTCAACTAAATCAGGAGTTACGATTAGGGAAGCCATATGATTGCCTCCAATTTTATCGGGCATAATAATATTATTTGCACCACCAATTTTTAATTTACTGTATGAAGAATCATTAGAAGCCCTACTAATGATGGTTATTTTTTTATTTAATTGACGTGCTGACAATACCACAAATAAATTATCAGCATCTGATGGTAAGGTGGTAATCAAATGACTCGCTTGCCCAATATTAGCTTTTGTTAAGGTAGAATCATCGGTAGCGTCTCCTTTTATAAATGTTAATCCAGTTTGTTCTAATTCCTCAATTATTGTAGGATCTGATTCTAACACAATACAATGTTTATCATATGATTTTAAGCGTTCGACAGCTTGTTTGCCATTTCTGCCAAAACCACAGACGATTGTATGGTTTTTTAAATTTTGAATTTTTTGTTGCATTTTCTTTCTTTTTATTTGTTCAAAAAAGCGACCATTTGCGATGAATTCTGATATGACAGATACCACATACCCATAAATACTAATACTTGTTATAATTAAAAAAACGGTAAAAAGTTTTTCAGCATCACCCGTTGGATGTACTTCACTAAAACCTACTGTAGATATGGTAATCACAGTCATGTAGAGCGCTTCGACCCATGTGTAATGATCAGAAATGAATTTAAAACCAAAAACACCAATAGTTACTAACAAGGCCATGAGCCCTAGAGCAATATATAATCTTTTGTTTAAATACAAGATGATATGGAGGCGTTTATAAGTCAAATACCGAACTTCTTTTAGTATAGATCATATCTTTTAATCGTAACAAGAATGCTAAAGTCAAATAAATGCCAAAAGATAAACCTACCGTAACAAAACTTATATACATGAAAAACAACCGCACGTTTGAGGCACGCATACCTAGTCGATCAGCCAAACGTGAAAGCACATTAAAGCCGTGTTTTTCAAAAAAATATTTTAGCTTATCATCTAATCGCATCGATTTGTTATTATCGTTGCAAAATACAAAAACAAACGATTAATTTCTATAAGTAATGAATAATCTTTTGAGATTACTAACTAATTCTAGACAAAAGTTTTTGGATTTTTATCAAACTAAAAAATCTGTACATTTGTGGCTTGTCTAAAAATGAAATGAGTCTTAATTTATTTTCGTAGTACGTTAAAATAAATTAAAAGTGTTATCCATTTTTCATGTATAAAACTTGATCTGGTCACACCTAATTCTCTAAAAACAAATCCTATAAAAAAGAGTCAAACATATATTGAAGTTTACGGAGCACGTGTTCACAACCTAAAGAATATTGACGTGAGAATTCCACATGAAAAGCTTGTTGTAATCACAGGTTTAAGTGGTAGTGGTAAATCATCATTGGCCTTTGACACTATCTATGCAGAAGGTCAACGTAGGTATATCGAAACTTTTTCTGCCTATGCAAGACAATTTTTAGGAGGATTAGAAAGACCCGACGTCGATAAAATTGATGGACTTTCTCCAGTTATTTCTATTGAGCAAAAGACAACGAATAAAAGTCCGCGTTCTACCGTAGGTACTATTACAGAAATCTATGATTTTTTACGACTTCTCTATGCGCGTGTCGCGGATGCCTATTCATACAACACCAATGAAAAAATGGTGCAGTATTCTGCCGAACAGATCAAAGAATTGATTTTCAAAACCTACCAAGGCAAGAAAATTTATTTAATGGCACCTGTTGTGAAATCACGAAAAGGGCATTATAAAGAGCTCTTTGAGAATATTGCAAAACAAGGTTTTGTTCGAGTGTTTGTCGATGGAGAGCTTCTTGAAATATCAAGAGGAATGCGCCTAGATCGTTATAAAACACATGATATTGCGATTGTTATAGACCGTTTGTCCATCGATAAAACATCCGATAAACGTCTTGAAGAAAGTATACAAACAGCTTTATATCACGGCGATAAAGTATTACAGGTACTAGAATTTGATAAACCAGAAACACCACGTTTTTTTAGTAGTAACTTAATGTGTCCGACTACGGGTATTGCCTATCCAAATCCAGAACCCAATACTTTTTCATTTAACTCTCCAAAAGGAGCTTGTGTTAAATGTAATGGTTTGAGCTATGTACAAGAGGTAAGTTTAGACAAAATAATACCTGATCCAAAAATTTCTATTAAAAAAGGTGGAATTGCACCATTAGGAGAACAAAAGAGCTCATGGGTTTTTAAACAAATAGCAATCATAGCAGAGCGATATAAATTTAAACTTACAGACAGCATTGCAAGTATTCCCAAAAAAGCGATGGATCTAATTTTATATGGTGGCAATGAAAAGTTTGAAGTAGTCTCTAAAACGATGGGTATTACTCGGGATTATGCTATAGATTTTGAAGGAATTATCGCATTTATTGAAAACCAATACCAACACAGTGAGTCAACATCTATAAAAAGATGGGCAAAGTCTTTTATGCTAGAAAAGTCTTGTAGTGCATGTGGAGGAAAAAGACTCAAAAGAGAAGCTTTACATTTTAAAATTGATGATAAAAATATATCTGACCTTGCGCAAATGGATACCGAAGAGTTAGCTGATTGGTTAACTGGTATCGAATCAAAACTTTCTGAGAAACAACAAATTATAGCCAGTGAAATCGTCAAAGAACTACGTACACGTATACAGTTTTTGTTAGATGTAGGTCTAAATTATCTCAGTTTAGACAGAAGTTCTAAATCACTGTCTGGAGGCGAAGCGCAACGTATTCGATTGGCCACTCAAATAGGTTCACAGTTAGTAGGCGTACTTTATATTTTAGATGAACCCAGTATCGGCTTGCATCAACGTGATAATAAAAAACTAATAGATTCCTTAGTGAAATTACGAGATGTTGGGAACTCAGTTGTAGTAGTAGAGCACGACAAAGAAATGATACAACATGCTGATTACGTACTAGATTTAGGTCCTGGTGCAGGAGTTCATGGAGGAGAAATAGTCAGTGAAGGTACTTACAAAGAACTCTTAACACATAGAACTTTAACAGCAGATTATTTAACGGGTAGAAAAGAAATTGTCGTTCCGAGTAAACGTCGTAAAGGAAATGGAAAAAAACTCGTATTAAAAGGGGCAACGGGTAATAATTTAAAAGGAGTAGATGTAGAAATTCCACTAGGTAAACTCGTTTGTGTAACAGGTGTTTCAGGTAGTGGCAAGTCAACGTTGATCAACGAAACATTATACCCGATATTAAATCAACATATTTATAAAGGTGTTAAGGTTCCATTGCCGTATACATCTATAAAAGGTTTAGAGCATATAGATAAAGTAATTGATATAGATCAAGCTGCAATCGGTAGAACGCCACGTTCCAATCCAGCTACTTATACAGGTGTTTTTACGGAAATTAGGGCTTTATTTTCGCAAACAGCCGAAGCAAAAATTAGAGGTTATAAACCAGGGCGATTCTCATTTAATGTAAAAGGAGGTCGCTGTGAAACCTGTCAAGGTGCAGGAGTTCGCGTTATAGAAATGAATTTTTTACCCGATGTTCAAGTCGAATGTGAAACCTGTCAAGGCAAACGTTTTAATCGAGAGACTTTAGAAATCAGGTTTAAAGGAAAATCAATCGCTGATGTTTTAAACATGACTATTGAAGAGGCCGTTCCGTTTTTTGAAAACATCCCAAAAATACATCGAAAGATAAAAACGCTTCACGATGTTGGTCTCGATTATATAAAATTAGGACAGCCATCAACGACATTAAGTGGAGGAGAAGCGCAACGTATAAAACTAGCTGGCGAATTGTCAAAAAAAGCCACTGGTAATACTTTTTTTATTTTAGATGAACCGACAACAGGTTTGCACTTTGAAGATATAAAAGTTTTGATGGATGTCATTCAAAAATTGGTCGATAAAGGAAATTCAGTATTGGTTATAGAACATAATATTGATGTTGTAAAACTCGCTGATTATTTGATCGACATTGGTAAAGAAGGTGGAAAAGGTGGAGGAGAAGTTATCGCAAAAGGAACACCCGAACAGGTTAGTAAGAATAAAGAAAGCTATACAGCACATTTTTTAAAAGAAGAATTAAATTAAGAATACATAAATAACAGAATTATGACAAATGAAGATAGAAGGATTAGAGATAAGTTTAAACAAAAGACATGGAACGAGATCAAAACAAATGATTCGTGGGCCATTTTCAAAATTATGTCTGAGTTTGTTGAAGGGTATGAACGATTAAGTAAAATAGGACCTTGTGTAAGTATTTTTGGCTCTGCTCGTACAAAGATTGATCATCCAAATTATCTATTAGCCGAAGAAATTGCCTATAAATTAACACAGAATGGTTTTGGTGTTGTTACTGGCGGTGGCCCAGGTATTATGGAAGCGGGTAACAAAGGAGCAAATCGTGGCAAAGGAGTTTCGGTTGGTTTAAATATCGAGCTCCCTTTTGAACAACACGATAATCCATATATTGATCGAGGTAAAAGTATGGATTTTGATTACTTTTTTGTCCGTAAGGTAATGTTTGTAAAATACTCACAAGGATTCATCGTGATGCCAGGCGGATTTGGTACTATGGATGAACTTTTTGAAGCCATTACACTGATTCAAACTAAAAAAATTGGCCGTTTTCCGATCGTATTAGTGAACCGAAAATTTTGGGGAGGATTATTAGATTGGATAAAAAATACACTTCTAGAAGAGAATGGAAATATTAGTGCTGCAGATTTAAACTTATTTAGAGTAGTCGATACGGCTGACGAAGCTGTGGAGCATTTTGTTAAGTTTTATGCAAAGTATAATTTAGCACCTAATTTCTAGTAGAATTTATTATTTGTAGTAAAGGTTTTATACCTGTAAATATTGAAGTACATACGAATCATACTGTTTTTATATAGTGCTATTTTATGTAGCAATCCTATCTACGCACAAAAAGATAGTATACATTTAGATGTGCAGTTAGATGTTGCGAGTCAAAGTCTCAAGATTAAACAGCAAATTACGTATTATAATACTTCCAATGATGTTTTAAATAGTATTTTTCTACATAATTGGCCCAATGCCTTTTCGGATAAAAATACGCATTTAGGTAAACGGTTTATAGAGAATTATAAAAAAAAATTCTTTTTTACCCAAGATAAAAATAAAGGATATACTGCCATTAATAATATTGCAGTAGATTATCAAACTGCCGATTGGCAACCTAAAAATAGTCTAGAAGATTATATAGAGATTGTATTGCACAAGCCATTACAACCAAAAACATCAGTTGTTATTGACTTGACATATACGGTAAAAATTCCACATGCTAAGTTTACTAGTTATGGTTGTGATAATGATGTATATAACCTTCGTTATTGGTATTTAGTACCTGTAGTTTATGACGGAAAGTGGCATTTGATGCATCATTTAGATATGGATGATTTGTATCAAAACCCAACCTACTACACCGCTAATTTTAGCATTCCTGAGAATTATAATTTAGTTACTAATTTACAGGTAACGAAACAAAATACAACCCAATATATAGTAAATGGAACAGGAATAAAAGATTTTGAAGTGCATCTGTCAACCGACTCAAAATTTAAGTATTTTCAAACAAATCAAGTAAAAATCGTTACCAACCTGAACACAATTGAAATAGGAAAATTAGTTAAAGAGGATATTCTCAATAGACAGCTTCAATTTATAGCGTCTTTTTTGGGGACGTTTCCTCATGACAAAATTTTCTTAAATAAAACGACTTATGAAAAGAATCCCTTATATGGATTCAATCAATTACCTGGTTTTTTACGTCCTTTTTCTGATACGTTTGAATGGGATATACGCATGTTCAAAACCTTGACGAAGTATTATGTTGACCATACCAATAATTTGCATACACGTGAGAATACATGGCTAAACGATGGCGTTCAAACTTATCTGATGTTACAATATGTAGCGGAATATTATCCTGAGATAAAGCTCATCGGTGGTATTGCTGATATTTGGGGTGTACGATCCTATCATCTTTCTACGAAAGGTTTTAACGATCGTTATAATTTTACGTATCAATATGCCGCCCGTAGAAATCGTGATCAAGCATTAAGTACACCAACTGATTCTTTAACTAACTTTAATCGATTAATAGGGAATAAATATAAAGCCGGAATCGGATTAAGCTACTTAGGAGATTTTATAGGCGATAGTATTGTACAAAATGGAATTAAAAAGCACTTTTCTCAGAATAGCAAGAAATCAGTAGATAATACATTTCGAGATTATCTAGAATCTAAAACGAATAAAGACCTTAATTGGTTTTTTAAAGACTATGTACAAAGTGACAAAAAGATCGATTATACCATAAAACGTTTAGATAAAGTAGGTGATTCCATTGCCGTGACCATTAAGAATAAGAGAGTTTTTAAAGCACCAATTTCTTTGTATAGCTTGCAAAATGACAGCATTCAATCAAAAACTTGGGTTGTTGGGGTAGACTCGCTACAAACAATCAAAGTATTTGATGATCATTCAAAACGTTGGATGCTCAATTATGAAAATAAAATTCCTGAGATTAACCCTCGAGATAATTGGAAAAAAACGAATTGGTCACTGTTAAAACGTCCATTAAGAATTAGATTGTTTAGAGATGCAGAAGATGCCAATCATACACAGCTTTTTGTGGAGCCCAGGTATGCCTATAATTTTTATGATGGGTTTATACTTGCTTCTACTTTTAGTAACAAAAATTTTCTTGATAAAAATTTCGAATATGCAGTTACACCATCTTATGGTCTTAAGAGTAATTCATTGACGGGTTCTTTTAAGGCTGTTTATTGGAAATACCTCGAGAACAAAGCAATAAGTAGTTATCGTTTTGGTTTAGTTGGATCATACTATCATTATCAACCTGAATTAGCCTATAGAACCTTTACACCATACGCGCAACTGTTTTTTAAACGTAAAAACTTAAGGTCGGTAAAATCTAGCTCAACGAGTATTAATTATGCGATGATTAATAGGGATATAGATCCACTTAATATAGAAACACAAGAGCCCAATAAATACAATGTGTTTAGTTTAGCTTATGTATATAGCAATCCAGAAATAATTAATAATTTTTGGTTTGCCACAAATTTAGAATTGGGTTCAAAGTTTAGTAAGTTCGCTACAGATATTCGTTTTAGTAAGTTAACCGATAGCAAGCGCCAATTTAGTGCACGATTTTTTGCTGGTGTGTTTTTAAATAATCAAACAGATTCTGATTTTTTTAGTTATGGAGTCAATCGACCCAATGATTATTTATTTAGATACCGTTATTTAGGTCGCTCAGAAACAAGTGGCCTGTTAAGCCAACAAATAATCATTAACGATGGTGGCTTTAAATCTGAGATATCGGTGCCTTATGCCAATCAATGGATAACTTCATTTAATACCAGTATTGGTCTTTGGCGTTGGTTTGAAATTTACAATGATGTTGGTTTAGCTAAAAATCAAGGAGAAAAAGTTTTCTTCATTCATGACAAAGGAGTGCGACTAAATTTTGTCAATAATATTTTTGAAGTATATTTTCCACTACATTCTTCAAATGGATGGGAGACTGCTCAACCACATTACGAAGAACGTATTCGATTTGTTTTTACATCTGATTTTAAGAGTATTACCAATTTCCTCAAAAGAGGATTTATGTAGTTACGTGTACTATAGTTTGTACACAATGGCATTTATGTTCATTCCAGCTCCAACTGAAGAAAACATAATTATATCACCTTTGCTAATTTCTTGATCAGGTACTTGCCCTTTTAAAACACGATCATATAAAGTAGGAACTGTAGCAACTGAAGAATTTCCTAATAAATGAATACTCATAGGCATTACTTTGTCTGGAGTCGGAACTTTATATTGCCTAAAAAATCTTTTGATGATAGCCTCATCCATCTTTTCATTTGCTTGATGGATAAAAACTTTCTTTAAGTTTTGGATGTCAACAGCTGTTTTATCTAAAGCAGCTTTCATGGCTACAGGAACGTTGTTGAGCGCATACTCATAAATTTTACGCCCAAACATTTTGATATACCTTACATCGGGATCATTTTTTTCATTATATGATTTCCCAAAATATAAATAGTAGGCTTCATCATAGGTGTCCGTTCTAGTGGCAGTACTCAAAATACCCCTTTTTATGGTTTCTTCTTTTGCCTCAACGATACAGGCACCAGCGCCATCTGAATAGATCATTCCATCACGATCATGCTCATCGACCACACGTGAGAGTGTTTCTGAACCAATAACTAATACTTTTTTTGCCATACCAGCTTTGATAAAAGCGTGTGCTTGTACCATTCCTTCAATCCATCCTGGGCACCCAAATAAAATATCATAAGCTACACAATTGGGGTTTTTTATACCTAATTTGTGTTTCACACGAGAGGCTAAACTGGGTAGAATATCACTTTGAATTGCTGTGCTTTTAACATCTCCAAAATTATGGGCTAGAATAATATAATCGATATTTTCCTTGTCAATTTTTGCGTCTTTAATAGCTGCTTCTGATGCTAAAAACCCCAAATCTGATGAGTTTAAGTCATCCGTTGCATAGCGTCTTTCTTCAATACCTGTAATTGCTTTAAATTTCTCAATGATGGTTTCATTGTCATAAGCAAAAGGAGTTCCGTCTTCGTTAAGAAATTGATTGTTAATAAAGTCAGCATTCTTTTTTACAATGCTTGGAATGTAACTTCCTGTTCCAGTAATTACGGTATTTATTGGCATAATCAAAAAAATTTAAGCTACGAAAGTACATTTTTTTACAGGATAGCCAAATCTTTACTGAAAAAGATTCATCTAGAGAAAAGACTCATCAAATGCAAAGGGTAAAAGATCTTTTAAAGAATGTGCCTGAACCACTTTGCCAGTTTCTCCCATAAAATATACTTCTATAGGTTCTTGTTGTTTGTGTTCGTATTCTAATAGTGTTTGTCGACATGCTCCACAAGGTGCAACGGGTTTATCGACTTGTTTTAGGGTCGATTTAACAGTGATGACGATTTTTTTTACTGCTACATTTGGGTATTGAGAAGAAGCACTCCAAATAGCGACACGTTCTGCACACATGCCCGATGGATATGCAGCATTTTCTTGATTGTTACCGGTTACTGTTTTACCATTATCTAATAAAACTGCCGCTCCAACTTGAAAATGCGAATAAGGTGCATATGCTCTTGTGATGGCATCTTGTGCAAGTACTAATAATTCTTGAATATCAGCTGGTAAGTCATCTTTAGAATCAAAAAGATTGTATGCGGTTTGTACGTTAAGTTTTTTCACTAATTAATTATTTAATAATCATAAGATTCGCCGATATTAAAACCTAAAGAAAACCTTAGAGTATTTTCTAACGGATTATTTATATCAGATGCATTAAATAAATATGAGATATCAATATTTGTTGCTTTAAATTTAAAGCCAGCTCCAACGGTAAAAAACTGTCGCGCACCTTTTGTTTTGCTTTCATGAAAATATCCAGATCTTAATGCAAAAGCTTCATTGTATAAGTATTCAGCACCTATTGCCCAAGTGAATTCTTTCATTTCTTCACTAAAGCCGTTAGGCGCATCTCCAAAAGATGTGAAAATCCCTTCGGCAAAGCCAATTTCACTATCTGAATTATCTTCCTGCGGTGTTGGCACCAGTAACTTTGTAGTTTCAAAAGTCAAACCAACTTTGTTATAATCATCAAAAATAAAATCAAAGCCACCTCCTAATTTTAAATTTGTTGGAATAAAATTTTCTGCTCCTCCATCAACATAACTCACTTTAGGACCAATATTTGATATATTAAAGCCACCCCTAAAAACACCATTAAAATCACCATAATTTGCTTCGATTGATTCAAAATATCCTGAAACATCAACGCCAAGTGAGTTAACCGTTTTTAATTCAGAA
>JGI24023J19991_10003937_pt1 | contig 10272 bp, 8 predicted proteins | sample Cruoilmetagenom1_FD_19991 | JGI IMG/M metagenome (IMG submission 19991)
AGTATATGACGCGGATCAATAGCTAATTTTGATGGTAGTGAATCAATTTCAAATACGAAAGTCATTTTTGGCTTATTAACTTTCACCCTTTTTTCGAATATTAATTTTTCTTCATCAGAATCGGCAAATGCACCGACATCAATCCAATCATTAATAGCGGTTTTAGTTTCGTTTCCTAAGCTATCAGATTTTATTTTAGTACTTTCAATCTCTAGTGTTAATTCATACTTACCATTATCCAATTTTTTGTATTTGGCTTCTTTTAGGCGGTTATCGTATAAGGTAATTTCTTTAAACCAATCTGTAATTAGATATTGTAAGGAATCAGGTACTTGAGGTTCAAGATGCCTTATAAAATCTAATGAGGTTGGGTAAGGTGGCTTTTTATAACGATACTCTTCTAAGAAATTCTTCATAGCTAAGTTCACCTTGTCTTCACCTATGTAATCTTGTAATGCATACAAAATCAGACTGCCTTTTCCATAATGGATATATCCTTGGTTTTCTACTTTGTAAAGCGGTAGTTCTTTTTCTCGTTCATCACTGCGTCCTCTTAAATAACGATCGTGATCATATTTAAGCAACTGTCGCATTTTCATTGGGTTTTCTGCAATACTTTTTGATGTCATTCTAGAAGCATATTGAGAAAAACCTTCGCTCATCATGGTACTGCCTTGCATATTCGCTCCAGTAACTTGATGTGCCCACCATTGGTGAGCCATTTCATGCGCTATAACAGCATCAACGACATTGTTTTCTGTTTCATCTTCAAGATTTATAATAAATCCGAGAGCTTCTGAATAGGGCATAGTTCCAGGAAATGCCTGCGCAAAAGAGGCATAACGCGGAAACTCAATAATACGGCATTGCTTATGGAAATAGGGCCCAAAATTCTCGGTGAAATATGCTAAAGAACGTTCTACAGCATCTAGCATCATATCTATGTTTTCAGGGTGTTTTTCATCATAATATACTTCTATGTCAATACCATTCCATTTACGTTTTTTAATTTCGTAATCAGCTGACATAAATGAATAGAAATTCAATGAAGGTGTATCCGTTTTATAGTGATAATAATCTCTCCCATTTTCTTCCCATTTTTTAATTAAAGAACCNGGGGCAATNGCAGTTTGCTCCTTTATGGTAGAGATTATTGTTTCTACATTAATAAAGTCGGATTGTCCGTTGTCGAGGTAGTTTTTATTGTGCAATTCGCTAAGTTCACCAGATAATTTTGGTGTACGTTCTTTAGGCTTTAAGTCATACTTTTTACGCGTGTTTTTATCTGCAAGTTCGTAACTTTCGTTATAACCCATAGTTGGTAAAATTTCACGATTATTAAAGAAGGTTCCATTTTTTACAATCATCGTAGGACCTCGGCCATTCTGAAAGCCTTTGGTAATGAATTTATTATCTACTTTCATTACCATCTTTTCTCCTGGTTGTAAAGCCGGACTTAATTTATAAATGGTATATAAATACGTCGTGTCTTTATAAATGGGTTTGGCATTTGGAATATTTAATTTCGTATCCCAACCTTCACCATTAAAAAAGTGTAGTGAATCAATAGCTTGATTAGACTCATTAGTTAATTCTATATCAGCTTTTACTTGGATATCTCTTTTATTAGGAAAGATATCGATGTAATATTTAGCATCTGTAATTTTAGGATGCACAGCAGCTTTATACTTGCTGTATTTCTTTTCGAATTCAGCCATAAGCTGCTCTTCTGTATCGTTTGAACGATAAGGATTTAAAACTTGTGTGTTGTAATAAACAAAGCCTGCAACTCCAAGCCAAATAATAGCAATTAAAGCGATAAAACCACGATAACTTTTAGGAACTTCTTTTCTAGCTGTTTTAATACGACTTAATAGTGTTCTTTTAGTACCGCGATTCCATAATGCACCTGCAATTAATAAGCCCAAAACAGATAATAAAATCCAATATAAATTAAACCATAGTGTGCTTTTAAGACCAGGTCCAAAACTATTCATGTCTGAATAGAAAACAGAAGCACTTCCTCCAATATCTAACATGTTCGTTCGAATATCTAAGATGCTAAGTATAATTTCCCATACTAATAAAACCACAACAGATATAAAATAACCGATATATTTATTGCTAGATAGTACCTGAATCATAATCATAATACCACCAAACACAATATACAAGGCGAGATTTTCGTAGAAAAAATCTAATAAGTAAACATCTAATTCTATACGTGCAAATCCGTGAAGTAATTGATAAACAATACCCATTAGAATAAAAAACAAATTCAATATTGTAGTAATAGTAATTAGAGATAAGGCTTTTGCAGCCATAGAAATAAAAGAGGTGTGTGTAGTAGCATCTACAACTTCATTAATTTTAGAATCTCTATCACGCCAGATTAATTCACCGCTAAAAAATATAAGGATGATTATGGTAAAGATGTTGGTGTTGTCTTTAATAGAATCAATCAACTTATAAGTCAATGGATAGGACTGTAAACCAAAATACTCAAAGCCACCACTTAGATCTGCGACTAGAATTATGATACAAAACAAGAATAATATCTTGAATGTAACACTCTTAACAATACTCAAAAAATTAGTATAGAAGAAACTTTTAAATTGAATCCAGTTGGTAGAAACATCAAAAGTTGGATGTAGCTTTGGAAGGGTAAATACAGTGTCTTTGCTTTTAGTGCTTACTTTTTCTTTCTTAATTTTTTTGTTCTTTTCTTTGAATGAAAAACTAAAGTAGGACACCATTAAAATTATAAACCCGACTCCAGTCCATATCAAGCGGTTCCAGATAAGGACACCCGAAAACCCGGGACTAATGGTGTTCTTTTCTATTGGTGTAAAATATTTTGTTTCAATAGAATAAGTGTTAATTGCGAAAATATCAGAAAGCGCTGCTATCGTTTCGTTATCAACATCAGACATTAACGACCCTGAAACAATATAGGCTACGATAATAACTAAGCCACCGACAAATGAGATGACAGTGCTCTTCCATTTATTTGCCATAGCAAAAATAACGGCACCCGACAGAAACATGTTTGGTAGAATAAATAGGAGGTAATTATTCACAAAGGTTTCGAGATAGAAATCTCCGTAACGCGAAGCATCTATCCATCCAAAAATAGAATTCATATAAGTACCCAAAAGCATACCGATAAAAACACCTAGCAATGGTAATGTAGAAATAAACAAGGCACCGAAAAAGCGCCCAAAAAAGTATCCGGGTTTACTTAAAGGAGTTGTAAATAAGATTTCGTTGAACTCGTTATTATGATCTCGTAAGGCTGCATTATTAAAGAAGGCTGCCGCCATTAAGAGACTGAAAATACAAAATATAGTAACATGTATAGTAAGAGTATAAGGCGAATTTCGGTACACATTACCCATAGCTTCACCAACTTGTACATTATCACTAACGGTGGCAAAGAATTCCATTAACACCAAGATGAATATGAAAATATACACCATAGGTTGCTTAAGCGTATATTTTATTTCCGATAAGAAGAATGTTTTAAACATGATTAAAATGGTTAAGGGTGATTAAACAAGTACGTTAGAAGTGTTAATTTTAGAAAAGAAGACATCTTCTAAATTAGGTGTTACTTGTTCAAATCCGTTTTGTGGATGCCCGTCACTAAAAACATGAATCACTGGTTTTCCACCTACCATTTTATTTGAAATTATTTTATATTCGTTAGCATAATTTTGAAGTTCGTCTCTGCTAACTATTTTTTGAAATACTTTACTTCTTAACTCATCAACAGCCATTTGTGGTGAACCATGATAAACGATTTCTCCTAAATTCATAATAGCCATTTTGGTACATAACTCTCTTATATCATCTACAATATGCGTTGATAGAATAACGATGACATCTTTACCTACATCAGCCAGTAAATTGTAAAAACGATTACGTTCACTGGGATCTAATCCTGCGGTTGGTTCATCAACAATAATGAGTTTTGGGTTTCCTATTAATGCTTGTGCAATACCAACACGTTGTTTCATTCCGCCCGAAAAACCTTTTACAGATTTGTTACGTATATCGTAAAGATTGACTTTATCTAATAAGTACTTTACTAATTCTTTTCGCTCTGAAGTATTGGTGATACCTTTAAGAATGGCTAAGTGTGTTAATAGTTGTTCTGCTGTAATACGAGGATAAACCCCAAACTCCTGAGGTAAATAGCCCAAAACCTTACGTAGTTCTGCAGGTTGATTTAATATATCAATATCATTTAAAGTTGCAGTACCAGCATCTGCTTCTTGCAATGTGGCAAGCGTTCGCATTAGCGAGGATTTCCCTGCTCCATTTGGGCCTAAAAGACCGAACATTCCGTTTTCTAATTCTAGATTAACATTGTCTAATGCTTTTACACCATTGGGGTATGTTTTTGATAAGTTCTTGATAGTTAATTTATGCATCGTTTATTTTTTTTTATGACTAGATGATTGAATTAGGATTTGTTACAGTTAATTATGTCTTACGTTTAGGATATGATTCTGTTGCGAGTAAAATTCCGCTGCCATGCCTTAGCATGGTAGGAATTTCCCGAAGTATGAAACAAGCCGAGTAAAAATACACAAACTTTTGGTTTAACACCAAACTCAGCAATGAATTATAGCCTGTGTTGTATGCCGTTCTATTCCATATATCTTGCTAATAATTTATCTTCACTATCTGGAATATCATAAGCATCTGCTGTGGTTAAATGTCCATCTTGACCACTCACTCTAGTTAGAGCTTTCCCTTTTTTAAATACTAGTTGCAAACCGTGTTCTGGTTCCCACAAACATTCGCAAGTCATATTTACAAAAATATCTGGTTTATTATATGGTCGCCTTGTTACAAGTATTTCTGAAGGAGTTATGAACTTCCAAATTTCCACTTCTCTAACTCCTTTCATTTTAGCAGGAACATCATCTGATCCAACTATACTTTTAAATTCCAAGAAATGTTCGTAAACGTATTCAGTTATTTGGTTTTTATATTCAGTATCAAGTTGAAGAAAGTGTATGAGTGCTTGATCGGCTTCTTGGATGAATATTTTGTCCGAATTTGGTTCAAAATCCATGAATGTCACGGAAAGTTCTTCATTTATTAGTGGGACATTTACAGGTTCGCTCTGGCACCAATCCTCAAATCGGTCATTTTGGGAAAGTACTCCTATTACTTTAGATTCAATTGTCTTCATTTTTTATTCTTAATGGCATACAACGGTTGGTTTAAAGTTAGTGCGTGAAAACACGCGGCTGATTTTCCGCTAGGAAAATCCGCTGCTTAAAAATACACAAACTTTAGTAAAGAACAGACCCGAGCATTAAATTTATACGCCAATATGTGCTGGCTTTTATTCGTCAAAGTTGTCGAAATATGAATAGTCTTTTGTTATTTTTCCATTTTCGATTGTGAAAATTACACAAATCGGCAATTCAAATTTCGAGTTGTCAGGTGCAGTTCCACTCGATATAAATTCCACGATTATATTTTTCTCTCCAGATGGATAAGTTTGAATTACTTTATCGTGTATGTCACTAAATATTCCATTCAGTTCCGAATACTTTGCAATTATTTCGGCTCTGGTCATTTTGACAATTCCTTTTCCAAGAGTTGGGTCTTTAAATTCCGCTGTTTCAATGTACATTTCTGCCATTTTTTGCCAATCATGATTATTAAAATAATCAAAATATTCTTTAACTATTTCGCTGTTTTTTTCCGCTTGTTCAGAATGATTGTTTTTTTCTGTACATGACGTTGTAAATGATAATATCAAGATTATAAATATTGTTCGCATAATTTTAGATGTTTTGTTCAGAAGTCTGTTGACATATTTTCCAATATGTATTCTCGTCTGATTTTTTGGTTAATGTTTTTTAGAACTTTTTCAATGATTTTTTCAGATTCCAAAGTTTTCTTGTATTTGAATATATTGGCTTTTACCAATGAAAGATAGATGTGTTCGTTTGGTAATTCGGTTTCGACAATCTCCAATAATTCTTTTGCTTCCTCAATTCTTTGTGCTTTGCTCAAACAATAGCAAAGGTTCAATTTCATAATTGGTGAATTTGAAAGTGAAAGTAATAATTGGTAGAGTTTAATTATTTCGTTCCAATGATGAATGTTATTCCTTGTGTCTGTCATATGCTTACTTGCAATCAGAGCTTCAACATAATATTTGTTGAGTTTTTCAGGTTTTTCCAAATAANGGAAACCCAATTTTATAAAGTCATTGTTCCAATTGGTTTTGTCCTGTTCAAAGAATGAAATGATTTTATTGTCCTTAACTTTTGCTGGAATTCTTGCAAGATGGAAACAAAATAATCCAAGAAGGTTTTTTGTGGTTGTTTGCTCGAATTTATCCGATAAGATTTTTGCAAGTGCCAATGCCTCTAAACACAAATCTTCGTTGATAATTGATTTGTTTTTTTCGTTGAAAGAGTCAAAACCAATATTGAAAACTGCATATAGAATTTCTTCTATAATTACAATTTCATTTTCGGTTACTTGCTCAAAAGTCAAATCGAAATTTGCATCCTTTGTAGCTTGTTGAAAGTCTTTCTTTGCTCTGTTTATNCTTTTATAAATGGCATCTTGAGACAATAAAGTGCATTGGCTTATTTCCTTAATGTGAAGACCAAAGATGTTTTTTAGAATAAAAATCACTTTTACTTTCGAAGAAACGTTTTTTGACTTTGATAAAAACAATACGGTTTTCAATCTTAAATCCTCGTTTGGGTTTTCCGTATCTATGTTAGCTTTAAAATGAGTTTCGGAATATAATCGATTTCCCTTTTTTATTTGGTTAAGAACATCATTTCGTGCAACAATAAAAAGCCAGTTTGCTTTGTTGTTCGGTACTTGATTTGGTTTCCAGCTTTTTAAGGATTTGTAAAATGAATTTTGAATTGCATCTTCAATTTCACTAACATAATTTGCACCGAATTGACTGAAAAGAGCGGAAAATAATTTACCGTAAAAAGTTCTGTAATTCGATTCGACAACCGAAGATATTTCATTCTTCATATTCCATTTCCATAATTGGTCTTATTTCAGTAGTTCCACCAAATAAATGACAAGGACAGCTTTTTGCTAATTCTATAACAGTTTGTAGGTCTTTGGCTTGTAGTAAATAATAACCTCCAATCATTTCTTTGGATTCCAAGAAAGTTCCGTCTTTTATGATACAGTCTTTGCCAGAAATCTGAACGCTGTTTTCTTCAAGTCCCTCACCAGAAATCAGATGTCCCGTTTCTCCCAATTTTTCAGCCCAAGCTATATGGGAATTCGCTAATTCCTCCATTTCTTTTGGGGAAAGTTTTTGCATTTGCTCAATGTCTTCGTGAAGTAATAATAAGTATTTTTTCATTTTTAAAAGTTTTAGTTCATTCTAAAGACATTCCTACTTGTCTATTTTGGACATTTTTTAGTAAAACTTTTAGAATCTTCTTGAATTTTGATTTTGAGTAGGATTTTTTTCAGCTTGCACATAACGGTTTTTATAAAGTTAGTAATTGGTTATGCAACGACTGATTTTCCGTTAGGAAAATCCGTTGCTAAATAGACAATTACCATTTAGCTTATACACAAAAGTAAATTATTAATTTTATATGGTGTTATGCCCTGTTTTATTTTATTTCTTTCCGATTTCCAAGAATCTTTCTAATTGCTCGTTAAATTGGTTTCCTTTATCACAATTTACGAAGAAAACATACCCATATTTTTTATTTATACTGAATGCAAATTCAGATTGGAAATCCGAATTTGAACCTCCGTGTCGATAAATGGTGTCATTTTTCATTGGTTTAATTCCAAAACCTAAACTCCAATTGGTAATTCCATCTTCTTTATAATTTGCGTTTTCAATAGGAATTTTAGTATATGGATGCAACATTTCTTGATATGTTTCAGGAAAGAGACCTTCACCATTAATTATGGAGGTTAAAAAAGTTGCATAGCTTTTGGCTTCCGTTTGAAGTCCACCAGCTGAATTAAACATTTTTGAATTTTGATATGGCAAGCCTGATCCCCAATCTCTTTTTCTTGGCTTACTATCTTTATGTCCAAATACTTTGTTATTGTATAAATAATCATCCCATACAAAATAAACATGTTCCGTTCCTAACGGTTTTGCAACTTCTTTTTGAAATAAATCATTCAATTCGTACATATTTACAAAATTCAAATGAGCAATAACTCGTGCTAAATATTGATAAGCTTCTCCTGAATATGTAAATTCTTTATTTGGGTCACTAACCATAAAAAAATCACCTCTTTTCAAATCATAGTTTTCTGGTAATTTATCAAACCATCTCCAGTTCGGAAATCCTGAACTTTGGTTTAATACCATTCTTGCAGTAACATTCTTATATCGTTCATCTTTCTCCAATTCTACTTCAGGTAGGTAGAAATATAGTGGTCTGTCCAAATCAATAATTCCTTTTTCACTTAATGTCATTACAAAAAAAGCAAAAATGGGTTTTGATAAAGAGGCCGCCTCAAAAATGGAATTTTCATTAACAGCTTGATTGGTTTCTGTATTGGTTACACCCAATGAATTATTATAAACTATTTGACCGTCGTTTATGACAGCAATGGATATAGCAGGAATACCCAAGCTATCCATCTGATTTTTTAAAAATTCTTCTATGGCTTTAGTACTTATTTCTTGGCCTTTGTAAGTTTTAATTTTTCCAATATCCTTATCGTTATTACAGGATTGAAACAAAATCAAGGAAATAAGAAATATACATAAGCAAGTAATTTTATTCATTTTATTACTCTGTTTTTATGATTTTCCCATCATTTGTGTGACTATCTACTTTTCCTGTAACATTTTGTATAGTAATATCTCCATCTGAAGTTTTGGCTATCACGTTTCCATTTAAATCAGATAATTTGATGTTACCATCACTTGTAATACACTTTTGACTTGAATTTAAGCCTTTTAAAGAAATATTGCCATCAGAAGAAACAAGTTCACAACTTGTTTGATTTGGCACGTATACTTTAAAATCAATAATGATAGCATCTTCAGAATTAATATATCCTTCATTAATACTATTTTTAACTTCTACACTTAATCCGTTTTTGGTATTAATAACATTAATATTTGATTGGTCTTTAATTATTTCTTTTAAGGTGGATTTATTTACTGAAAGTAACTTCCCATCTTTTTTGACTGAATACTGAATTTTAATGGTGTTACTATTGTGTGAAAGAACACTAATATTACTGTTGCTCGAGGATATTTTTAAACTTGTAGGTGTTGAAACATTATAGTTTTCTTTAAAAGAATATTCTGATTCTTGAGATTGAACAGCGAAAGTGGTTAGCAATGTAAATGGAATTAACAATGTTGAAATTTTCATAATCATTTGGCTTTAAAGGTTTATATGATTTCTTTAAAGACCATGAATATTTTCAACTGTTACAATTCATGTGATTTTTAATTACTCAGAGTAGTATTTCAAATAGGGCATAACGTGTTCGTGTATGCTTAGTTACGCTGGCTAGAACTAAGTTAGCAAAAGAAAACGAACCAAAGGAAAATCCGTAGGATTTTCCGAGTACACACAGAACAAGCAATGAACTATACAACTTGTTGTGCNGTCGTATTTGTCTTTTGCAATTCGTTTGGGTCCAATAATATTAAATCCATCTCCTTACTTTTTCACAATACCTTTTATATTCCTCTCCAAAATCCTTTCTCAAGCGAGGTTCTTCAACGAATATTGAGAAAATATTAAAAGTAATAAAGACAAAGAGTGAATAAATCCATAACTCAATTGATTGAAAAAAAATTGCTTCTCCAATCAACATTAATGTCACACCAACATACATTGGATTACGTGAAAATTTGTAAAGCCCAACAACAACCAATTTCTTTGTTGGATCCACAGGAGAAAGAGTTCCTCGTCCTTTGACAGCAAAGCTTAAGATACACCAAAGCATTATTACAAAACCAATAAGAAATGCAGTTGTTCCGATATAATGATGCAATTTCCAAACTTCATCAAATATGTTATTTATTCTGAAACCTGTAATCCAAAATGGTATCAGTCCCGCTACTAATCCAGGTTGCAGAATTGCGAAAAATAAGTTTCGTATGAATAATGATAACATCTATGGTTTTACTTTAATCGTCTCACTAATTACATGCCGCACAACGGTTCGGCTATGATTCCGTTGCGAGTAAAATTCCACTAGGAATTTTCGAAGTAGGAATCAAGCCATGTAAATTTACACAAACTTTTGTGTTTT
>JGI24023J19991_10003938_pt1 | contig 10270 bp, 7 predicted proteins | sample Cruoilmetagenom1_FD_19991 | JGI IMG/M metagenome (IMG submission 19991)
TTTGAGACGGCCTTTTCGTCGTTCGGGGGGGGTGTTTTTTCGGGAGGTTTCCGATCTGAAACCAAGACGTTTTCCAGGTTGAGAGTACCATCTTTCTTGATCACGAACTGGCCCTTTGGCTGGTCCAAAAGAACCGTTTTGACCCGCAATCCACCCGGCAGGGTGTTGAAGTGAACCCCCGTTATATCCAGCAAATTCCAACCCAGAAATGTTTTTCCGTTTTCCGGCCGAATGAGCGCCAGGTTCTTAATGCCACCGCCCCCCTCGAAATTCAGCACATCTTCTGCCCCTTTATCCTTATGGTAAGTCACATCACCTTTGATAAAAAGATTTCCCGAATCCAGCGAAGGGATGAGAAATTCATTGAGGTAGGGCTTCAGGGGTGTGAGGGCCACATTATCGGCTTTTACTGACAGGGTAATCCTGGGGGTCTGCATATCCACACGTCCCTTTATTGCGGCATTACCCCCTTCAGCAATATTAAGCGCCAGGTTGAAACCAAATGGTGCTTTGGGCGGGTTTTGAAAATCTGTGACGTTGAGGGTAATATTTTTCAGGTGGTAACGCTTGGGGTTTTTCAAACCCCGATCGGACAATTTCAGCCCGAATGCTTCCATGTGGATGGCATCAAGATGAATTGACCATGGATGTTGTTCGGCTTCCGCTGCTTTTTTTACATTGGTAATTTCCCGGCGGATGGCGCCCTCATTCCCCGAAGCGGTGAGTTGGATCAAGTTGACGGCCCCTTTCCGGGTTCGCCACACGGCCACGTCCCCGCCCTTTAGCGTAACCTCCTTGACTAAAACCCGACGGGCGGCCAGATCCACTTGTCCGCCGCGAATGGTGGCTCGGGGCAGTGTCAGCAGTTCTTCAGCTTCATCTATTTGGCTGAGCACCAGATCATTTATATCAACGCCCATGGCGTCGATGGTTACCTGGGTCTCTTGGCCGGATATCCGGGCCTCGGCTTGAAGGGATATGCCCAAGCTTTTCAGATCCATACTGATGGGGTGAAGGCGGCTGTGGTCCTCGAATTTGATGCCCATATCCTTCAATGTGATGTTTTCCATGTGAACCTTAAGAGGGGGAGCTTTGTCTTCCGCTGAATTTGGGTTTGTGGTGGGTTTCTCTTGAGGTCCCGCCTCCAGAATATTTTCCCAGCTGATCCGGCCGTTTTTTCCGACCGCAGCGCTCAGGTTACCGTCTGACAATGTCAATCGGCCCACCGTCATGTCCCTGTTTGCCAGGTCAAACCGTCCGTTATCCGCGCGAATGGACTCAATCGCCAGGGTGGCGTTTTGGGTGTTCAGCACCTTTAAGGACAGGTTGTCAAGCTGCATGTTCAAATCATTGACCTTTACCTGCGGAGCCTCTTCCGTATAATCAAACCGGTAATGGCCCTCAAGTCCCAATATCCCTTCAGGGGGTTCTATTTTCAGCGTTTCTTTGAAAAAATCCCAGGCAACCTTTGTATGGATGTTCGTGAGCTTGAATTGACCTTCGGACCAGATAGGGTATAATGATATCTCGCCGTGCCATTCCAGGGTTCCGTCATGGGGCAATCGGGCCACAATTCGGTGCGGCCCCTTTTTTTCAGGCAGGGTGGTCAAATCCGTTATTTCGAGATTAATCGGTTCGATGGGTATTTCTGCGGGAGTGGGCAGAGAACGATCACGGATATGGATATGGCCATTCACCAGTTGAATACGCTCAACGTAAAGTCTGGGCGGGGGTGAATCGGTTGTAGGTTCCGGGGGGGCTGCATCGGGACCGGGGGTTGAAAGGTCCTGGGCCAGGCGGTCAAGATTAATGGTTTTATCCGGAGCCACATCCACTTGAAGCACCATGCCGTCCAGGAAAATATCGGAAAATGTCCATGCCCAGCGAAAAAGGCTCTTCAATTCAAAATCAATAAAGAACCTGCTAAAGGCCAGAATCCCTTCTCCGTCGGCCTCTTTCAATGTCAGATCGGATATTTCCAGCGTCATCACATATGGATTGATGCGTATCTTTTCAACCTGAAGGGTCCGGTTCAAGTCTTCTGCCACATATTTCTTCAATTGGTTTTTAAGGATGTACGGCAGCAGAAAAAAGCCCGCCAGTGTGTAGATCAGGATGGACGATACGGCAATCAGAAATAGCTTGCTGGTGACAATGCGACGCACAACCGATTTTTCTTGCCGCAGGGATGTTGCATCATTCATTTCTTGTTCCACAAGTGGCCCCCTTTTTTATGTGGTGTGAACAAAACTGTCAACCCGCGCTCATGATGCGGCTAGGTTTGATGGAAACGACGCACTCGGAATCAAACCATAATCCCGTGCCATATGATCATTGATGACAGCAACCGCAGGTATTGACAACGCCCATGTTTTTACTGCGGCATGAAGCGCTTTGGAAAGAGCTTCCTGTAAAGGAGGGAGCCATTCCCATTTGTGGTGGTTAACGACGAGAACAAATCTGAAATCCGAGGTGGAGAGGTCCAGCGCCCTATATGGCTCCGGGAGCTCGGTGCTAGTGTGACGCTTTAAGCAACAAGCCAAACCCAATGAAAAGGCATTAATGAGCTTATCTCGAAGCTCTTCGATAAACGCCTCGAAGTCGCGTTGTGGCATTGGTCTGGGTGTGCTTGATTTTGCTTCGACCACCCAAAGGGTTGTAGGCTTGCCTGACTTGAATCGCAACAACAAGAATTCGGCCATTTTTACGCCTTGCTGCAAATTTCGATAAGTCTCACTTTTTTCGATGTAAAAACAATGCCCTTCTTCAAAAGGGCCAAAGGTCATGCCTGATTCGATAATGGGTTCAGTTGTCATTGCAGTACCATCCCCACCTCTTGTTTATACAGCGCGATAGATTCATTGATAATCGGGTTGTCCGGCATTTGATGCTTCAAATCGGCACACCGCCACCCTACATCGCTCGCTGAAATGATCGGAATTGACATGTTTTTTTGTTGTGCTATCAGAAACAGTTTTTTCACAACAAAATAGGAATGGCTGGAGAGGAAAAATTGCATGCCTTGCTCCGCCAGCGTTGCCACCACATCCATCAGTTGTGAGATTGCCGCTGGATGTAGCGCTGATTCGGGCTCATCAATAAAGACAATTGACTTCGCATTGAGATAACGGTTTCCCAAAAGCGTATCAAGAATGGCGATTTTCTTAACGCCTTCGGCCGTAACGCCGATTGGAAATCTCTGATTGCCTTTCTTGAACTGCCAGCGTCCGGCCGTCTCATCGTACTCCACTTTTCCGCCCACAATTGTTTCAAGGCTTTGGCGTGCTTTTGAAAATACCGTATGGTTTTCGCCCCCTTTCGGCAACTGGCGCAGCGCGCGGGCGAGATCAAGATAGGTATCATCAAAGCCAAACACCTTGTCCTGTTCACGGGACTTCAGAATGACGCGGTGCAGAGAAAGCACCTCTTTAGCGGGCAAGAAGACTGAATTGTTGATTCGTGGCGGAACATGATTTTTGATGGAAGAAATTTGCTTTGTTGTGTCCCTGCCAAAGCCGTAGCGAAATAATTTTTTGTCTAAAGTGATGGAAAACAGGATGGGCCCATCCGCACCCTTGGTAACCAGATCTCCGATTTTATCGGGTTGAAAGGTCCAGTACAGTTTCTCGGCTAAAATCTCGGCCGCCGATCGTCTTTCATTCCCTCGCCTATACTCCTCCAGTGTGCGCACCGCACTGTAAAGGGCCTTGAGCAGAAAAGTTTTGCCGCTGTCGTTGGCGCCGATCACCAGGTTGATTTTGCCGACATTTGACCAGGACATGTCCGTTAGTGGCCCAAAGTTTTCTATTCTTATATTATTCAGCACTGTTCCCTTCTCCTTGATTCGTTATTTATGTCTTGCCGACCGTAAACCGTTTTTCAATTCTATTCCATCTCTGATCAGAATATAAAATGAAAAACATATTATTTCTGTTTGCTGAAATCCTTATCCTCCCTCTACCAGCCTGATTTCTTCCTCTGTGAGCTTGTAGAGACGATAGGTGAGTTGATTCATGTCGTTTTCAGCCCGGGCGATTTCAGAATCCAGTGCCTCGATGTCGGCGTCGATTTCGACTACCTGTTTAATGATGGTCGGGTTGCTCGTCTTGCGGAGTTTGAGGAGCAGTGATATCAGCCGGTTGGCGTCAAACTTTTGGGTCACATTCGTGCGGCGGGCTTTCTGCCGCCATTGGGCCGCTATGAATATCGCCTCTTCTTCGTCCAGGAAAATGCCCTCGATCAGCGCCGTGCCATCGGCCATGAGCTTCAACTCACCATAATCGTTTGTCACAGTGAGCTTTACGCCGGGGTGAAGCAGGGGATTAATTTGTTCAAGGTGGGTCGTCAGTTTCAACTTTCGCTGCAGCTTGGCCCAAGCGGTCAACTCGCGGCCTTTCAATTCGGGGGGGGCGTCTTTTTTGAACTCCTTTAGCGGCTTGACGTCGGACCAGAACCAGCCCTCATCTCGCTTTTCGTCTTCGCATTGGGCGCTTTCAAGCCGTTTGTCGATCATCAACAGGAGATCACGCCGACGGGTGTGCAGGTCTTGCAGGGTCTTTGCTTTCTCGGCCACTTGTGCCTTCTCTTCTTCCGTGGCGTGGGGGATGGGTAGAGGCATGATGAATTGTTTGTTGGCCTCAAAATATCCACCTTCTTTGGCTTTCGCAAGTCGTTTGAAAACAAAATCACAGACCGGCGCATTTAGCACTCCCTGTAAGAATCTTGCTTCTATATGTCCTTGTGCCAGAATTCCTCCGACGCGAACGTTGTTAGTCGCAAATACCCCCGCGCTGTCATAGAATACCGCCATCCTAGTTACAGTTTCAGCTATTCCCAGCTTCGGCTTGTCCATTTTTTCCAGGTTCATCGGCCGGGTATAGCCATACCAACCTGCTTTATTGTTCATCTTCCCTTTATCACGTGCTCTCAATGCTTTTTCGTTTGCTTTGAAATACCGCCAAGTATCCGGAAATTCCGCTTTCATCTGTTTGCCGGAATATAATCGGGGCACGTTATTCTTGATTTCGTAGGGGAAAATGACAAAGGTTTTTGTTTTTGGCTTCGTATGACGAACTGCTTCCGGACCAGAAACCAGCGGTTTCATAATCGAGTTTTCTAACTCGAAAACCTCTTTCGTCTTTTTGCCTTTTGCATAGCAATATCGTCCAGGTCCAATACGGGAAAACTGATAAAGATTGTCGGCACCGGTTTCAACACCCCTAAATCCAACAACCAAATTGGGAATATTGCTCAGCTTTACATATCGGTCATCAAGCGATACCAGGAACTTCCGTTCCTTTTTCGAAGTCAGATTCCAAACAACCTCCGGGGAAATTTCATTATATTGGACTGTCTCGTCAATCTTGCTCCAATCTACGCCAGATATGTCGCCATCAGGGGCAAAGAAGCAATTGAAAAAGTCGTTTTTCGAACCCGAATAAAATTGAAGAGCAGTGTAGGTGATCGCTTCTTCGAATACCTGGAAACTTTTGAAATCAACCCAGCGGTCTAGACGACCTTCCTTATGGATTTTCCGCCTTAATCCTTTCCCGTATTCGCTAACGAGCCAGAGATTCGGCGCAATATATCCCATTTTTCCATTCGTATTTAGCAATTCAATGCCACGTTCAATGAAGGGTAAATACAAATCAAAGCTGCCGGTCTGGGTACTTTCGTACCGATAGCTACCGTCTTTTCGCCGAGCATTAAGCAAGTATTCCGACACATCCTCCTGGATGCGCCGAAAATGTTTAAAAGTGACATACGGCGGATTGCCGATAACGCAATCGAAGCCGGGTTCTTCGCCTTCAAAGGCTTCCGGAAAGGTCTCTTTCCAATCGAAGGTATTGACACGTTCCTGTTCATCCTCGCTGAACAGGTCGCGGTTGATGCCCGCCTGGCGGTAGAAACCATGTCCGATCAGACTGTTTCCACAACGGATGTTCCGGTCCAGGGAGGTGAGCGGTTGATCTGGAAGGGCCGTATGCAGCCAGAGGGCCAGCCGCGTGATTTCCACCGACTCGGCGTTGATGTCCGTGCCATAGATGTTCTTCGACAATACGGCGCGCATGGCCGAATGGGTGTCGAAAAGCCCCGTGACGCCGGTAACGCGCTCCAACTCCTTGACGATCCATTGCCGTTCTTCGTAGAGATACTTGAACGCCTGGATCAAAAAGGCCCCAGAGCCGCAGGCCGGGTCCACGACCCTCAATTCGTCCAGCCGTTGGCGGTATTGCTGCAAGACCTTTTCATATTCACCTACCAACCTGGCGGAGCGGCCATCCTTACGGTACGCGTCGATCTGTTCATCGGTTACGTTCGAGAATTTGTCGAGGCCAAGTTCCTTGCGGATTTCAGACAGCCGGGCGCCCACCGTCTCCTCAACAATCATGTTTTTCCCCTAATGACGGTGTCTTGGTTCTTGACTAATACAAGGTTCGGGTACATAATGCGTCGCTAAAACAGGCCGACCTTCAATCAACGAATTATTATTGGTTAATGTCGGCATGTTGTCAAGGGATTGCCGGGCTCGTCAAAAAATCCAAAAGGAGAAGGGTTGTGGATGATAAGCAATTGAAACAATATTTGCTGATCGCCGTTCGTGCCTCCATGATAGCGGCGTCAGCAATCATGGAGGTATATTCATGGGCTGATTTCAATGTGGATATGAAGTCCGATGATTCTCCGCTGACGGATGCGGACCGGAAAGCCCACCAAATTATTGTGGATGCACTGAAACCCACCCCGATTCCCATTCTCAGCGAGGAAGGACGCGATATCCCCTACGGTGAACGAAAGGGGTGGGACCGGTTGTGGATTGTGGATCCCCTGGACGGTACAAAAGAGTTTATCAAGCGAAACGGCGAATTTACGGTTAATATTGCCCTTATTCGGGAAGGAAACCCTGTTTTTGGTGTGATTTATGCGCCTGTTTTAAAACGGCTCTATTTTGGCGGTCGGGATCTGGGTGCTTATGGCTGTACTCGCGAAATAGAAGAGATTCCCGATGATTTGGATGAATTGATCAAGCAGTGTGAAAAACTGCCGTTGACGGTTTCCCGTTCTTCCTATGTGATCATGGGTTCCCGCTCCCATGCGACCCCGGAGCTTGCGGCGTTTGTTGAAAAAAAACGGAAGGAAGTTGATGCGGTTGAATTTATATCGGCGGGCAGTTCTCTAAAGATATGCCGGGTGGCGGAAGGGGCTGCGGATATTTATCCGCGGCTGGGACCCACCATGGAATGGGATACCGCCGCAGGGCAGGGCATTGCTGAAGGGGCGGGGCGAAGTGTGACGGTATGGGAGACCCATGAGCCGCTCATGTACAACCGGGAAAATCTGTTGAATCCGTGGTTTGTGGTTCAGTAGTAAGGGCCTCGGAAAAAAATAAATACACCACCTGGCTTGTCCTTTGGTCCGTCTACTGCGTTGCATCCACCAGTACATATCCACAAATATGCACAGGCGGATGCGTCTTGCATACGAACCAAAATACGGCGCAATCTGGTGCATTTATTTTTTTCCGAGACCCTAAACAAAGAAAGGGTATTTGAAATGAAAGGAATTATTTTGGCGGGCGGTTCCGGGACGCGCCTTTATCCCATCACCCGTGTGGTCAGCAAGCAGCTGATGCCGGTATATGACAAGCCCATGATTTATTATCCGCTCTCCGTCTTGATGTTGGCGGGCATTCGGGAAATATTGGTTATCTCAACCCCTGAAGATCTCCCCCGGTTCAGGGAGCTTCTGGGGGATGGCGCTCATATCGGACTTTCCCTTTCATATGAGGAGCAACACAGACCCGAAGGGCTGGCCCAGGCCTTTGTTATTGGAAAAGATTTCATTGGAAAGGAGAATGTCGCCCTGGTTCTGGGGGATAATATTTTTTATGGACACAGTCTGTCCGCCATTTTGCAAAGAGCGGCGGTTCTTGAAAACGGCGGGGTTATTTTTGGCTATCTGGTGCGGGATCCGGAGCGGTATGGGGTGGTGGATTTTGACGAAAATGGGAAGGTTACCAGTCTTGAGGAAAAACCGGAGAACCCCAAATCAAAATATGCGGTTCCCGGGCTTTATTTCTATGATAACCAGGTGGTCGATATCGCGGAAAATCTGAAGCCGTCCCCCAGGGGGGAGCTGGAAATCACGGATCTCAACTTGGAATATTTAAGGCGGGGTGCCCTTCGAGTTGAGCTTCTGGGGCGTGGTTTTGCCTGGCTGGATACGGGGACCCATGAATCGCTGCATCAGGCGGGGGATTTTGTTAAATCGATTCAGGAGCGGCAGGGATTGAAAATCGGATGCATCGAAGAAATTGCCTTTCGCCTTGGCTATATCGGTGTGGATCAGATCAGGATGGTTGCGGAAGATATGCTCAAAAATGAATATGGCCGTTACCTGATGGAAATTATTGAAAGTGAGGACCTTCGGAAGAATGACCCTGAAATTTACTGAAAAATCGATTCCCGATGTGATATTGATTGAACCGATGGCTTTTGAGGATGACCGAGGGTTTTTTATGGAAACTTTCCATTCTGAAAAATATGCAGAGATCGGCATTTCACAGCCGTTTTTGCAGGATAACCATTCCCATTCGCGACGCGGTACCCTGCGGGGGCTTCACTACCAGCTCAAGAATCCTCAAGGTAAACTGGTCTATGTGGTGAAAGGGGAAATCTTCGATGTGGCGGTGGACATTCGCCGGGGGTCCCCCGATTTCGGAAGATGGACCGGGGATCTGCTTTCAGAAAAAAATAAGCGCCAGCTGTATATCCCTGAGGGGTTTGCCCACGGTTTCTGCGTTTTGAGCAAAACGGCGGATGTGATCTATAAGTGTACGGACCTTTACACGCCCGGGGACGAATATGGGGTCTTCTGGGCGGATGACTCCATTGACATTGTCTGGCCCATGGAAAATCCGATCCTTTCGGAGAAGGATTTGAAAAACCCTATGCTTGCGGATATCGAGGATGTGTGCCTGCCCCCGTATGAGGCGTGAAGGGGGCAGCCGCTGAGCGATGAAACCATTGTGATTTCAGTAAGTTTACCCCTTCGCCAGCTTCTCCAGGGTCTCCAGTTTTTCCCTGATTTCCTTCAATTGCCCTTCGATGGCCATCAGGTTGTTATTTCGAAGTTCGGCTTCGATGGTTTTTGCCCGCTCGTAAACGTCCATGATGCCGAGATTCCCTGAAGCGCCCTTAATGGAGTGTGCCGCTCTGGCGGCGGCATCTGTGTCCCCCGCCTTGACGGCCGACTCCATGTTGCTTAAATCAACCATTCCCGTATCCACGAGGAGGTCTATCAACTCCAGATATTCGTCTTCATCCAGGCCCAAGTTATCCGCTAACGCTTTGATATCCATTATGTCTCCTTATGCTGTTGGTGGTTTGGGGTGCCGCATCCTGCCGGGGCCATTTTTCAAGGACCCTTGTCCTTCATTCGTTCCAGGCAGCGTCGGCGAACCGCCATGGTGGCAATGGAGATGCAATTGAGGGAGAATTCAATCAAGTTCTTGAGTGTGTCACTCAGCTGATCATATTCGCTTTGGAGCGCTTCCGGGTCCAGCGGGGTGGATTGCAGGCCTTCAGAAAAGTGAACGGATGCGGAAAAGGGTTCGTGCCCCATCTCAAGGAAAGGAAGTGGGCCGAAAAAATCATCAGGGGCCAGGTTGATGAGAGCAAAGGGATGGTTTTTCATGTCTTCAACAATGGTCGCATTCCCTCTTGAAATCAGGAAAGGAGTTTCAACCTGTTCCCCTGGGCCGAGCTTTCCTTCTGAACCGAAAAAGGACTTTTCGTTTATGTGAACCCCGGAGTGAATTTCTGAAAGTCTTTCGGTCGTTTCCTTGAAGCGGTTGTCGAGACTTAAAAGAAGGCTCCTGAATTCATCGGAAAGGCTGGAGTACTCCGCATAAATGGGGTCAAGGTCGAGGACGCCCAGGCGTATGGTTTCGGTCGCGGTGAATGTGGCAATACGGCGACGTCCCATGGTCATCATGGATGAGATGTTGCCGATGAACGCGCCTTGTCCCACACTCAAAATTTTTGTGGGTCCGGCGATGGTTTTTTTGGACATCTCCGCTGTCCCGTGGAGCACCATCCATATCCAGTTGCCGAATTCTCCTTCTTCAATAATCGTTGTTCCCTTTGAAAATTCTTCTTCCTCAACCAGAAAAGCGTAATGGGTGATGGGTTTTTTGATTAACGGCAGTTGAGATGAACTGTTCGCCCGGCCGGGTTGTTTTTTTCCCGCCGATCCCGGTTCCAGCCGC
>JGI24023J19991_10003941_pt1 | contig 10267 bp, 7 predicted proteins | sample Cruoilmetagenom1_FD_19991 | JGI IMG/M metagenome (IMG submission 19991)
TTTGAACTCTCCAGGCGTGGAATAATATCATCGAGAAGATCTTTTGCCTCCACGTCAGAAATGGCCAATTTTCCCAGGTCTTTCAGCCTTCCGCCCAGTTTCTTTTCTTTCTCCACCAGATGCACCTCGATCCCCTGCGCATCGAGATCCAGGGCGCTGACTATCCCGGAGATACCCCCTCCCATGATAAGGGCGCTTTTGGTCACGCCCACCCGGGATGGGGTCAGGGGTTTTTGCAATGCGACCTTCGCCACTCCCATCCTCACCAGGTCTTTTGACTTCTCGGTCGCCTCTTCTGGCTCTTTCTGGTGTACCCATGAGCACTGGTCCCTTATATTCACAAATTCAAAGAGATAGGAGTTAAGACCGGCCCTCTCCAGGGTCTTTTGGAACAACGGCTGGTGTGTTCTTGGGGTGCATGCAGCGACCACCACCCGGTTTAGCCCCTTCTCTCTGATCTTTTCGGCTATCAACTTTTGAGTGTCGTCCGAACATGTGTAGAGGTTGTGCTCAGCGTAGACAACGTTGGGTAGGTTTTTAGCATACTCGACCACCTCTGGCACATCTACTACCTTTCCTATGTTTATCCCACAGTGGCATACGAATACCCCTACTCTTGGCTCGCCGCTCGCATCGATGGGTTCAACTTCGGGTTCCTCGGGGAAGACCCTCAAACCCACGAATCTTTGGGCTAGAGAAGCGGCCCCGGATGCCTGAGCCACGGAATCAGGGATGTCCTTGGGCCCCTGTGCGCATCCGGCGAGGAATATGCCCTCTCTGGAGCTGTGGAGCGGGTATAGCGCCCCCTTCTCCTTGAAGAAGCCGTTTTCATCAAGGTCAACAGACAGTCTCTCAGCCAGATCTCCAGCGCCTTTGGATGGGATCAGTGCGCTTTCAAGCACCACCATGTCGTACCTCTCGTTTATCACCTCCTCATTATCGTTCGCATAGGTCAGCGATAGGTCCCCCCTTAACTTCTCGATTTCCGCCACCTTCCCCCTTCTCAACGTGATCCCCAGCGCTTTCGCCCGCTCTTTGTACTCTTCGAACCCCTTCCCAAAGGTTCGCATATCTATATAGAAAAGCGTGAGATCGATATCTGGGTCGTGCTCCTTCGCGATTATGGCCTGCTTTATGGCGTAGGTGCAGCAGACCCTGGAGCAGTATTTAACCGCCTTTTCGTCCCTGGACCCAGCACAGTGTATAATTGCGATCTTTTTGGGCGTATCGCCATTTTTCTTCTTTATCTCCCCCAGAGTGGGGCCGCTTGCGTTCATGAGCCTCTCGAACTCGAGGCCCGTGATGACGTTATCGTACAGGCCATAGCCGTACTCTTTTTTGAACGAGAGGTCGAGTTGATCGTAGCCGGTTGCAACTACTATAGAGCCAACCCTCAGATCGACGATCTCCTCTTTCATTCCATGATTGATCGCTTGGGCATTACAGGTCCTAACGCATTCATAACATTCACAACAGCCTCCACAGTTCAAACACCGCCTCGCCTCTTCAATAGCCTGTTCTATAGTATATCCCAGCTCCACCTCCTGGAAGTTATTTTTTCGTTCAGCGATCGGGAGATATCTCATGGGGACTTTTCTTCTCTTTTTGACCCCTTCTACCGAAGGTCTTATTACCTTTGGTTTGTCTTCCCGTCCCTCCCGCAGGTCTATCTGATTGATGTATCTATCGATAGAGATCGCGGCTTCTTTGCCAGCTGCAACCGCCCCGATAACCGTTCCAGCACCCACGACAGCATCGCCACCGCAAAAAACGCCTCTGATATTGGTTTCTAAGGTTATGGGATCAGCTTTAATAGTGCCCCATGGTGTGCGATCGGGTGTTTCCTCTTCAGATAAACTGTCAGTATCCACTTCCTGTCCAATAGCCAATATGAGAGTATCCACACCCATTACGAATTCCGTACCCGGAATTGGCGTGACTTTTCTCCTGCCATCTCTATCGGGCTCCCCCAATCCCATTTTTATACATTCAATTGCCCTAATACGCCCATTTTCGTCGATAATTTTTACAGGTTTGGTCAAATAGACCAATTTTACGCCTTCACGTTCCGTCTCATCTATTTCCCATTCGGGTTCCGCTGGCATTTCAAGTCTTGACCTTCGATACATTATGGTAACTTTCTTCGCACCCAATCTCAAAGCCGAACGAGCGGTGTCTAGTGCAGCGTTGCCCCCACCAATAACAACTACCTTATCGCCTATTTCCGGGTAAAAGTCCTGAAACCCGGTTAATCTAATGGCCCCTTTAGGACAGATAGATGCGCACTTACCACAACCCACGCATCCCTCCTCAATGATCAGCGGGTATCTCTTTTTGGTCGATTTCTCCTCGTCATCAATTCTTTTTTCGTAAATGCATTCATAAGGACATGAGGGGATACATGCGCCACAGCCAATACACAGCTTCTCATCTATCTTTGCAACCGGTTTCGTGATTATTACGCCCAGGTTGAGTTGTTTCAGAAATTCCGTTGCCTGGTATACGCCCTTTATGTCTTCATTTGGAATTCCTAATGTTCTGCCCTTCTGTGAGCCGAGAGAGAGAAAAAATGCCCTGTAATCCCTATCGGATATTTCCTTTAAAGTTATGTCTTTTCCAACTGTTGTATTTAGATGTACCCTCACTCCCAATGCGGTGACATCTGAAATCTCCCTCTCGAGTATTTCCCTTGGTAGCCTAAATGCGGGAATGCCGAACCTCATCATCCCTCCAAGAACTGGTGCAGCTTCAAATATCGTCACGTGATATCCTAGCATGGCCAAATCATGTGCCGCAGTTAAGCCCGCCGGCCCTCCGCCAACAATCGCCACTTTTTCCTCTCTTGATCTAACCTGTGGAATTTCCACCACCGGGATCTTAAGTTCGAGATCGCCAGCGAATCGCTTAAGATGGGCGATGCTAACTGGCTCATCCACATCCTTTCTTGTGCACACCTCTTCACAAGGTCGGTGGCAAACCCTGCCGCATATGGATGGAAATGGAAGCCTGTCCTTTATGACCTGAAGGGCCTCGTAGAATTTGCCGCGGCTGATCAGAGCAACGTAACCCGGTGCACCGATGCCAGCGGGACAGGCATCTCTGCAGGGCTGTGTCCCCCTTTTATCGATAGTGCACTTAAGCGGCACCGACTGTGGAAATGGCGTATATATTGCCTTTCTGGTACTGAGTTCCAGATCAAACTCATTAGGCAATTCTACTGGGCAGACTTTAGTGCATTCCCCACAACCAGTGCAGAGATCCCAATTCACGTAAGTTGGCTTTCGTCTTATCTTAACTTTGAAGTTGGGTGCTTTTCCATTTACAGCCAATAATTCGGAATAGGTCATAAGTTCTATGTTTGGATGCCTGCCCGCCTCCACAAGCTTGGGGGCGAGAATGCACATTGAACAGTCGTTAGTGGGGAAGGTCTTGTCCAGCTGGGCCATGTGGCCCCCTATCGATGGACTGGTATCCAGCAGATAGGTTTTCACTCCAGCGTCGGCCAGGTCCAGGGCGGATTGGATCCCGGCTACGCCTCCTCCGATTACCAAAATGGATTTAGCATCGTTCATGTGAACACTCTCCATTGGACTCTACGATTCCTATCGTCAAACACTCGATTTGTCATCGTTACGGGATTTCTGTATTTGGCCATGGTTCTATAGGGAATTCTGAATGATGTTATAAAATTTATCATGCGTCCCCTCTTTGGGTCAAGCCACCAGGCCCCTGATCTCATATTGTCACTCTCCTCTTTATGGTTTCTTCGATATATGCGATATCATATTTGTATACATTCCTACGGACATGTTCTCACAGATTAAATGAAAGGGATGTTGAAACGGTACATTTATTCTGGAGGTGATATAGCCATAGGGCCAATCACCTGCTATCCAAGCTTCAGTCCTTAATAGATTCAGTTTCAGCCGCTTTCAAACTCTTTCCCGATTGGAGATAATTATCTATCTCCCTGGCTGCCTTTTTCCCGTCACCTATGGCTAAGATAACTGTAGCCGAGCCCCTTGCGATGTCGCCCCCCGCAAAAATTCCCCCCCTGGTCGTTTGATTATCTTCATCCACGACAAAATAGCCCCATTTGTTCTTTTCAGTGTCTTTCGCCGATACGATCGGGTTCGCCTGCGTGCCTATAGCATCTATCACCATGTTAACATCTACAACGAAATTCGAATTTTCTATGGGGATCGGTCTCCTTCTCCCGGATTCATCTGGCTCTCCCAATCGCATTCTCACGCATTCCATGCCAACTACGTTTCCCTCCTTATCCCCCAAAATCTTAACGGGGAGGGTGAGCCAATCGAATATTATCCCCTCCTCCTCAGCATGATGAATTTCCTCCACTCTGGCGGGTGCTTCTTCCCTTGAGCGCCTGTAAACGATGTGGACCTCTTGAGCCCCCAATCTGAGGGAGGTCCTCGCCGAATCCATCGTCACGTTCCCTCCGCCTATGACTGCCACCTTTTTCCCTGCCTTTATAGGCGTATCATACTCCGGGAATCTGTAAGCTTTCATAAGGTTGGACCGGGTGAGGAATTCGTTTGCGGAGTACACATCGTTTAAGTTCTCGCCCGGAATTCCCATGAACTTGGGAGCACCAGCACCGTTTGCCAAAAATATGGTATCGTATTCTTTAGCCAGATCATCGACGCTCTTCGTGAGCCCTACGACGAAATCCGTGATGATCCTGACACCAGATCTCTTAATCTCATCTATTTCGTATTCTATTATCTTTTTTGGCAACCTGAACTCCGGGATCCCGTAGAGGAGCACGCCGCCTGGCTTATGGAGCGCCTCGAATATGGTTACGTCATATCCCTTCTTGGCCAGGTCCGCGGCGCACGTCAAGCCAGCAGGACCTGATCCCACGATCGCGACTTTTTTGTTCTTGCTTTCGATCCCACTTAATTCTTGATGTATCTCATTTTCCCTTGCGAAGTCGGCAATCCACCTCTCTAGCTTCCCTATGGAGATTGGTTTTCCCTTTTTATTTAATACACATGTCTCCTGGCATTGCGTCTCTTGCGGGCACACCCTTCCGCACACCGCCGGCAAACTGTTGGTCTCCAATATCTTGAAATATGCCCCCTCGAAATCCTCATTTATGATAAGTTCGATGAATCCCGGTATATCCACCTCCGCTGGGCACCCATCAATGCATTGGGAGGTTTTGCACTGCAGGCATCTCTGCGCCTCGTAAAAGAGGTCTTCCTTGGTATAGCCTAATGGAACCTCGTTAAAGTTGTGAATTCTCTCCTCGGGTTTTTGTTCGAGCATCGGCCTCTGTTCTCTTTTCATCCTTTCCTTCATCGGTAAAAACTCAACCATCTACTCACCCTCGTAGAGATCCATCGCCAACTTTTCCTGTTCCTTATACCTGTTCAATCTGTTCATGAACTCGTCCCAATCGACCAAATGCCCGTCGAACTCCGGCCCATCTACGCACGTGAACTTCGTCTCTCCACCTATCGTGACTCTGCATGCCCCGCACATGCCGCTTGCATCGACCATGATCGAGTTCAAGCTCACGTCAGTTTTAACGCCGTATGGTTTCGTGACCAGCGCGACGTTTTTCATCATTATTGCCGGACCGATGGCCCATACCCTCTTAACGTCCCCTTCATTTTCGAGCACCTCTTTTAAAGCCTCGGTCACGAATCCCTTCCTGCCGTAACTCCCGTCGTCTGTCGTGATAATGACCCTCGACGAGTCCCTTCTGATCTTGTCCTCCATAAAGAGCAGATCTTTTGTCCTCGCTCCTATGATCGAGATAACCTCATTGCCCGCCCTTTTCAGCTCACGAGCTATGGGGTACATCGATGCTATGCCTGTGCCGCCACCGACACATACCACTTTCCCATAATTATCTATCTCTGAAGGGTTACCTAAAGGCCCTACCAAAGAGAAGAGTTCGTCCCCCTCACCCATCTTCGAAAGCTTTGCGGTGCTCTTACCCACTACCATGAAAACCAGGTAGATTAGATTTTCCCTGTCGTAATCCGCGATCGTTAGTGGAAACCTCTCCCCCCTTTCATCAGTCATCAGCATTACAAATTGACCTGGTCTGGCAGATTTAGCTACGACTTTTGCCTCAACCCATATCCCATAAAGCCCTTCATGGTATACTTTCTTGCCAACGATCTTGTACATATACACTCTCCTTTGCTACCTATACCCTACCTCATATTGCGGTATGCCACCTTTTTACCCCGGGATTTACGCCGGAGCAGATAAGGTTCATATCGCCCTGTGCGCCTACTATACTTAGAAGGTCGAGAACTCTGCACATTTTTCTATGGGGTACGGATCTTGAGAATATAAACTTTACTGGGCTTTCACGTCTTTTCCCAGGGAAAGCCCAGAGTCCGATAAGAACACCGATCGCGATTATCTGAAGGCGTTGGAGCATGAGCCGAGCTCAAAGCAAATCCATCTGTATTAGATCCTGTCTTCGGGAATCTTGGAGCGCCTAAAATGTCGTTGAGAAGAGACCCTTGCTCAACTCATCAGGTCAAACGAGCTTTTTGTAAGAATATGCATCCTCCTCGTTAAAGCAGTATCTTACTCTTCTAAAATCTCTTCTTAGTTCGATGACCTCTTTCTTAACCGCATCTTCATCTTTTTCGTCCATTACCGCTTCTTTCAACAATTCTGCCACGCGTCTCATCTCGCTTTCCTTCATACCGGTTCTCGCCAGTTCCTGAACTCCTATCCTTATGCCGCTGGGGTTCTTCGGTTTTTTCGGGTCGTCATATGGCAAAAGATTCTTATTAACTATTATTCCACATCTTTCGAGCCTCTCAGCGACCAGGTTTCCTCCCCCATACTTTTTTACGTCAACAGCTACCTGGTGCGATCCAGTAAAGCCCAGGCCTTCACCAAGGACCCCAAAGCCAAGCTCGTGGAGCGATTGAGCAAATGCTTTTGCATTTTTCACTATTTGCCTTGCGTAGTCTCTGCCAAAAGCAAGCTCTTCAGCAAGAGTTATGCCTAAGGCCGCTAACCTATGAAGATGGTGATTGCTCACAAGCCCTGGGAATACGGCATTCTCAACCTTTTTTTTCTCCTTCTCGTCCTCTATGTTACCGAGAATTATCCCGCCCTGGGGCCCTGGAAATGTTTTGTGCGTGCTTCCAGTTAACAAGTCAGCGCCATCTTTTAGAGGATCCTGGAACTCTCCCCCGGCTATCAAACCCATCACTTGAGCTCCATCATAAACGATTTTAGCTCCAACCTCAGCGATCGTATCTTTCAGCTCTTTCAAAGGAATCGGAAATAGAAAAAGGGACTGGCCAAAAAGAGCTATCTTAGGCTTCACCTCTTCTACGAGCTTCTTTGTGCCATCTATATCCACGTTTAGCGTTTCCATATCATATGGGTAGTGATGAACGGTTAGTTCCCTAATTCCTGCAGCTCCAAATCTTTGATGGCTTATGTGGGCACCTTTGCTCGTGTCAAGCGTCGTTATTGCATCGCCAGGTTTGGCAAATGCCGAAAAAACCGCCAGGTTTGCTATCGTACCGGATATAGTCTGGACGTTTATATAATCGCAATCAAAAAGTTTTTTTCCCATGTCCTCGCATCTCTTCTCCACCTCATCTATGTATCTACACCCCTGGTAATACCGGTATCCGGGTTTTCCTTCCGCATACCTACCTCCAAAATCGGTTATGAGCATCTCTTTTGCAAGGGGACTCATGACGTTTTCGCTTGCCGTCATTGGGAGCGACTCACCGAAAAACTCGTTATTTTTTATCGCCATTTCCCTTATGAACCCAGCATCATCCATTTTAATCACAACCTATCTATCCGAGATACTTAGAACTTTGCGTCCTTACCTGATTTCTATAGCTTCAGCTCCCGACATCATCGGAGGAAAATACCGGTATGCACATCCCTGCTCAAGATCAACTTCTCAGCATCTCCATGAATGCTTCAAGCCTCGTTTGAACCTGAGCTTCTGAGAAAACCCTCGAGTCGGTCATATCCGCTTCGATTACCACGGATGGTATGTCGATCATCTTTTGGATCTCGTACTGCCCAAACGAATATGGTTTGCAACTTCTGTTGCTGTGGATCACGACTCCATCTACGCCGTACGTATCGATTAGCCTGTTGACGATCTCGGCCATCCTCTCCAAACCTATATTTAGATAAATCGGAGCGTAGGCCTCGGCTATGCCCCTTATAGGATCGGAACTGCTCAATTCCCCGAAGTCGGTCCAGGCGTTGGTATAGGTGTCAGCTACCAGGCAGGCGTTATGGTCCGAGAAGAATTCCGATAGCCCTCTTAACCGATACCAGATAGGTATGTTATCCCATAGCAATCTTATCTCCTCATCGTCGACCGCCCCCACTCCGTTCTTCACCCTTTCTTCCAGCTCTTTTCTCATCTCCTTATAGAACCCTATTGGCGCTTCGGTGCCTCTGAGACAGACGATGGGGGCCATGTTAATGAAACCATCGAAGCAGGTCAGAGGGGAGGGCTTATGCCTCCCCATTTGCAGCACCTCCCGGTAGGCGTTGATCCCCTCAATCGACGACATGAGAATCCTGGAGAACCTGGATTCGTCAAATTCATTCCCTGTTATCTTTTCTAAGAACTCTATGAGATCGTAGAGCTGTGACTCAACGTAGTCGATATGGCTTTCCTTTAACTCTTTTCTCACGAAGGGGGTATCGAGAAGGAAATGGGGGACTTTGAACATCCTGCTGAGCACCTGGTACCACTTCACCACGGTGTTGCATATGTTGTTGCAAGAGAACAGAAAGTTCGGTTTCGGTAGGCCCCCGACGGGGCTGTCCCCCGCGATCGCGGAGCCTATGTCGGATCTGGCGTATGAACAGAGGTCCTGGGAAAAGCCCTCATTTTCCGCTACCTCCGCGTATTTTGGCGCGACCTTCGCAGCGCCCATAAGGGCTCCATGATTTTCCGGGTATACGGGGTAGATGCCCATGGCATAAAGTAACTCGACGGGCCCGCCGCTCGTGATCCAACAGTTAGTCTCTTCCTGAAATCCTCTCAAATAGTATTCCTGGAGCAATTCGCCCATCCTCTGGTTGGTTTTCAATTTCTTTATCTCGCCCATCAGCTCACCGCCATCTCATAAAAAGCCTCAAGCCTCGTTCTCAATTGCTCCAGAGAGGCGATCGGAAATTCCAGCTCGAGCAGAAGCGTTCTCTTGCCCCTGCTCCCGAGCTCCTTTTTGAGTTGTGCGTAGTCGAAGAGGTGGGGCTCGCAGAATTTTAAGAGAATGAAGACCACTCCATCCACCTTCTGGGCTCTATCTAAAAGATACTTAAATCTCCTATCCCCCTCGTAGTTCTTCGTAGGACAGGGGGCTTTTAAAAAGTATTTATCTGCTAGGAAACCCATAGCATCTTCCATGTCCTTTATCTCCCTTTTCTCCACATCCGATTTAAAAAACCTCGTTCCCGTGCACAGGTCATCTACTATCGAGAAGCCAACGCTCTCTATGAGCTTATACACCTCCAAAAAGGGGCATACGCTCCCGGTGACAAGGACTTTGGCTTTGCTGTTTTGGGTATTTGCCTTTTTCAGTTGTTTCAATCTGCTTTTCCCCTCACGGATTACCTCCTCTACATCCCGAGTTTCGGCTCTTAGGGTCAGCTCGTAATCTGGCTTTATGTCGTAAACATCGTAGAGAATTTTCTCAAGCTCTTCGTAGAGGTCTATGCTCCCCTTTAGGTCCTCAAACGATATCTCCCTACCACTGAGTTTCTCGAGCCATTCTTTGAAGCGGTAGAGCTCCTCCACGAAGTAGTTCCGGCTCCTTTCGTTTATGTTTGTGGGAAATTCAAGGTCGTAGACCTCCATCTTGGAATTCAGGTCCCAGATGTCTGTCAATCGCATCAGCGAGTCACAACTTCGGGTAAAGACCGCCCCCTTTAAATTCAAATCCCCAGTGAGCATCTTCTCCAAGGGGCCCTTAACCTGGGAGCAGCAATAGCTCTGGATGTGCGCGTTAGCAAGGCTAATCGGGCGTTCATCGGCTAAAACCCTCACCGGCAAGAATCCCGCGCTCTTTATAAGCTCCTTTGGGGTAAAAGAGCAGAAATATCCGATCTCTTCCCTTTTCGCCATTTGTGGATAAAGCCAATTGTTCTATAAATTCTTTTTGGCTGGTGTTATTAACTTGAATTCCCATAAATTAGGCACATATTGATCCCTAATTTATCATATTCTAGACTAGCCATATAAACTATTTACAAGCGGAAGTTTTAAATCTTC
>JGI24023J19991_10003942_pt1 | contig 10265 bp, 9 predicted proteins | sample Cruoilmetagenom1_FD_19991 | JGI IMG/M metagenome (IMG submission 19991)
GTAGTTAGGAGTCTTTTATGAAAAGATTAATAAACCAAGTCCCATCAAAAACAACAAACTTGTTTTTGGGACTGTTACCATTTTTACTTATAGTTATTGTTTATGTGACTGCTTCAAATACAAGACTTGAACAAAATCCAAATGATAAGCTATTACCATCTTTTAGTAAGTGTGTTGAAACAATGGATAAGATGATATTTGAAAAAAGTAAACGAAGTGGAGAGTATATTTTACTAAATGATACACTTGCAAGTTTAAAAAGATTGGCAATGGGTGTTGCTATTAGTGCTGTATTTGCTTTAACTGTTGGGATAGCAATAGGAGTTATACCATATGTGACCTCTACTATGTCACCATTGATATGGTTTATATCTTTGATTCCAACAATGGCTATATTACCCATTTTGTTCATAGTTTTTGGTTTGGGTGAGGTTTCAAAAGTTGTTTTAATTATTTTGGGAATTGCCCCAATTATGACAAGAGAAATTTATCAAAGAGTCAAAGAGATACCTAGTGAACAAATTATAAAGGTACAAACTTTGGGTGCAAGTACATGGCAGATAATTACAAGGGTAATTACACCTCAAATATTACCAAGACTTTTAGACGCTATTAGAATAACTCTTGGAACCGCTTGGATATTTTTAATTTCAGCAGAAGCGATAGCTGCAACAGAAGGTTTAGGATATAGAATATTTTTAGTAAGACGTTATTTAGCAATGGATGTTATTTTACCTTATGTATTGTGGATAACATTGTTAGCTTTTTTGATCGATTTTATTTTGAGACAATTTAATCAAAGATTATTTCCTTGGTTTGGTAAGGAGTGATTATGAAGTTGGTTGAAGCAAATAATATAAGAAAAGAGTATGGTGATAGTATTGTCCTAGAGAGGGTAAATTTTTCTATGGATAGTGGCGAATTTTGTACTCTAGTAGGACCTTCAGGATGTGGAAAAACTACATTTTTAAGAATGCTTTTAGGGGTAGAAACTCAAACAAAAGGGCAACTTCTTTTTGAAGGTAAAGAGTATCCTAAAGAACCAAGTGATGAAAGAGGGATTGTATTTCAACGATATTCAACCTTGAGTCATTTAAATGTAATTAATAATGTAATTATAGGATTAGAGTTTGAAAAGTCAAAGTTTTTTGGAAAACTATTCGGAAAAACAAAAAAAGAAGCTTATAAAAAAGGTTTAGAGATATTAAAAGCTGTAGGCTTAGAAGATGCAAAAGATAAATATCCACATGAACTTTCAGGTGGGATGAAACAAAGACTATCTATTGCACAATCTTTGGTAAAAGAACCGAAACTTTTACTTCTTGATGAACCTTTTGGCGCTTTAGATCCAGGAATTAGCCAAGATATGCATGAGTTACTTTTAGATATACATTCAAAATTGAATTTTGGAGTGGTGATGGTAACTCATGATATTAGTGAAGCATTTAAACTAGGGACGAGAGTATTAGTATTTGATAAGATAAAAGTTGATACGGAATATCCTAATAGATATGGTTCAACAATAATAAATGATATAGATTCAAGTAAGGAAAGAAAAAGTGAAAAGTGAGAATATAGTATTAACTGAGACCTTACCTTCGAGTGTGAAGTGGTCAAAAATTATAAAAAGAGGACAAACAATCCAATTAAAAGCTTTAGGAGATAATGCAAGTTTAAGTGCAATGTTTTATAACGCTTCTAATGTATCTGAACGATTTAATAGTGCAGATACAGTTAAGATTCAGTGGAATGCATTTTTAGGGAAAAATAAAGTTTTATTTTCAGAGATGGGAAGAGTTTTGTTTGCTATTACAGATGATACAACAAAGGGTTTATTGGATACTTTAGGTGGTATCAGTAATGATAGAGTCATCAAAGAAAACTTTGCAAACGAAGCAACTTTTGAGAGTTGTAGGAATGGGTATCATAAAAGTGATAGAGAAAATTTTCTAATAGAACTTGGAAAATATGGTATGGGTAAAACAGATATGATTCCTACACTAAATCTTTTTAGAAAAGTAGATGTAAAAAAGGGGTCAAAACTTGAATTAAATCCTAGATGTGCGCAAGAGGGTGATACTATTGAACTAACAGCACTTATGGATGTGCTTTTAGTTTTATCAAATACACCTCATGCTATGGATAAAGGGGAGTATAATCCAAGTGATGTGGAGATAAATATTTTTGAATCAGTTGAGTTTAAAGATGAAGATTATGTAGAGTTTTCAGAAGAAGCCAAAAGAGGTTTCCAAAATACTAATAGATATTTTGTATAAAGGGTAAATGATGAAAAGAAATATTGAAAATGCAGTTTATAACGAAAAAATTTTATCAGGACTTCCTTGGTCAGGTGTGATTAAAAAAGGGCAAACTTTTAGAATAGTTGATTTAGAAGGGTGTCAAGCAGTTGATACACTGTTTTATAACAACAATGATTATAGTGAAAGATATAGTGCAAATGACACTATAAGAGAGCAGGGAAGTATCTTTGTAACAACTGGTACAAAATTAATAAGTAGTGATGATAATGTGATGATGGAAATGGTTGCAGATACTTGTGGAAACCATGATACATTAGGTGGTCATTGTAGTGCTGAGAGTAACTCTGTACGATTTGGGCTAGATAAAAAATATATGCACTCTTGTAGAGATAATTATTTGACTCTTATTGGAGAGTTAGAGATGAATCCAAAAGATATTACAAATAACATTAACTTTTTTATGAATGTCCCAGTTGAAGAGGATGGTCATCTAGCAATTGTTGATGGTATATCTAGTAAAGGTGATTATGTAGAGATGACAGCTATGATGGATACTCTTGTACTTATCTCTAATTGTCCACAACTAAACAATCCTTGTAATGGTTATAATCCAACACCAATACAATTAATCATATGGGATAAATAAACTGTTACAGTTTTAGTAATAAGCTTAAGAGAGTGTATTCTCTTTATTTTATAAGACGACTTATAAAATATAAATAAATAGGGACGACCCATAATTAGATTTAAGGATATAAAATGTTTAAAAGAGTTTTAATTGCAAATCGTGCGGAGATTGCAAATAGAGTTATTAAAACTTTAAAAAAGATGGATATTGAATCTGTTGCAATATATAGTGAAGCTGATAAAAACAGTTCATTTGTAATGAATGCAGATATCTCAGTGCCATTACATGGTATTTTTATTGATGAGACATACCTAGATTATAAAAAGATTATAGATATTTGCAAAGAGTATGATGTAGATGCTATACATCCAGGATATGGTTTTTTAAGTGAAAATATAAATTTTGTGCAGCAGTGCGAAGAGAATGGAATTGTTTTTATAGGTCCAAATTCAAAACATATTGAGGATTTTGGACTAAAGCATACTGCTCGTCAAATTGCAAAAGATAATGATGTACCACTTTTAGAAGGTAGTGAACTACTAAATAGTTTAGATGAAGCAAAAGTTACCGCTTTAGAAATTGGTTATCCAGTAATGTTAAAAAGTACTGCTGGTGGTGGTGGTATTGGTATGAAACTGTGTTTTAGTGAAGCTGAATTAGTTGATGCATTTGATAGTGTAATTAAACTAGCTGGTTCAAACTTTAGTAATAGTGGAGTATTTTTAGAAAAGTATATCGAAACAGCTCGTCATATTGAGGTGCAAATTTTTGGAGATGGACTTGGAAATGTAAAAACTTTAGGGGAGCGAGATTGTTCGATTCAAAGACGAAACCAAAAAGTTATTGAAGAGACACCAGCACCTAATATATGTGATGAGTTAAGAGAAGAGCTTTTTGAAGCTTCTTATAAGCTCGCAAAGGCAGTTGACTATAAAAGTGCAGGAACAGTTGAGTATATCTATGATACTTTGGCAGATAAGTTTTATTTTCTTGAAGTAAATACAAGACTTCAAGTTGAACATGGTATTACTGAAGAGGTTTGTGGAGTTGATTTAGTTGAATGGATGGTACGAATTGCAGCGGGTAATAATCAGCCATTATTAGAATACAATCATAATCCAAAAGGTCATGCCATAGAGGTAAGAGTGTATGCAGAAGATGGTGGAAAAAATTTCCAACCAAGTACTGGACTTATCACAAAAGTTGAATTACCAAGTGATATTCGATGTGATACATGGATAGAAGATGGTTGTGAGGTTAGCCCCTTTTATGATCCTTTATTAGTAAAGATTATTACAGTAAGTAACACAAGAGAAGAGAATGTTTTAAAACTCCAAAAAGCACTTGAACAAAGTAAAATATATGGTATTGAATCAAATCTTTCATACTTGAGTGAAATTGTAAAACAAGATTTTTTTAAAGAATCAACTTTTTATACAAAAGTACTTGATAGTTTTGAATACAATCCTTATAAACTTGATGTTTTAAAATCTGGAACTTTAACAACTATTCAAGATTTTCCAGCTCGACAAGGATATTGGGCAGTTGGTATTCCACCATCAGGTGCAATGGATAGTTTAACACCAAGACTTTTAAATAGGTTATTAAACAATAATGAAAAGGCATCTTTTATAGAGATGACATTTATGGGTGCAACTTATAAATTTAGACAAGATACAGTGATAGCTATTGGTGGAGCTGATATGCAAGCCAATATTAATGGCAAGCCAGTATCTATGTATGAGGCTTTAGAGGTTAAAAGTGGTGATACTTTAGAGTTTAAAAAAGTTGTAGGAGATGGAAATAGAACTTATCTTGCACTAGCAGATGGATTTGATACTGCAAGTTATCTTGGAAGTGCTTCTACATTTACCCTAGGAGAATTTGGAGGACATGGAGGTCGTGCTTTAAAAGCAGGAGATGTTCTTAGCTTTAATCAAGTATCTAAAAAAGAATATACCTCTTTAGTGCAAACTCCAAGTTTAAGTAATGAATGGGAAATAGGTGTAGTTTATGGACCGCATGGAGCGCCTGACTTTTTTACTAACGAAGATATAAAAACTTTTTTTGACGCATCTTGGGAAGTACATTTTAACTCAAGTCGTACAGGTGTAAGACTAATAGGACCAGCTCCATTATGGGCTAGAGAAGATGGTGGAGAAGCTGGACTACATCCTTCAAATATCCATGATAATGCTTATGCATTTGGTACTATAGATTTTACAGGAGATATGCCAGTTATTTTAGGACCTGATGGACCAAGTCTTGGTGGCTTTGTTTGTCCTGCTACAATTATCTCTTGTGAGCTTTATAAAGTTGGACAGTTAAAAGCTGGTGATAAGATAAAATTTAAACCTGTAAGTTTAGAAAATGCTGATAAGATGCAAAAAGTTTATGAAGAAGCTATACATACAAACAATATTTTACCAAAACTTGAAGATTATATTATTGATTTAGATATACACAATGCTACACCAATAATACAAACATTAAAACATGATGAACTTGATATTGATATAGTAATTAGAGCTGCAGGAAATGAGTTTATTTTAGTTGAAGCTGGTGAGCTTAAACTGGATATTGAACTTAGATTTTTCATCCATGCTTTGATGGGATATATTGAGCAAAGTGACTTAGATGGTATTGTGGATTTAACACCAGGGATTAGAAGTTTACAGCTACATTTCAATTCTCAGATTATAAGTAGAGAGAAGATATTAAAAATTTTAAAAAAAGCAGTAAATTCTTTAAAAGATATTGAGAATCTAGAAGTTGATTCTAGAACTGTATGGCTTCCTCTTTCTTGGAATGATCCATCAATACAAATTGCAATAGATAAATATCGACAAGGGGTAAGACCAAATGCTCCATGGTGTCCTTCAAATATTGATTTTATAAAAAGAATCAATGGATTAGAGAATAAAGATGATGTAAAAAATATTGTGTTTGATGCAGATTATTTAGTAATGGGTCTTGGAGATGTATATCTTGGAGCTCCTGTTGCAACGCCTCTTGATCCTTCTCATAGAGTTGTAACAACAAAGTATAATCCAGCAAGAACATGGACAGCACAAAACTCTGTCGGTATCGGTGGAGCATATATGTGTATATATGGTATGGAAGGACCTGGTGGCTATCAACTATTTGGTAGAACTTTACAGATGTGGAACACATATAGAGAAACAAAAGAGTTTTCAAAACCTTGGCTATTAAGATTTTTTGATCAGGTTAAATTTTATCCTGTTACAACAGAAGAATTGCACGATATTAGGGAGAAGTTTTTATATGGAAAGTTTCCTTTAACAATAGAGGATAAAAGTTTCAAACTTAAAGAGTATAAAGAATTTATAAAAGTAAATGAAGAAAAATCAAATTCTTTCCAAACGAAACGACAAAAAGCTTTTCAAAATGAAAGATTGATGTGGAAAGAAAAAGGACTTGATAGTTTTGATACAAAAATTGAAGCAGTAGTTGATAAAGATACACTTATTTTAGCTGATGATGAGGAATCTGTTGAATCTATAATGTCTGGAAATATTTGGAAAATAGAAGTCAAAATAGGAGATGAGGTTCAAGTTGGTGAAGTTTTAGTAATCTTAGAATCTATGAAAATGGAGGTAGATATAGAAGCTCAAACAAGTGGAGTAGTATCACAAATTTTATATAAAAAGGGTGAAAATATTGAAAGTGGTGATGTGTTGGTTGTGATTAAAAAGGATGTAAAATGAATCTTAATATAGAAACTTTAAAACAAAACTATCTGAATGGAACTACAACAATAAGGGATGTTATATCATCAATTAAAACAAAAATAGAACAAACAAAAGATTATAATATTTGGATATATACTTTAAGTGATAAAGAGCTTGAAGGTTATCTTAAAAACCTTGAGTCTCAATGTGCAAAAGATTTACCCCTGTACGGTATTCCTTTTGCCATAAAAGATAATATTGATCTAAAAAATATCCCTACAACTGCAGGGTGTAAAGAATATGAATATACTCCAAAGGATTCTGCTTTTGTCGTTACAAAACTAATAGAAGCAGGAGCAATTCCAATAGGAAAAACAAATTTAGATCAATTTGCAACAGGACTTGTAGGTACAAGAAGTCCATATGGTGAATGTAAAAACTCAATTAATTCTGAATATATTTCAGGCGGTTCTAGTTCAGGAAGTGCAGTAAGTGCAGCTCTTGATATGGTAAGCTTTTCTTTAGGTACTGATACAGCAGGTTCAGGAAGAGTACCAGCTGCATTTAATAATCTAATAGGTCTTAAAGCAACTAAAGGTGTTGTAAGTACTAGTGGTGTTGTTCCTGCTTGTAGAAGTTTAGATTGTGTTACAGTGTTTGCTAAAAATTTACCTTGTATTGAATCTGTTTTTGAGATAATAAATGCTTATGATGAAGAGGATATTTATAGTAGAGAGTATATTCCATCTCAAAACACAACAAAAGAGAATTTTACTTTTGCAATACCACAAGAAGATCAATTAAAGTTTTTTGGAGATGATGAATCAAAACTATTATTTGAAAAAGCAGTTAAAAATTTTGAATCCCTTGGTGGAAAAGCTGTAGAGATTGATTATGAACCTTTTAGTGAAAGTGCAAATTTACTTTATAGCGGTCCTTGGGTAACAGAGAGATATATAGCTATAAAAGATATGATTACAAAAACACCCCAATTTGTTGAAAAAACTGTAAGAGCTATTATAAGTGGTGGAGATAAAGTAGATGCTATAAATTATTTTGAATCAGAACACACACTAAAGAAAAATAGAAAAATAGTAGATAAAATTTTTAAAAAGTATGATTTTATATTAACTCCAACAACTGGAACAATTTATAAAATAGATGAAGTTAATTCTGATCCAATACAATTAAATACAAACCTTGGATACTACACAAATTTTATGAATCTTCTTGATTTATCGGCTATTGCAGTGCCAGCAGGATTCAGAAAGAATGGACTTCCTTTTGGGGTAACAATTGTAGCGGATAATTTTGAAGAGGAAAAATTATTAACATATTCAAAAAGATATTTAAAGGCTTAATATGAAAGAGAATGAAATCTTAGTAGGTGTGTGTGGAGCTCATATGAGTGGATTACCACTTAATTGGCAATTAACAGATTTAGATGCAGAGCTTGTAAAAAAAACACAAACAAAAAAAGGGTATAGACTTTTTGTATTGGAAAATAAAGATCCAATACGTCCAGGTATGGTCTATGATAGTTCAAGTGATACCCAAATAGAAGTTGAAGTATGGTCAATGTCAGTTGAAAATTTTGGAAAGTTTATGAAACAGATTCAATCCCCTTTGTGTATTGGGAGTGTTTATTTAGAAGATGAAAGTAGTATATATGGATTTTTGTGTGAAGCAGATTTTGTTAAAGAAGCGAAAGAGATAAGTGATTTAAAAAACTGGAGAACTTTTATATGTCAGTAACAACACTTGCTTGGGTTTATCTTGTAATTGCTGGATTACTTGAAGCATTATGGGCAATGGGCTTAAAGTTTAGTGAAGGATTCACTAAACCCTTACCGACAGTTATCACTTTGGTACTTGTATTGAGTAGTTTTTTACTTCTTTCAAAGTCAATGAAAGTTTTACCTGTAAGTGTTGCTTATGCTGTTTGGTGTGCTATAGGGATTGCTTCATTAGTAATGATAGAGTATTTTTATTTAGGAATAGAGCTAAACCCACAAAAAATTATTGGAATTATTTTAATTATTATTGGTATTGTAAGTTTACAATTTTAAGTATAAAATGATGTTTTAAAAAATAATTGTTATAAATAGAAATTCAAGAGAGTATTTCTCGAATTTCGATTTAAATAAATTAAATTTTTTATTGCCATTTAACTTCAAACTTTTTTCTTAGATAAACAGCAAATGCATTCAGTGATATAAGTATCGATAAAAGTACTAAAATACCAGCAGCTGTTCTTTCAATATATGCTTTTTCTGGCATACCAGCCCATGTAAATATTTGTGCTGGCATAACAGTAGCTGCATCTAAAATTGAACTTGGACTATCAGGGATAAATGCAATCATACCAACGATGATTAAAGGAGCTGTTTCCCCCATAGCTTGTGCAAGCCCTATAATACTTCCTGTCATAACACCAGGGAAAGCAAGTGGTAATACATGGTCACGTACCACTTGAATTTTTGTTAATCCTAAACCATAGCCAGCCTGTCTGATACTAGCAGGGACACTTCGTAGAGCTGCTCTAGAACTTACAATAATAATAGGTAGTGTCATTAAGGCAAGTGTAAGACCACCAACAAGTGGTGAACTTCTAGGCATTCCAAAAAGATTGATAAACACTGCAAGTCCTAGAAGTCCAAATAAAATAGAAGGAATAGCAGCTAGATTATTGATATTTATCTCTATTAAACTTGACCATTTACTATCTGGATTTGCAAATTCTTCTAGATACACAGCAGTTGCAACACCTATAGGAAATGCTACAGCCATAGTTACAAGTAGTGTAAATATTGAACCAACAATTGCGGATGCTAAACCAGAATTTTCAGCTATTTTACTATCTCCTTGTGTAAAAAATAGTGTATTAAATCTTTTTTCTACCCTACCATTTTCTATTAAGCTTTTTAAAGTTTTTAAATCTTTACTTTTTAGTTTATAGTATTGCTCTTTCATATACATATCAACTTGATCATCAGCTAATATCCAAATAAGTTGTTTAGTTCCCATCAGTGATGGATCTTTTTGCATCTTCATAGGAATTTCTCTAATAGCTGAACGACTTACAAGATTTAGATACTGTCTATCAATTGCTTTTCGATAGCTTTTAACACTAGCTTCATTATAAATAACTTCAACTTGAATGTATGTTTGCATAAAAGCACTTTTCCCTTTTGCAACCATATCTGTTAAAAATATTGCTAAAAATATCAATGACGAAGCAAGTGCACTTAAAGATAAGCTTTTAAATATTTTTGCTTTTCTATGTCTTTTAGCTAATGATGGATCATAAAATACATTATTGTTGTTTGTTTTTTTCATTATAAATTACTCATTTTATATTTTTCTTTGAATTTTTTTATCATCATAACTGATACTATATTTAACACAAGAGTTACCACAAAAAGTACAAGACCAAGAGCAAATGCACTTAATGTATCAGGTGAATCAAATTCGAAATCTCCTGTAAGCGCTGTAACGATTTGAACAGTAACTGTTGTCATATCTTCTAGTGGATTGATAGAGAATTTGTTTGCATTCATACCTGCTGCCATAACAACAATCATAGTCTCACCTAAAGCTTTAGAAATAGCTAAAAGTGTAGCAGATATGATACCAGGGAGGGCAGATGGAAGTACAATATCTTTTATAGTTTCTGCTTTTGTC
>JGI24023J19991_10003944_pt1 | contig 10263 bp, 10 predicted proteins | sample Cruoilmetagenom1_FD_19991 | JGI IMG/M metagenome (IMG submission 19991)
TTTGGCAAGAGCTTCTTATCATAGTGGTATTGTACCCTTTTTTAAGAATAAGATCGATGCTTATGAGAATGTCGTTAAAAAAGTTAAGAAAAAACACTAATTAAAAAAGAGTAATTATGGCAATGATATTGTTTTTAGTAGTAATGGTTATTATCATTTTGGCAGCAGCCATTTATGCAATTTTGCAAAAAGATTTACTTTATGCGGTATTAGCTACCGGTGTTATTAGTGTAATCTTATCTATTTTCTTTTATTTGCTTCAGGCACCTGATGTTGCGATTACTGAAGCGGCTATTGGAATTGCATTAACCACCATTATATTTATTATCACTATTCGTAATACGACACGTGATGAGGATGAATATAAAGAAAATCATGTTGAAAAATTCAACAAAAAGAATTAATTATTTGAATAAATAAACATATAAACAGATGTTAAAAAAATATATCATATTCGCGCTTATTGCCATTTTGGGATTTTATCTGGCCAGCACATTTAAGGAAATTCCCTTTGGCGCAAACAGATTAGGTGATTTGAATGATCCGGAGACTGTTTCGGCATTTTATTTACAAAAATCTCCCGAAGATTTACACGTAGCAAATGCCATTACGGCAATTGTCGTAAATTTTAGAGGTTTTGATACCTTGGGAGAAGTTACGGTTTTGTTTTTGGCAGTTACCGGACTAACGAGTATTCTATACAGAAAAGAAGAGGAGGAAGATGAAGAAGAACGTTTGAGTATTCCATCATCTAGTTTGGTTAGAACGGGTGCTAAAATATTGTTTCCGCTCATATTAGTGTTGGGTATGTATGTATTTATACACGGTCATTTGACTCCAGGTGGTGGTTTTCAAGGAGGGGCTATTATTGCAACAGGGTTTTTGTTGATGCTCATAACCTATAAAACATTTTTTACCAATCATAATGTGATGACCTGGCTTGAGAGTATTGCAGGATTAGGATTTGTAATTGCCGGTTTATATGGCTTGATTGTTTACGGTTCGTTTTTGCAAAATACTGCTTGGACAGGCAACCTCAATGATTTGTTAAGCGGTGGTTTAATTCCGTTGATCTATATATTTATTGGATTAAAAGTAGGAACAGAGTTGACCAGTGTATTAGATATTTTATTAAATATTAAACCGAGAAAAAAATGATGGAGTTTAGCGAAATATTTTTCAAGTATAAAGACTTGATAACTGTAGCGGTTTATGGAACAGCTATTATGTTAATTATTATAGGATTGTATGGTGTATTGTTAAAAAAACACTTGGTAAAAATAGCTATTGGTTTAACTATTATGGATTCTGGTATCAATTTATTGTTCGTAGCCGTAGGCTATATTCAAAATGGTACAGCACCTATTTTTTCACCAGGACACGAAGGCGATGCCATTAGAATGGTTGATCCAGTGCCACAAGCATTGGTGTTGACAGCTATTGTAATCGGCTTTGCCGTAACAGCTTTGGCTTTGTCTCTTATCATCAGATTATACAAACATCATCACACAGCAAATATTGATCAAATAAATTCATTAAAATGGTAATAAGTCCAGTTCATTATATCGTCGCACCCTTATTGGCAGCTTTTGCCATTGCACTTCTATCTAAAATTTATAAAAATGCAGCTAGAATAGTGCCGGGTATTGTTTTATTCTACAATATTGTTATTTCCTTAGTGCTTATGCCACAGGTTTTAGAAAAAGGAATGATTAGTGAGGTTATTGCCGGATGGGAAGCACCTTGGGGAATTAATTTAGTTTTAACACCTTTTTCAGGTTTCTTGACTACTGCTGTATCTGTTATCGGATTTGCTATTTGGCTTTACGGTTATAAGTTTAAAGTAAGATTGCAAGGAGGAGAAGTAAAATATTATGAAATTTTACAAATGATGATGATTGCTGGTTCTTTGGGTGTTATTATCACAGGTGATTTGTTCAATATGTTTGTATTTATTGAAATAGTTGGTATTACGGCTTATTCTCTTACGGCTTTTTATCGTGGTAGAGATGGTGCTGAAGCCAGTTTTAAATACTTATTAATTGGTAGTTTAGCTTCTATATTTCTTTTGATGGGAATCTTAATTATATATACCCAGACAGGGAGTTTAAATATGGCGCAAATTGCGGAGCGTATGCCAATGGTACCACAAACAATGAAAGTTACCGCACTTATATTTTTCTTAATTGCATTGGGTATTGAAGCAGAAATGTTCCCGATGAATGGTTGGGCACCTGATGCTTATTCACAAGCTCCTTCTCCTACAAGTGCTGTATTTGCAGCAGTTGTGTCGGTTGCAGGGGTCTATGCTTTAATAAGGGTTACTTTTACTGTTTTTGACGTAGAAGGTGTTCACCAATATTTAATTGTAATGGGATTTGTAACCATGTTGGTGGCTGAAATTTCGGCTGTAGCACAAGTCAACCTTAAAAGAATGTTGGCATATTCGAGTCTTGGACAAATGGGTTTGGTCTTAATAGCCTTTGGTATTGGATCTCATTTAGCCGTTTTTGGTGCTATTTTCTTAATGTTAAATCACGCAGTGATTAAAGCCTTACTCTTCATGTCAGGTAGTTATTTTATTTATAATTCTGATGACAAACGTTTGATTGGATTAAATGGTATTCATAAACGTCTGCCTTTTGTGTCCGCAATATTTTCCATAGCAGCATTTGCCATTATTGGTTTTCCTCCATTTTCAGGATTTTGGAGTAAGTTTTATATTCTAATTGCTGCCGGTGATGAAAATATGATATTCTTGATTATAGGTATCTTAATGGTAACCATTATCGAATTGGTTTACTATTTAAGAACAGTTGCTAGAATATATTTCTACAAGGACGAGGTAGAGCATACTGAACATAAACCATCTATTAATGCGATTGTAGCTATGAGTTTTCTAACGCTATTTATCATCGTGATAGGGATATATCCTAATTTAATTACAGGTTATTTGCATCAAGCAGCAGATAGTTTGCTCGATAAAGCTAGTTATATTCAACATATATTAAAGTAAAAATACTATACAATAATGAATACATTGACCATTATATTACTCATTTTAACAATAGGAGCTGCATTTACGTATTTTATAAATGCTGTCAATCATAAATTAACGGCTATATCGGCTTTTGTTACGATTACCATTGCTACCGGATATTTTTTCGGATTGGCAGAATTAGGAGATCAGTTTAAATTTGCATTGGGCGATTTTTCTATGCAATGGGGTTTAAATGCTTTTTCTTATTACTTTATTTATATTGTTTTGGGATTGAGTTGGTTGGCTTTGTTGTATTCCATAGCTTATATGGAAGGTAAAGCAAGGTTGGGCTACTATTATGGCGCTTTCTTACTAACTATTGCTGGGATGTTTGGCGTGGTTATTAGCCAAGATTTCATCTCTTTATTTATCTTTTGGGAGATTATGACTTGGGCTTCTTTCTTATTGGTAATCTATAATTATTACTACAATATCAAGACGGAAGGAATGAAATATATGATTTTTAGTGCTATTGGCGCTTACGCTATGTTGACAGCAATTGTATTCATTCATCACTATTATGGCACTTTCCTTATTGGCGAAGCTTTATCAAAAGGTGCTTTCAGTTTTAATCAACATATTTTTATACCAATCTTTTTATTATTAGGATTTGGTATTAAGGCGGCAGTGATGCCTTTCCATGTATGGGCACCTGGAGCTTACGCAAAAACCCCGATGTCTTTTACAGCTGTATTTTCGGGTGCGTTGTCCAAAATGGGTATTTTTGGTATCGCATTAGTTTTTTCAACCTATTATATTACACATAACGCGGGTGGATTTATTGCCAGTCAAATTTTGGCTTGGATGGGTGGTATTACCGCTGTGATGGGTACCATTTATGCATTAATTCAAACCGATGCCAAAAGATTATTAGCCTATTCATCTGTTGCACAATTAGGTTATATTGTGGTAGGACTTTCTACCGGAACAAAATTAGGTATAATGGCTGCTTTGTATTTGGCAGTATTACATGCTGCTTTCAAAGGGGCATTATTTATGGTTGCTGGCGCAGTTGAGAAACAAGCCGGGACGACAGATATGACCAAAATTTCAGGTTTGATTAAAAGAATGCCTTGGACATTTTTAGTGGCTTTAATTTCAATTATTACGCTTGCGGGTGTACCGCCATTGGGTGGTTTTGTAGGTAAATGGTTGATTTATGAAGCATTGATTACCGAGAGCAATAATTACTTTTTAGCAATAGTTATATTCTTTTCTTCTACGGCTGCATTTTTATATAGCTACAGATTTTTGTTTGGCTTATTTTTGGGTCAAGAAGAAGAAGAAACAAAAGATGTTAAAGAAGCACCAGTTACGATGTTGATTCCGATGCTTATGCTTTCCTTTGTTTCAATTATTACCGGTGTTATGCCCGGATTGGTGTTTAATCCGGCTGCCAAAGCAATGAATGCTTTAGGTTTTGCTGATACAAATTGGGATATGACTTCTTTGTCTAATATATGGGGTAATACAACGGATTTGAGTTTAATAGGTATTTTTATAATCATTGTTTTTATACTTGGCTTTGCTGTATTAACTTTAAAAGGCAGAAAAAAAACGAAAAGCGTGGGTACAAAAGATATTTCATCTTCAGGTGAATTGTGGAAAGAAGGTGAAAATTGGACTTTTCAACAAGACTTTTTCAAACCGTTTCAAAGAGCAGCAGCACCTTTGTATAAGTTTGATATGGATAAAATTTGGAGCGATATGGGCAATGCCTTAGAAGCTTTCTTTGGCTTTTTCCGAAAAGTATATACAGGCAACGGACAAACTTATGCTATTTATGTTATTGCTTTTTTGGCAATATTATTAATTTTTAAAGATTATATTTTTAACTAGGCTTTTGCAATTATAAATAATAGAAAATGGAAGGAATTGGATTTGAAATATTAGGTGCATTATTAACAACGATATTGGCTTTTGTTGTAGGTATGTTTTTTGGTGGGTTAAATAGAAAGATTACAGCAAGAACACAGAATAGGGTAGGACCACCTGTTTATCAGAATTTTATTGACCTAATGAAATTGCAAGCAAAAAGAACCAATATCGCACACGGTTTTATGGGACACGTTGCACCTATTTGGATAATAATTGCAGCGACAACCGTGTTGATGTTTATACCTATTTTACACGATGGGCTTTGGTTTCGTAATTTAACTTTTAGAGGAGATTTAATCTTTTTATTGTATATGATGGTATTTGGTTCTTTGGGGATGGCACTTGGTGCCGGACAATCTGGTAACCCAAACTCTGCCATTGGGGTTAGTAGGGGATTGTCGCAAATGGTGGGTTTTGAAATCCCGTTTGTTTTGGCGTTGGTTTCTTTGATGATTCAATTTCAAACTACCTCTATTCAGGATTTAATGGCATATCAACACGAAACCGGACAGTGGATTATATTTGCCAACCCTTTTGCATTTTTAGCTACCATTCTTTCCTATTTAGGAATGTTTAGATATTCTCCTTTTGATATAGTAGGTGCTCCTGCAGAATTAGCTTCAGGACCCATATCAGAATTTGGCGGTAAATATTTGGGAACGGTGATGACGGGAGGATCAATTTTTACTTTTGTTAAATTGGTTTTAATGGTTGATATATTTTTTGGCGGTGCTGGTAATTTTGGCACTGGATTTTGGGGCGTAGTTGCTGGTTTGGTCGAATTGGTTGTTAAAACTTTTATCGTTTATTTGATACCTGTATTTATTGGATTGGTATCACCCAGATTTAGAACAGAGCAAGCTATTCGCTTCTTTTGGAAGTGGCCGACAGTATTTGGCGTAATAGCAGTATTGTGGGCAGTGTTTTTATAATAAATAATTGAATATTTTCATTTAATAACGAACAAATAAATTTGAAAGTAATGAGTAATAAAATAAATACCATAGGAATTCCAACAGAAGAAGAAATCAAAAAGGCACAAATTGATTTTAGTCCTAGATGTACTTCTGCCGGAAGGGTAAATGACAAGGAAACGCAAAAAATGGTGGAATATATTTTGAATTTTGCCCGAAAACATTCCTTGTTTGTATTGGCTTATGGTACCGGTTGTGGTGCTATAGAAATTCCGGCAACAATGACTTCTAGATACGATGCAGAACGTTTTGGTATTAGAGGTGCTGCTACGCCTAGACAAGCTGATGTTCTATTAATCACCGGATATTTGTCAACTAAAACATTGAAACGTGTTATAAGAGTATATGAGCAAATGCAAGATCCAAAATATGTGATTGCTTTTGGTTCGTGTACTATCAATGGTGGTATGTATTTTGACAGTTATAACACTATTAAAGCTTTGGATAGATATCTTCCGGTAGATGTATATATTGCTGGTTGCATGCCTCGTCCTGAAAGTGTGATTAAAGGTTTTATCAAATTGCAAGAATTAATTAAAGATGGTAATGCCGGTAACGGCGAGTGCTATAGAGATAATTTAGATTGGTATCGTACAAACCAACAAAAAATTATTAAGAATTGGGATTTTCCAGATAAATACAACTGGTAGTTTTTAAAATAAAGATTTATAAATCAATAAAATAATTAAACCATATTTAAATGGACTTAATAAATAATTTAAAAGAAGTATTTGAAATTGAAGGTAAAATCAAAAATGATTTTCAAATAGAAGTTGAAGCCAAAAAAGAGTTGGTTTCAAGTATTCTGCTTTACCTAAAAAATCAGCATGGTTTTATTCATCTCAATCATATGTCTTGTGTAGATTGGATTGAAGATGAGATTTTCGAATTGGTATATATCGTTTGGAATCCTAATATCAGAAAAACGGTAATGTTACATACCAAAATTGATAGAAATAATCCAGAGATGGAAAATATCGATACTATTTGGGATCAAGCCAATACTTACGAAAGAGAATTTAGAGAAATGTTTGGTATTGAGTTTCCTGGATTGGTTGCCGAAAGAGAATTTATCTTGGAAGGATGGACAGAAATGCCACCGATGCGTAGAGATTTTGATACCAAAAAATACGCTGAAGAAACCTTTGCAACACGACCAGGTAGAGAAAATGCGGAAGATGTGAGAGAAACAATAGTCAAAAGAACTGGAGAAGAAATTCCTGATTTTGCAAAAAAATATTCAAGAGATTAACATCAAACAAGTTTTCAGAATAAGGAGAACTTAAAAAGAAAAAAAATGACAAGAGAAAAAGAAACTACGTTATATTTAGGGCCTCAGCATCCCGGGATTACCGGTAATATGATGATAAAACTCAAAGTGAGAGGTGATATCGTGGTGAGTGCAGAAACGCATCTAGGGTATTTGCATCGTGCTTTCGAAAAATTAATTGAAAGACGTAATTGGTTGCAATCCTTTACTATTTTGTGCCGTTTTTGTGTTCCCGAACCAGATCCCATCGAATTATCTTATGCGCTTGCTGTAGAAAAGTTGGAAGGTAGAGTTGTACCCGAACGTGCTAAATATATTAGAACTATTGTGTCTGAATTAGCCCGTATTCAATCATTTTTATTATGGTACGGTGGACAATCAGGTTCAGGTGGTTTATATACGTTAGGACAATGGAGTGTAGGAGATCGTAATTATATTCTCGATTTATTTGAAGACTTGACAGGCGCGCGTATTTATCACATGTTTATGTGGCCGGGTGGTGTGCGTAGAGATTTGCCCGAAGGATGGATGGATAAAGCCTATAAAACAATGGATTATTTAGAAAAACGTCTCGACGATTATAATAAACTTTTGTTTGATAATGCTATTTTTCAAAAGAGATCGCAAGGTGTTGGTATCATTCCTAAAGACAAAGCCTTAGAATGGGGAGTCGTAGGACCACCATTACGTGGCACAGGTATTAAACACGATGTGCGTATAGATGAGCCATATGCTGCCTATGATAAAATAGATTTTGAGGTGCCAACCTATGAAGGCGGTGATGTATGGGCAAGATCTTTGGTTAGAAGAGATGAAATAGTACAATCAATTAGTATTATTAGACAGGCTTTGGATAATTTACCAGGTGGAAGTTATTATAACCGAATCCCTAATCCTATGAAGTGGACGGTTCCTGCCGGAAATGCTTGGGCAAAAACTGAAAGTGTTCGTGGTGAAATAGGTTTCTACTTGGTAAGTGATGGTAGTAACAAACCTAGAAGAGCACATTTAAGAGGCGCAGCCTATGCACATGGTATTTCGGTACTTGAAAAAGTATTACCTGGTGAAAATATCGCTGATGTTTCTTTCATATTAAATTCTTTGGGTGTTTGTCCACCTGAAATAGAACGCTAATAATCAGTTGAATAATATTTAGATTAAATAGTTAAACGATTTAACATTAAAAAAATGAGCATACTAAACTTAAAAGGTATATTGACGCCGCTTGCAGCCCTAAAACAAATGGGTAAGGAACCGCATACCATTAATTTTCCTGATGAACAAAAGAATATTTCTAAAATATATAGAGGTTTTCATCATAATGATTTAGATCTATGTATCGGTTGTGGTAACTGTGAAACTATTTGTATGAATGATGCCATTGATATGATTGGTTTAGCAGAAATAGCCGGATCGCCTGGTGATAGTGGATTGCGTCCTCGTATAGATTACGGAAGATGTTGTTATTGTGCACTTTGTGTAGATGTTTGTCCTTCAGGTTCGCTGAATATGACATCTGAATTTATGAAAGTAACACCAGATCCTTATGATTTCTTGATGACCCCCGGAAAAGATAATCCTGAAGCAGTAGATAAATTGAGTTTTAAAGCTGACATGGAAACAACGCTTAATTTGTTTGATCGCGTACCGATGCGTGAGTTAGACCCGGAAGAACGTGTCAAATCTTTTGCTGAAGTATTTTTGGGTTATAATGAAGAAGAAGCTCGTATTGAAGCAAGTCGTTGTATCAGTTGTGGATTGTGTACAGAAAGTTGCCCGGTTCATATGCATATTCCCGAATATATCAATGCTATTGCCAATGCCGATGACGAAGCAGCTATCAAAATTATTTATGATAACAATGATTTACCCGAAATGTGTGGTAAAGTTTGTACAAGACGTTGTGAAGATGTTTGTGCTTTACAAGTTAGAGGTGAAGCAGTTGCCATTCGTTGGTTAAAAGGTTATGCTACTTCAAGAGCTGAAAATGCTGAAATGATTGCAGAAATCGTAAAACCTGAAGTACGTGAGCCCAATCAATATAAAGTAGGTATTATTGGTGCAGGTCCTGCAGGATTAACTGCTGGATATTATTTGGCGTTAAAAGGTTATGATATTACTGTTTATGAAGCTCAAAATGATCCGGGTGGAATGATTATGTATGGTATTCCTAAATATCGTTTGCCTTATGACAGTATTCAAAAACAAGTAGATTATATGAAAAATATGGGTGTAAAAATCCATTATAATACAAGAGTTGGGAAAGATATTAGCTTTAATGAAATTTATGACAACAGCGATGCCGTATTTATGGGAATTGGCTTACAAGACGCATGGAGTTTGGGTATTCAAGATGAGGATGCCGAAGGCGTTTGGTCTGCTGTTGACTTTTTAGGTAAAGCAAACGCAGGTGAAATACTAGATATCGGTAAAAGAGTTGTTGTAGTAGGTGGTGGCGATGTGTCTATTGACTGTTCACGTGTTTCTAAACGTTTTGGCGCTGATGTATTCCAATCGTATCGTCGCCGAGTTCAAGAAATGCCTGCTGATCCTGAAGAAATTGAAGGAGCAGAACAAGAACATATTCATCTTATGACACAAACCATTCCTACCAGAGTTATTAAGGATGAAAATGGTCATGTAAAAGGTATGGAATATCTAAATGCTGAAATGATTTCTGAAGGTGCTGGAAGACCACGTCCGGTTGCAATTGAAGGTAGCGAAACCATTATTGAATGTGATTCTATTATTGCTGCTATTGGTCAAAAAGCAAATTATGATTTATTGCCTAAAGAAATTGTAGACAACTTAGAAATGGTTAAAGATAAAATTAAAGTAAATGAAGATCGGTTAACCAGTATTCCTAAATTATTTGCAGGCGGTGACGCCGTTAAATTTGGTAATTCTGATGCTATTTCTGCAATTGCTGATGGATTTGCCGCTACTAAAGCTATTGACAAAATGCTTATGGGAAAATAAAATAAAAATTTATATTTATAAAAAAAAAGACCATAAATTATGGTCTTTTTTTTATGTAAAAAATTTTTAAAATTAAAGTGCATTAATTTTTTGAACCAATGCATCTATATTTTTTGTGTATT
>JGI24023J19991_10003945_pt1 | contig 10261 bp, 5 predicted proteins | sample Cruoilmetagenom1_FD_19991 | JGI IMG/M metagenome (IMG submission 19991)
AAGATGTCAAGGTAGCTCAGCTGGTTAGAGCGCTGGTCTCATAAGCCGGAGGTCGAGGGTTCAAGTCCCTCTCTTGACACCACTTCATCATACAATTCAACTCATTTGACAATTTTTGACATTTCTACGTTATACTCTTATCGTTTAAATAACATACATTTTAGAACAAAAAACTAATATTTTGAAATATTTAATCTTAAAAAATATAAATTTGTGATATTCTAAGGTCATACGCATTATAAATGCATCATTTTAAACAAGGACAAGGAGTTTTATTATGGTTAAAAAGATTGGGATTGTACTTTTATGTACGGCATTGGGAAGTTCAGTTTACGCAAGAGATATTACAGAAAGCCAAAAGTTTATCGGTGTTGAAGTAAGTATCACAGAAGTTCAGGGTGAACAGCCAAGTGATAAAAGTGATGATGTCAGCTATGGTATACGCGTAGGGGCACAAAATGAACAATGGAGAACGATGTTTACATTAAACTATTTTGATAGTGGTGAACACAATATTGAAAAGCTTTTTCTTTCTGTTGACTACTTTTTCTTGAAAACAGATGTTTATAACAGTTACGCACTCCAACCATACTTAGGACTCAACATGGGATATATGAATTATGAGAGTACTGGAGTAGATGCAGATGGTTTCGTTTACGGTATGCAAGGTGGTGTGGTACTAGATGTGATGGAAAATGTTGCCTTTGATGTGGGTTACCGATATTCATTGTCAAGTGCAGATGAATTGGACCATACAGGCGATGTGGTGTTTGGTATCAATTACCAATATTAAAATATTAGAGAGAAGGATTTAAGATGAAAAAAAATATATCATATGTTTTTATGGTCACATTAGTATTAGTATTATCTGCTTGTGGTAGTAATAGTATAGAAAATCCTATTGGTGAAGGGACGACTCCTTCTGCAGATACAAATATATCGGGTAATATTAGTACAGCTCTTCAAAATATTACAATAGATAAAAATAGTGGTGATGTAATAGCAAATATAAAAGTGACTAGTACCTATGTAAGTACTGTTGTATCAACGCTTAATAATATGGACATATCATTAGGTGGATGCGCACTTGTGGCAGGTTCAGTGTCTGCAAATCCGAATACAGTAACGTTAAACGCAACTGCCCCATCAAATGATGTTGTGTTAAGTGGGAAAATGGTAGATCCAAACTGTGTACCAACTTCATATCAGTTGAGTGGTACGAATGTACTTGAAGAGAATGGTCAAACGATAACAGAAACTTTTGTAGCCGAGAGTGGACTTATAGATTTAGAATCAATTACATTTGAGGACTCATCAATTTTAAAACTTGAAGTGCTGACTAAACAAGTAGATATCAATGAGTCAGGTGATCAAAAAGATATTACGTTGCGTGTAACACAAGGCAATGTTGGCATTACTGATAAAGAAATAAAGCTAGTTGGTACAGTAAATGTAGGTTCTTTTTCTACACTGACAACTCAGTCTGATTCTGCAGGTGATGCAATATTTAAATATACTTCACCAAGTCCTATCATAGATAATAATTTTACAGTAGAATTTTGTCTTGAAGAAAATATTTCAATCTGTGATACTGCACAGATTAATCTTACAACGAGTGTGATTGGCCCATCAGTAGAACCGATTGACAATATTAATTACTTTATTTCTTTTGTACCAAATGGTGGTACTAATAACTTAGCTTTAGGAACAAGAAACAATGCAATTGTGACACTTATCGATAAAGATACAAAGGCTCCAATTCCGAATGAAAGAATTAAAGGTATTACGGTAACATCAAAAGATTTAAGTGTATTGAAGCTGACTCCAGAAGGGGGTGGGACACCTTCCGCTAGTATTGCATTTCCTGAGAAAAGAAATCCAGTATCAGTACTTTTAACAGCTGATAAACTTAACTCTGGTTTGGCAATAGTAGAAGTAATTATAGAATATACTAATTTAAATGGCGTACTGAAAACAAGAGGACAGCTTTTCTCTGTTGCGGTACTATCTGGTGAGGCTACAGCTTTTTCTATTAATGATAAGGGTGTCAATTATAATGATGTAACTAAACAGTTTGAACATGATTTTATTGTACAAGCAACAGATGCGAGTTCTAACCCAATAGCTACAACAGGATTTATCAATGTAAGTGCTATGGCAAGTTTTGCCAAAGATACCACGGGAAGAGAGCTCCTTTATGGTAGACATTCTGGTGGTGTGAGTGCAACACTTAGTCCTAATAATGGAACGGCAATGCTAGAATTAGTTGGTGGACTTACTCCATTTAATACAACAAATATTAAAAAAAATAGAGCTTTTGTAGCGATAGGCGGAGATGTTGAAACGTATGAAGCTAATGGAAAATGGAATATTGATGAGATAATTTCTGAAAATACATTGACCTTAAGTAATGAATATAGTGGAGAAACACATACTGGATTAGATATGGCTGTAGGATATAATTTTAGAGATAAATTTTGTACAAGTTTGCATGAAGAGTCTGTAATCGTAGTAGATTCTACAGATGGAACATATTTACTTGATGAGAAGGGACAAGCAGTTGTAACCTTAAAGTACGATTATTATATGATAGGGAAAAGAGCGTTGATTCTTGTTAATATGACAGGATTGAATCCTAATACAGGAGCGGTCAAACGTACAGGTGAAGTGCATGAACAAACATTAAGGTTTCATGATCCATTAGAAGGAAAAATAGTTTCGGTCAATGCAGGAGAAACAGTATCATTCAGACACTGGGGAGTGATAGAAACTGGGACAAATGATAAGCATAGATTAGAAAACTCACGTTTTTCATGTGATGAAATAGAAGGAACAGATAATATTGGTGTGATTTCTAGAAGTTTTAGTGATCCTGAATCGTGTGCAAGTAATGGACAAGCGTACATTGATTATGTTGTTACAACATTGGATGGAGGAGAAGACGGAACATTTGCTCTTTCTAAATGTTCTCCAGAGGATAATCCCAATTTTTAAGTTAATATCCCAAGAATAAGTTCTTGGGATATGGCGCTTCTTTTTTTCAAAACTTTCCACTATAATCACATAAACATTTCACACTTTAGGCAAACTCTATGATAGACTTAAAATACCTACAAAATAATTTTGATGAAGCATCTGCTAAATTACAAAAAAAAGGTGTAGTAACTACTACACTTGAAAATCTTAAAACACTCTTTTCTGCCTTGAAAGAAGCCAATGCAACTTTGGAATCTTCAAAAGCAGAACAAAATACAATGTCTAAACTTTTTGGTCAGTATATGCGGGAGAAAAAAGATGTGACTGAACTAAAAGCCAAAGTAGATGCGAACAAAGAAGCGATGGTGCCTCTTCAAGAAAAGGCTAGAGAGGCTGAAGAAGCACTATACAATGTTGCATTGGCTATACCTAATTTTCCAGATGATTCTGTACCTGAAGGTGCGGATGAAGAGGATAATGTTGAACTTCGCAAGGTACTTGAACCAAAAGAATTTGCTTTTAAACCTAAAGAACATTGGGAACTTTCTGAGATCAATGGATGGATAGATTTTGAACGTGGGGTGAAACTTGCCAAGAGTCGTTTTTCTGTACTTCGTGGTGAGGCTTCTAGGCTTGAAAGAGCACTTATTAACTTCTTCCTTGACACTAATGCACAAAAGGGTTTTATAGAGCATTCTGTGCCATTTATCAATAACTCTACGATGCTTCAGGGAACTGGGCAGTTACCAAAGTTTGAAGATGATCTTTTTAAGATAGACGATGAAGATCTGTACCTTATACCTACAGCAGAAGTACCACTGACCAATATGTATAACGACGAGATACTCACTGAAAAAGAACTCCCACTTCTTATGACTGGGTATACACCTTGTTTTAGAAAAGAGGCAGGGTCCGCTGGGCGTGATACACGAGGTATCATAAGACAGCACCAGTTTAACAAAGTAGAGATGGTTGCCATTGCTCATCCAGAGCGTAGTGATGAAGTGTTTAAGATGATGGTTGAAAATGCCTCAGACATACTCACGGCACTTGGTTTACCACATAGAGTTGTTGAACTTTGTGGGGGTGATCTTGGTTTCTCAGCTGCAACAACCATAGACTTAGAAGTATGGCTTCCTGGACAAAATCAATACCGTGAGATATCTTCTATCTCTAACACAAGAGACTTTCAAGCTAGACGAGCAAAGATACGTTTTAAAGATGGTAAGAAAAATAGATTTGTACATACACTTAATGGATCTTCTCTTGCTGTGGGTCGTACTATCGTTGCTATTATGGAAAACTATCAGAATGAGGATGGGAGTATTACTCTCCCTAAGGTACTTGAACCTTATTTAAACTAGGTTCAAGTACTTTTTTTATGAGGCTATTTGATTATTTTTCGTCTCAATGGATAAAGTAATCCTAAAGCAATCACAAATAAAAATGACATATCAAAACTTTTACTGTTAGGGTTGTAACTACAACCTCCTCCTGTACTAATGACATCTGGGTCTACAGACGCTACTATCTCATCAGTACCTGTTGTAGTATCTGTAGTGTCTGTTCCTGTTTCATCTACAGTAGTATCTGGGGCTGTTTCAGTGACTTTTGTTGCCGGTAGTAAATTGTCATTAAATGTTGGAAGTGCGTCGCCACCTTCTGCTCCAACAGCTGGTATCTCTACCATAATATCTACTGCCTGTCCATTTTCATCAGTTTCAACAGTGGTGTTATCACCTACATGTCCAGCAGGTACAAACAACTGAGGATGATCAAATGGTGCTTTACGATATAAAACACGGTCATCAGTCAATGCTTTTAAAAATGCTACAAGACTTGCTTTATCTGCATCATCAAGGCCTGGCCCTGAGTTTAGTAAGTCACCTGTTAAGATACCTAAGCCTGTGATAGGTGATTCTTCTGTTCTATCAGCTGAATATCCGATGATAGGGTGTGATAGGTTTTCATCATAGGTTCTAAAGTTACCACCACGGAAGTAGAAGTCTATCACATCTTCAAGTGTACTTTCTGCACCGTTGTGAAAGTATGGTGCGGTGAGCTCGATATTTCTTAATGATGAGATCTTAAAGGCACCATCATTCCCAAGGTCGGCACTCATCTCTTCTTCAATACCTTCAATGTTCGGGTTATCATACAATCCTAGGTGTGTCTGGCGTGCATACCCTAAAGCATTTCCAAACGGATCTTTTCCCCCGACACCAAGGTCATCTAAGGTAGGGCGCACACCGATGTTGTTATATCCTTCATCGATAAGGTCACCTTTTCTGTTACGTGTAAGACCTTGCTCGTTGATGCGGCTTACAGATGCGAATGTAAGTTCACTTCCTCCATGACAGTTTAGACAACGTCCTTCTGCATCAGCTAAGTGAAAACCAACTATCTCTTGTTCTGTGAGTGCAGATTTGTCACCTTCTAGGTATTGGTCAACACGTGTATTATCTGAGACGAGTGTCGCTTCATAGAGTTGTACGGCTAAACCAAAGTAGAGTGAAAAGTTAAGTTCCATCTGTGTATGTTCAGTACCATCTGCTAAAGTGATAATGTCATTTGAACTCCACCATTCAGGTTGGAAGGCAGAACTGATCATAGAAGAGTAACTTGCGACACTTAAGCCTGTGCCATCAGCAGCTGCGAGTTTACCTAAAACACTGTCTGTCGAAGAGACATTTTGATATGCGAGAGGATTGGTTGCCAAGATCTGACGGGTTCTTTCACCCACTCTTTGACTTTGTAGTTGAGAAGTTCCAGCATCTGTACTTAAAATCTCTACACCCACATCTGACCATGTCCGTCCATCTGCAGACATTTCAATGTTACTGGTAATGGGGTCTGTGGCCTGTGATGCTAAAGAAGAGTTGTCGATGCTAACTTGAACAGCTGTTGCTTTTCCATCTATAACTTTATAGACAAAAGCATTTTTATCTGCATCTCCATGGGTATTTTTACCATTAAAAATGTTGCTTGCACGGCCGTCCCAGAATTGACGATGGTTAAATACGGCATTGATTACTGTTGGTGAATTTCTGGCTTGAACACGTCTTGTGTTGGTGCCTCCTACCTCAAATCCATCTGGGTCAGGAAGAAGCTCTTCTTCTCCTGCTTCAGTAAATAACGAGTAGTGTACCCCTTGAGAACCCAAAACATCATCTGTATCACGTAATACATTTGATATAAATAACTTCGAGTCAGCTTTCACGTGGCGTGGGAAGTCTGATTCACTTAAGTGATAATTTGGACCCTGCTCACTGTCAAACTCGTTACTTGAGTTTGAAGTTCCATCTTGATTTGAATGTGCAAAACCTGGGTTTATCTGGTTTTTGGCACGGTTATCTGCACCAGCACTAAAGTGACATGAGGCACAAGCTGTCGCACCGTCACTTCCTAGCTGCATATCCCAAAAAAGTGCTTTACCCAAGGCTATGGCCTTGTCTTTATCTTTTACATAGACATTCAAGTTTGTAGGTTCAGGAATGGGTACATTTTTGAGTGATGTGATCTCTGGTCGTATACTTCGTTCACCACTTGCTATCTCAGATAATATCTGTTCAGTCATATCGGCATGTACTTGTGTGAACAAGAGTGTTGTTCCTATAAATAATGGTCTTAAATATTTTGATTTCATAATATATTCCTTTGGTATTTATATGAAATGATATGCTTAAAGTATGAAGTGAGTATGAAGTAATAGTATTGATGAAAAGTTTGTGATTGGGTTTTATTATTATGTATGTTTTGTAAAGTGAAGAATAGTGGAGAGTGTAGGGATATTCTATCCCTACGCTGGATTATACGGTTTTTGAACTATCAACATGCCGTGACTTCAACTTCCCTTCCATGCTCAAGTAGGAGTTTAATGCACCTATGTAGGCTCTGGCACTTGCTAACATTGTATCGATGTTTAATCCATGTCCTATGATGGCCGGCTCACCGTTAAATGAAACTTTAACCGTAACATTTGCCAAAGCATCTTTACCTTCAGAGACTGACTTTACTTTATAGTCATCCAATCTACCTTCATACCCAGAAATGCGGTCTATAGTTTTAAAGATGGCATCTATGGTACCTTCTCCTATGCCTGCTTCTATGATCTCATTGTTGTCTTTTTTTATCTTGACTGCCGCAGATGGTACACCACTTGAGCAGTCCATTAACTGCAATGAGACCAACTCATAGACTTGTGTGGCTTTGGTCATCTCGTTGGTAACTAAAGCGCGTAAGTCATCATCGTAGATATCTTTTTTTCTATCAGCTAAAATTTTAAAACGTTCAAAAGATGCATTTAACGCTTCATCAACCAATGAAAAGCCTAATTTATGCAATTTGTCTTTAAATGCTGCACGTCCTGAGTGTTTACCTAACACTAAAGTATCATCCATATCTAAACCTATGTCAGCTGGGGAGATGATCTCATAAGTAGATTTGTTTTTTAACATGCCGTCTTGGTGTATGCCAGATTCATGCGCAAAGGCATTTTTACCTACGATGGCTTTGTTGGGTTGTGGTTCAATACCTGTGATATTGGCTATCAAGCGTGAACTTGGATAGATCTCTTTTGTATTGATATTGGTTTTATACTGAGAAAAGACATCAGAGCGTGTTTTTAACGCCATGACTATCTCTTCCAAGGCTGCATTCCCTGCACGTTCACCCAAACCGTTGATGGTACATTCTACCTGTCTGGCTCCATTGATAACCGCTTCCAAAGAGTTTGCCACACCTAAACCTAAGTCATTGTGGTTATGAACAGAAATGATGGCACGTCCCTCAACATAGTCGCTCATCTCTTTTACCATAGCACCTATCTCAAAGGGTAACCTAAATCCAACGGTGTCTGGTAAGTTGATGGTAGTTGCACCCGCTGCTATCACAGCATCAGAGATCTCTTTCATGAAGCCCATGTCTGAACGTCCTGCATCTTCACAAGAGAACTCTACATCCTCTACAAAAGTACGTGCATATTCTACTGCTCTTACAGCTCTTTTGATGACTTCATCGGGGGTCATCTTAAGCTTATGTTCCATATGTATACTTGATGTGGCGATGAATGTATGGATACGTTGCATTTTTGCTTTAGCAATGGCTTCACCTGCTGCTTTCACATCCGCATCTGTGGCTCTTGCCAAAGAACAAACAGTTGAGTTTGTGACTCTTTGTGATATTTTATCGATAGCATCAAAATCTCCTGGGCTTGCTGCTGCAAATCCTGCCTCAATGATATCTACACCCAAACGCTCTAACTGTGCAGCGATCTGGATCTTCTCTTCGGTGTTCATAGAAGCACCGGGACTTTGTTCACCATCTCTTAATGTGGTGTCAAATATTTTAATAATATTTTGGCTCATTTTATTACCTTAAATGTGTAAAAGCGATATTCGCTGAAAAAATTGTCTAATTTTACCGAAATAGTGGTTAATTAGAAACTAAAAAAGTGGAATTGTATGATTTATGATGTATTAGAGTGAGAGCAGCAGGAGAGTATTGTCTTTTGTAAAAATGGTATAGTTATTTATGATATTTTTCATAGTATTCTCCTGTTATTTTTTAGCAGTATACACTAAATGCAGACAAATAGCAATTATTTTTTGATGTTGACTTTTCATGAAAAGGACACTGTTGAGTAAATCTTAAAAATGTTAAGTGAGAAAAAGGTGCAGTAAAGCACTTTTTTCTAATTGATTGTTTTCACTGGAGATACTTTCGTTGTTAGTTCATACGATTACTCGTATTAGACATCGTTATCCGCTTCTTCTTCAGCCTTTGCTCTTGCTGCAGCAGCTGCTATTTTGTCGCCATGAGCAAGACGACTTTCAAGATTATTCTCTTCTTCATACTCAGCTATGATAGAACGTACTTTTTTACCTTCTATGACTTCAACATCTAAAAGTACAGCAGTCATATTTTCTATCGCTTGATGATATTCATTGAGTGTTTTCTTTACAAAATTATAGCGTTCATTAAGGGTGCTACGAATATAGTTATCCATATCTTCAGCCATTTTTTCACTATAGTCAGTACTTACTGCACCACCACCCAAGAATGAGTTTTGACTACGTGAAAGTACCATAAGCCCAGCTACATCAGTCATACCATATACTGAGATCATATCTTTTAAAATGGCGGTTGCACGGTCAAGGTCATTTCCTGCACCCGTACTGATCTCACCTATGAATACTTCTTCTGCTGCACGTCCACCAAGGAGTACATCTATCTCAGCCATAAGTTCATGTTTTTGCTTTAAAAATCTGTCTTCATCATCTGGAAGGTGCAGTGTATAACCAAGTGCACCAAGCCCTCTAGGGATGATAGAGACTTTAGTGACACGTGTTGCACCTTTAGTGAGTTCAGCCATAAGAGCATGTCCACTCTCGTGGTAAGCAACGATTTTTTTCTCAACTTCAGAGATTTTACGGTTTTTCTTTTCAAGTCCTACAAATGAACGTTCGATGGATTCTAAAAGATCAGATTGTTCTATCTCTTTTTTGTTGAAACGTCCTGCAAGAAGTGCTGCTTCGTTGATAATGTTTGCCAAGTCGGCACCAGCTAGTCCTGCTGTTTGTTTTGCAACGATTTTCAAGTCTACAGTAGAAGAGAGTTTTACACCTTTAGAATGTACTTTTAAGATGGCTAAACGACCATCATAGTCTGGCTTATCAACAAGTACTTGTCTGTCAAAACGTCCTGCTCTAAGAAGGGCAGCATCTAGTGTTTCAGGCCTATTGGTTGCAGCGAGAACAATGACAGGGGTATCTGTACCAAAACCATCCATCTCTGCAAGGAGTTGGTTGAGTGTTTGCTCTCTTTCATCATTTCCACCCATCTGTCCACCAGATGCACGAGATTTACCGATAGCATCTATCTCATCAATAAAGATGATAGAAGGAGCTTCTTTTTTAGCTTGTGCAAAAAGGTCACGTACACGAGATGCACCTACCCCCACAAACATTTCGATGAACCCTGAACCTGAGACTGAAAAGAACGGTACTGAGGCTTCACCTGCCACAGCTTTGGCAAGTAACGTTTTACCTGTACCAGGAGGGCCTACTAAGAGTAAACCTTTTGGTATCTTTGCACCAAGTTCCATGTAACGTTCTGGAAATTTAAGGAAATCAACTATCTCTTTGACCTCATCTTTGGCTTCTTCTACCCCTTGAACATCGGAAAACTTAGTCTCTGGTTTCTCTGAGTTGATGAGTTTATCCGCTTTACCCGGATTACCAAGCATCCCGCCCATGCCTTTAGACATACGCTTAGCTAAGAAGAT
>JGI24023J19991_10003947_pt1 | contig 10253 bp, 13 predicted proteins | sample Cruoilmetagenom1_FD_19991 | JGI IMG/M metagenome (IMG submission 19991)
GGTGATCATGGTCGCCGCCACGGTGCTGCCCACCCCGAACTCGACGAGGAGGATGCCCAGATGCTGGCCGCCGACCGGGTCGTTCGCGAGCACGTTGTAATCGAGGAACTTGCCGCCGAGAAACAGGCCGGCGAAGCCGACGCCGACGTAGAGCAGCAGACCGGCGGCGATGAGCACACGTATCACGGGGTCCGGCGCGACCTGGCGGGCATTTTCAACGCCATAGACCAGGGCGTAGAGGATGAATCCGGCGCCGAAGATCACGCCTGCCTGAAAGCCGCCGCCCGGTCCGAAGTCACCGTGAAATTGTACATAGAGGGCAAAAAGCAGAATGAACGGCATCAAAAGTTTGGTGGTGACGCGAAGGACTAAGTGCCGGCGCATAGGGCTGTCCCTCTAGCTCTTGCGCCGCCGGGTGCCGGCGCCAAGCAGCAGCATGACCCCGATGCCGGCGGTGAAGATCACCGTCAACTCGCCCATGGTGTCGTAGCCGCGATAGCTGGCCAGCACGGCAGTGACGATGTTCGGTACGCCGGTGGCATCGGGACCCTCGGCGATATAGCGATCCGCGACATGTTGATGGACGGGCGCTTGCGGGTCGCCATAGCTGGGCATGTCCAAGGTGCCGTAGATCAGCGCCGCGCCGGTGACGAGGACGACGAACAGCGGCAGAATTTGCAGATCGGCGGCCGGCATCTTCTCCCGGTCCGTGGTCAGCGCCAGGGTGCCCAGCATGAGCACGGTGGATATGCCGCCGCCCACCGCCGCCTCGGTAAAGGCCACGTCCACCGCATCCATGGTCACGAACAGGCTGGCGGAGATCAGGCTGTAGATGCCGCTGAGCATGACCACCGCGAACAGGTTGTGCAGGCGCAGGATACCGACCGCCATGACCGCCAGGAAAGACAGCAGGACGACGTCTACGAGGATTTCGATGACACGTCCTCCTTCTTGCCGAGCAACGGCTGCAGTCCGCCGGTAAAGGCGACATTCGCCAGCGCGTAGCTGGAGGTGGGGCTGGTATAGAGCAGAAAGACCAGGATCAGGATCAGCTTGACCGTCACCAGCGTAAATCCGGCCTGTAGCATCAGGCCGGTCAGGATCAGGCCGGCGCCCAGGGTATCGGTGATACCGGCCCCGTGCATGCGCGCATACACATCCGGCAGCCGGATCAAACCGATGCCGCCGATGATCGTAAACACCGATCCGGCGAGAATCAGGACCCAGCTTAGCAGATCGAGCACGACGCCGATCATGTCTCGTTCTCCGGCGTCTCTTCGCCGCGCGTCCCAAGATCGCCGAACTTCAGCAACTTGAGCACGGCGATTGTGCCGATGAAGTTGATCAGGGCATAGACCAGGCTGATGTCGAGAAAGTCCGGCCGGCCGGCGAGGAATCCCAGCACGGCGATCAACAGCACGGTCTTGGTGCCGAAAGCGTTTACCGCCAGCACCCGGTCATAGATGGTCGGCCCCAGCAGGGCGCGCGTCAGCGCAAGCGCCATGGTAACCAGGATGGCCAAGGTCGCGGCGGCAAACATCAGCGGGGCCCTCCGCTTTTTAGGGAGCTGACCCGCCGGTCCATGTCGCCTTGCTCGACCCCCGCAGCCGATTCCGCGCTTAGGGCGTGCACCAGAATGGAGCCGTCGCTTACACGCACCGAGACCGTGCCCGGTGTCAGGGTAATTGAGTTGGCGTAGATGACCTGACCCAGCTCGCTTTGCTGACTAGCCTTGGTCCAGAACAAGGTCGGCTGGATCGGCAGCCTAGGATCGATGATACGTTTCGCGACGTCGATGTTGGATTTGATGATCTCGCCGATCAGCCACAGCCAATAGACGACAATCCGTGGTCCCAGGTGGATGGGATGGCCTTCGTGATCCACCACGTCCATGCGGCGGGCGATCCAGACAACGGTCACGCATGTGGCGATGCCGAAGGCAATGAGCAGTGGCTCGAAAAAACCCGAGAGTAGGAGCCAGGTCACGAAAAGGACCAGCCCCAGACTGATCGCATGCAGCACGGCAGCCACCCCCTGTCGTTCTTCCTCTTCGCCGGCGCCGCGGCACCAGCGCAACGCGCCGAAGTTGTATCAGATGACCCGCTGGCAAGCCAAGCCACAGCGCCATTGGGTTAGGCTGGCGGCGGACCTTCGGGTGGGATCTCATACGGCGGTGGCGGTGGGCCGGGCGGTCGACCGGGGGGCATTCGCTTGGGCACGGGCTTGTCGCCGTTCGGCCCGGGCACCGGCTCCTCCGGTGGGTCGGGCGGCGGCTTAGGAATCTGTGCAAGAAGACCCATCATCAAAATATAACACAAAAGCCGCCGCGACTGGAACGAACGTTACTCCGGAATTTTCTCTTTCTGCTCTTGCAGATGCCGTTCCTTGGCACGCTGGATTTGCTCGGCAAACGCTGCGCACGGGTCGTTTTCGTCGACGCGTGGTGTGAACCAGACGAAATCGAAGGGCAAGTGATCGGCATCGAAGTGCGTCGAATATGCCTTCGGGTCGGTGATTTCCGCCGCGACCTCGATGATGCCAATGCTGACGATGCGGTGTTCTCGCGCTGCCCGCCGCAGATACCAGGGCACGCCCAGATCATTTCGCGCATGACCCGCACCGGTGATCAAGACGGCGCCGTTCCGGAGGCCGGCGATTCCGCTGCCATGGCGCATGGCATCGGCCATCTGCGCATCTTTGGCGGTCTGCGCCGCCGCCATCGGGCCGACCATGGTCTCGGGAAGTTGGCTGCAGTGGCTCTCGACGATGTCCTGGCGCAGGCGGTCGGCAAGCTCCGGTGCTAGGGCCTGGTCGAGGCCCAGGGCGGCAATCCGCGCGGCGCCTAGGCTGCCGATACCCTCGCGGGTGATGGCGCGCACGCTTGGCCGCGACAGATTGCCAGCCAGAATGGGCCCGCCAGCAGCCAGAGCGGCCGCGGCGATGGGCTCATAAAGCGACCAGTCGGGCCAGCCGGTGTCTGCCCAGCCGACCGCTTCGCCAATGCCCGCGGCATCGCCGGGACGCGCCGTCAGATGACCGGCCAGGGCCGCCACCTGGTCTTCGGCCAGCATTTCGAAGACAACCGCCGGCGCGCGGCCATGGCGCACCATGGCCTCGACGATCCAGGCCTGAATGCGGTGATGGTCGGCATTGTCGTGTTTCTCGCCCAGCAGCACATAGGGCGCCTCGGCGACCGCATCGAGAAGCGCCGCCGAATCGACGAAACCGGCCGCCGTTGGCCGCCAAATGCGGCCGGCCAGCGGGTGGTCGGTTAACGCTTGGGATGCCCATGGCGCGCCCGCATCGGCAATGGACGCAGGGCGCGGGGCGCAAGCAGCGACCAGCGCCAGCAAAAGCAGTGGTGCCAAAATCGCCGTTTTCGCTCTGATCGAATTTTCGGTCGCGTTCATGATCCGCCGTACAAGGGAGAAATTAAGATGGGGAGTATCGCCGACCCCGTCCCGGTGTTGGTGCCCGCCGCCGGACCCGACTCGGCACGGCCCGCCCGACCACGGGATTTTAAGCTTGGTATAAGTGTCTTCCAAGGACTTCACCAGGGTTCCCGTAACTGCCCGGCCATCGGGGGAGAGTACGAGTTGTTCGCCGGGCTCGATGTATCGATGGACCGGACCAGCCTTTGCCTTGTTGATAGCAGAGGCGATGTCATCTGGCGTGGCGCCTATACCACAGATCCAGAATCGCGGGCCGATGCGCCGGTTTGAATACGCCAAAGACCTTCAAATCAAGAAAACCTACCAGGCGCACAATGGCAACTACATCGCGAGTACTTGGGAGAGCCGCTATACGAGCCCCGAATCTGGTAAGGTTATGACACTTCCCGACTCTCGCATCCGGCAACGCCGGGCGCGACGTTTCTCTATCGAGGACCATTGAAGGTGAAGCTGCCAAAAGAAGTAGCGCGACTGTTAACGGAGAGCCTTTGCGATCAAGTCACAGAGATTTATGCTCCGGCATGCCCAATTCCCACGAACCTGCCGGTGCTTCCAGGCTTGCCCGATCAGGGGCGTGGTTATGAGGCCTTGCCCGATCTCTGGTCGCTTGTCGTAGCCGGCAGCTCCCGCCTGGCGTCGCCGCTAATGATGGGGCACATGGATACAGCGCCGCATCCCGTTGCGGCTCTGTCCGATGCTGTTGTTTCCGCGCTCAATAACAATCTTCTCTTTCGTGAACTATCGCCGATCGCCAGCCAGATAGAGGAGGAGCTGGTTACGCTCTTTGTCGAACGGCTCGGTTTGGGCAAAGACTGGGCCGGCACATTCGCAAGCGGCGGATCCTTAGCGAATCTAACGGCCCTTTTTGCCGCCTGCGGTGGCTTTGCTGAGCCGGGAGGGCGTGAGCGCGTCCGTGTATACGCGACGGACTCAATCCATGCCTCCGTGAAGAAATCGGCCGCCGTCTTGGGCATGACGCCCAACCAAGTCATCATGGTTGCCAGCGACGAGATCGGGCGTATGCGTCCGGATGCCTTGGACGTAGGCCTGAGTGACAACCGCAATTGCCAGAACATCGTCGTTGGGGTTCTGGGTTCCACAATCCACGGCGCGGTCGATCCGCTCGACGAGCTCGGGACGATCGCTCGCAAGCACAACGCCTGGTTTCATGTCGACGCCATTTACGGCGGGGCCTTGGCCTTTAGCAGCCGGAACCGTCAATTCCTCAAGGGCATCGAACACGCGGACTCCGTGGTGCTCGGGCCGCAGAAATGGATGTACGTACCGCGGCTCTCTGCCGTGGTTTTGGTTAAGGGTCAGGATCTCTTCGACCGGTCTCTAGGTGTTGATCTGCCGTATTCGGCCACCGGCGAAACGCACCGCGGCAAGTGGGGCCTGCAAGGTTCGCGCCGCGCCGATGCCGTCACTCTGTGGCTGACGCTGCAGACCGTCGGACTAAATGGCGTTGCGGAGATGGTCGACAACGGCATCGCCTTGACCCAAAAGTTGTACGGCTTGCTACAGGCCGACGAAGCGTTCCTGCCGACCCATGCGCCAGACCTCAACTTGCAGTGCTTCAAGCCCCGGCGACGTCTTGGCGATGAGTCTATGGCGGAAATTCACCGCGAGCTTACGGAAGCTGGCGGACCCTGGGTCAGCCTCTCGCGCTGGCGGGGTGAGCTTCTCTTCAGATCCGTGTTGCTGTCGCCGGATACCGGGGCCGCGGAGTTGCAGGCCCTTTTGGGCTCGCTGTCGTCACTTGTCTCCAAGGTTCGTTAGCCCTAGCGCCACCTGTATGAATCGATAACGATGTAATAGACGCAGGGCCTTTTGCTCAGATTCTGAAAATGGTGCTCTACATTGCCGTTGAACACGATGGAATCGCCCCGACCAAGGACGTAGATATCGGTTCCTAGGCGCAGTTCCAACTTACCCTGGGTCACGACGAGATACTCATCCACGCCTCGCTGATGGGGTGCGAAAGGGCCCGCGCTCTTACCCGGGGGAAGCGTGTTCATAACGAAATCGATACCTCGGCTCGGGAGCAGGGGCGACAGGGAGCGGCGTTCGAAACCGCTTCTCGGGTCTTGGAATACTGGTTGATCCTGCTGCCTTATCAGGACGACGGGTTGGCCAGGATCACCCCCCACGAGTTGTGAAACACTAACTTCCAGGCCCTCGGCGATCCGGCTCAAGACGTTCGTCGTCGGATCTGCGTCACCGCGCTCAATCTTTGAGATCATCGACTTGCTGACCCCCGTCGCCTCCGCCAANTGTTGCAGGGTCAACGACTTNTGTAGGCGNAGGGTCTTTAGATGTTCGCCGAGCCGCGCAACCATAGTGCTTCCCCGACCGTGATCCCAAAACTCGCCGCGCCGCTCGTCATTGACCTATGGCTTGGCGGTCAAATTCATAGACCTGAAGATGGCAGTATGCGGCGCGGACGAGCGCCGCCGCGCGCCCTGCCACGCTCGCGCGGCGGACCATGTCGCCAAGGATATGATCGGCCTCGGTCCTACCGCCACTCAGCATGTCTCTGAGCATCGAAGATGTTTGAGGCGACCCCTGTTTGGTGAGCTCGTCGCGCGTGCGGGTCATAAAGTCGGTGTCGGGACGGTGACCCGCGGCGGCCGCGACATCCTCGCATTCCTGCAACATCTCGGTAACGAAATGGCGGCCGCCCTCGCACTTCATAATATCGCCGATGGAGGCGCGCATAAGACAGGTTGCACCCGCCAGCGTCGTCAACATGACAAACTTATTCCACATATCTTGGAGAACGTCCGTGCTCAGCCGCGCATCCACTATCGCTGTTCCCAGGAGGTTCCCGAAGGCGTCGACCCTTTCGCTTTGGTCGCCGGAAAGCTCGCCAAACGTAACTGAATGAAGCTTATTGAGATGGTGGACTGCGCCCGTTGACGTGACGGTTGCGCCGATGTGGCAGGTTCCGCCGAGAACATTTTCAACGCCAAATGTCTCCCGCAAGAGATCGATGTGCGCGAGCCCGTTCAACAGGGGTAACACGGCCGCGCCATGCTTGACGTATGGCGCCATGTCCGACATGGCCGCCGTTAGGTCGTAGGCCTTGCAAGCGACGATCACCATGTCGAAGGTCGCATCATTGGCCCCGCCGGTTATGAATTTAACCGGCTGATTCACGTTCCCGAAATCGCTTTCGATGACGAGACCGTCACGGGCAAGCTGTTCCGCCCGTCGTGGCCGAACCAGGAAGGTGACATCGGCGCCCGCCTCGACAAGACGGCCGCCGAAATAGCCACCGATTGCGCCGGCGCCAAGGACTAAAATTCGCATAGGATGGGCTCGCCCCTAGTCCTTCTTCGGCCGCGCCTGCGGTCTGACCGAATCCGTCATGGCGACGGCGACAACAAGCTCGTTGTCGAAAGGCGCGTCCGGGATCCTGATTTCCACGCTGTGGTAACTCGCCTGATTCTTGTCGATGGTTTTATGGGCGACAGGAATTTCAAGCGTGCATCCGGCAGCGCCCCGTTTCTGGCTGGAAACCATCCAGGTTTCGCCCCCGATCGCCGTGCGAATCGGGTTCCCGAAGCTCACCGTGTGGATCAGCGCGTTGCCGTGCTCGATCTCACCCGAAAGGCCGACGACGGCGGCCTTGCCAAAACACGCGACATTCTCGGCGCCACCCAAGTGGGCAACGCACTCGTTTGCCAACAGCTCACCGAGGCGGGGAGAGAGCTGCTCGATCTCCGGCGAGAGATCCTCCACGAATCCTCGCCCCAACCAAGGGTTCTTGAATACGGCAGCGAAGGCCACCTGCCGGAATGGCCTTGCGAGCTCCTTACCTTCGAAATGAACCGTCTCTGTAAAGCCGCAAACCTTGCGGAAGGCTATGGACATGGCTGCTGATCTCTCCTTCGATCATGTTTGTCGCAACAGAGGCAGCCATCCTCTGTCGGATGGCGTATAATATAGAGGATAATATCGAAGATAGGAGACGTCAAGAATTGTGTTAAGGGCAAGCCGTTTCCGGGTTCCTTAGGCGGACCACTAGGTTTGCAGAAAACAGAGAGTCCTGCCGACATCTTGAGCAAATATCGCTGCGGCATGCCGCGGAGGCGCACCGGGTCTCTTCATCGTGGCAGATGTATTTCCACCCGCAGCCCGCCGGTGCTGCGGTTGGCCAGCGTGATGTCGCCGCCGTGGGCGCGGATGATGGTCCGCGCGACGGTTAGGCCAAGGCCCGTACCGCCGGTTTCCCGGCTGCGCGATTGTTCGAGCCGGTGAAACGGCTTAAACACGTCCTCGCGGCGATCGTCCGGTATGCCTGGCCCGTCATCGTCGATCGTGACGAGAATTTCGGTCGGATTTTCCGCCAACACTACGCGGGCTTGCTGCCCGTACTTGATGGCATTGTCGATGAGGTTGGTCAGGGCACGGCGCATTGCCACCGGCCGGCAGTCGTAAGCTAGCGCATCTTCGTCTGCTTCGAAGGAGACCTGATGCCCGGCGTCCGCGGTGTCGTCGCAGACCCGTTGCAGCAGCGTTCGAAAATCGACGGTCGCTTGGGGTTCCTGAGCAGCATCATCACGGGCGAACGACAATGCGGAGAAGACCATTTTCTCCATGTCGTCGAGATCAGCGAGCATTTTTTGCCGCTGCTCTTCGTCATCAACGAATTCCGCGCGCAACCGTAGCCGTGTGATCGGTGTGCCTAGATCATGAGAGATCGCGGCGATCGTCTGCGTGCGATCCTCCACGAAACGACGAATTCGTTCCTGCATTTCATTGAAGGCGCGCGTCGCCTGACGGACTTCGGCTGGACCACTCTCCGGCAACGGCGGCGCCTTGACGTCAACGCCCAGTCGTTGCGCGGCGCGGGCGAAGGTCGCCAACGGCCTGGTTAAATGATGCACGACCAAGGCGGACAATATGGCGACCGCCGCGAGCATCACCGCCATGGAAAGACCGAAGCGAAGAGACCAGAACGGCTCCGGCGTCTCAACCGGGGCTGTGAAGTTCAGCCAGGTCTTGTCCGGCAAGGGCAGGGAAATCATCATTGTCTCCCCGCCCGCGCCGCCCATATGCCGCGTCGCCATCATGTCCATGTGATGCAGTCGGAAGTTGCCATCGCCTGGCGACCTAGATGTGTGGTCAGGGCATTGCGAAGAACATTAGCCTGCCAGCCGTCTGCCGATTGATCGCCGACGGCGCTATCCGGTGTCCGCGTGACACGCAGTCTGGGGTCGTCGGCAAGCTCGATGAGGCGCTGCCGTTCCGCCTCCGACGAATTCCGTATGAGCCGCTCGATGGTAGCGATGCGCTCGCCGATGTGCTCGCCGCCGCTGAACATCAAGGCGCTGGTCCGGTCGGTAATGTATAGGCCGACGCTGATCGCATGCGAGAGCGTGAGTCCGAAAATCAGCACCAGCAAAGTGCGGGCGGCGATGGTGTCAGGTATCCAGCGTTTCATTTTGGGTCACGTTTGCCGTTAGGACGTAGCCGCCGCCGCGGACAGTCTTGATCAATTCCGGTTGTTTGTGGTCGACCTCGATCTTGCGGCGAAGGCGGCTTATTTGCATGTCGATGCTACGGTCGAATGGGGCCTCTGCGCGTCCATGTGTGAGGTCCAGGAGTTGGTCTCTATTGAGCACCCTTTGTGGATGCTCGACAAAGGCAACCAACAGATCGAACTCGCCGGCGCTTAAATCGATGATCAGACCCTGGGGAGATTCGAGATGGCGCCGCCCGACATCTAGCTTCCACCCGGCGAAGCGCAGGATTGTCGATCTCGCGGTCGCGGGAACGGCGGGTGCGCCCTGGGCACGCCGCAGAACCGCTTTCATGCGCGCGAGCAGCTCACGCGGGTTGAACGGCTTGGGAAGGTAGTCGTCGGCGCCCATCTCTAGGCCGATGATCCGGTCCGTTTCCTCGCCCATCATCGTTAGCATGATAACAGGAATCTGCGACGTCGCCCGCAGGTCCCGGCACAGCGCCAGGCCGTCTTCACCGGGCAGCATCAGATCCAGAACAACCATGTCAATGCGCCAGTCAGCTAGCGCCCGGCGCATTTCCTTCCCGTCTGGCACCGTTGTGACCCGATATCCGTGCTTGGTCAGGAAGCGCCCTAAAAGATCGCGTATCTCGCGGTCGTCGTCCACGACCAGGACGTGGCCCAGGTTTCCCGTGTTCGGCGTGTTCATAAACCCAACCTAGCGTCCGCTGCCGGCGCCGGCAGCGGAAAACTTTGTAACGGACTGTAACCGCCGCCGCGCTCGTGACGGTCCGTTACCCAATGTCGCCTCTCCGGTTATCGATTCGTTGTAGAAGATACCCAAATTCAGGGCAGTCAAGGATACCTAACGAAGGGAAGTACCATGAGACAGTTTCGCAGATCGACAGTGGCCGCATTGGCCGGATTGGGTACGCTCGCGATCGCCGTTGCGCCGGGTTTCGCCGGTGGCGGGCATCAGGGCGCCAGGGACGCTGGGCCGGCTCAGGGAACGGCGGCGCAAGTCCAACTCGCGCACATGAGCGGCGGCGGCGGAGCCCAGGGGCAAGGCGGCCCCGGCATGATGGGTCGCGGATACGGCTCCGGTCCAGGCTATGGCGTGCATCCCGGTTACGGTATGGGACCCGGCTCCGGCATGGGGCCGGGGATGATGGGTCCGTGCCAGGGTTATGGCATGGGACCCGGCCAAGGTCATGGCATGGGACCCGGCCAAGGTTATGGCATGGGACCCGGCCAGGGCTATGGCATGGGACCCGGCCAGGGTTATGGCATGGGACCCGGCCAAGGCTATGGCATGGGACCCGGCACAGGCT
>JGI24023J19991_10003948_pt1 | contig 10252 bp, 11 predicted proteins | sample Cruoilmetagenom1_FD_19991 | JGI IMG/M metagenome (IMG submission 19991)
CCGCAGACGGCGTACGCCCGACGAGCCGAGACGCCTCGGCGTAGCTGCCGAGTTCGATAATCGCCACGAATGTCCGAAGGCAATCCATATCCAGGTTGGTTGGCATAGATTGTTTAATATCATAAATGTCAAAGATTAAAATAATTAACTTTTCTAATGTATCGAATAGTCACATCTTGTCGGTATCGCCTGGTTCCCACTGACGAGAGGAGAGATGGAATGCCGTTCATCAACATCGCGGTTGCAGGCAGCCAACTTTCGTTGGCGCAGAAGCAGCAGCTTTTTGACGAGACCACCCGCCTCATGAACGAGGTGATGAGAAAGGACCCGAGTCTGACGGCCGTCAGGATCGATCAGTTCGGAGCTAACGATTGGGCTGTCGGCCGGAGATCCGCAGCCATCCGAGGAGAGACCGCTGTCCATATGGACATCAAGGTGACAGCAGGGACGAATTCGGACGAAGAGAAAGCGGAGATGATCCGCCGGGCGATGGCGATGCTCAAGGAGGTAGTCGGGGCGATTCCGGAAGCGAGCTACATTGTGATCCACGATCTCGATGCGACTGCTTGGGGGTACGATGGGCGCACCCAACACTCGCGAGCTTCAGCGAGAGCAGCCTAAGGGAATCCGGATTTCGTCGCGGAGCGCTGTGTCCGCACATCCAAGGGGCGGCAAAGGGGGCGGATCATTGCCCCCGATGCCTGACTTCGACCTAGTCCGCTGCGAAGCAGTAAAGGAACCCCGCGCCGCCGGTGCTTGCCAGATTCTCTTGGCTGCATCCCCTTGAACCATGCGCGGAATTCCACGAGGTGTTGCCACCGCCATGCCGGTCATGATGTCCGACCTGGGCGCTGCCCTCGCCGGAACTCGTCCAGTTGCTGCACGTATGGTCAGCCGTGTCGCTTGGGAAATAGGCTGTACCGTCGGCCATTGAGCCGGTCAGAATGTCATGCTCATTGGGCTTGTCATAACGCCCCTTCACGCGATTGCCGTTTTCGTCCAAGGCGGTTCTCAGGACGATGTTAGGGCTCAAATGGAGTTGATCAAGATCGCTGGCGATCAGCTCTCCCTTCGCGTTGTACCAGGGGCCAACTCCGATCCGGTTGCGCGCAGAAATGCCACGCTTTCCTGCTGCCTGGGTGCCAAGATAGGCGCGCCAGGTGCGCCCGGTGGATCCGGCAGCCTCCGCCAGCTTTTTGCAATGAGCGTCGGCGCCTTCAAGGCCACCTAAATTTCCGCCCTGCCCGACACCGACACTGGTAACGAAAAATCCCATCGGTTGTTCGTGGGCAAACGCGAGTGATGCGTTCATCAGAAACAGCACACCTGCCATAGCCATTGTTTTTGTAACGTTCATTTCGACTCCCTTTCCCTGTAATGCGGCGTAATGCGGCGACCTGGGGTCAATACGAGAGCCGCGGCGATCGTCCGCTTAGCTCTTTGGCCGTGATACTACACACTACAATTCTAGCTGCTCTTATCGATATCTGAAATGCGGTGCGTCGCCACTGTGGTCGGCCTCTACCACTTGGCAGTGGCAGATCGTAGGCGGACGGGCGTATGACAGCGGGTATTCGAGCGCGGAATTAACCGGGTCTTAGCTGGCCTTAGCCGTGCGTTCGCGGAGCAGGGCGATCAGGGTGTCGATTTTACCGCCCGAGTTTTTCAGCACTGAGCCGTACTCCGAGCGCAACGTCAGCGCCATACTGACGCCCTGGGCGGTTACATCCAGGACCTTGAATTCGCCGTTACTGCTACGCAGCCGCCAATCGACTTGCACCACCTCGGAATTCGGCGGGGCCACTGTCGAGCTGACCATGAGCTGATTGCCTTCCTTGACCTCGCGAATGGCACCGATCTTGAATTTAGTGCCCGCGTAGCCGGTGAATTGAGGGGCGAACCGATCGACCATCACGTCCTCGAACACCGCCAGGAATTCCCCGCGCGCGACTTCGTCGGTGGCTCGCCAATAACGGCCGAGCACGAAACGGCCAATGGCCGGGATGTCGAAATTGTCCTTGAAAAGGCGGCGGAAGCGCTGCTTCCGTTCGTCGGCCGGAATCGACTCGTCGGTCAATTCGGCCATGGACCGATCGGTGAGCGATATCAAGAAGGCGCCCGCGGCGTCCGCTTGATCCGCCCGCCCCGATGCCGGCAGCCAGGCAAGCGCCAACACGCCGACAATCGCCCCATTTATCCATCTCAGGAGGGCGCGGCGGCTTACGCTGGTCTCAGTCCGTTGTTTTCTTAGCGCTGTCCGCATCGTCACTGAAGTCAATTTCGCTGCTATAGAGGCCCGATGTCTGGCTGTCATCGCTGGCCCCATTGCGGATATCGTTCGCTCGCGACTGTCGGTAGAGCGAGCGTATGCGGGCATAGAAGTCGATGGAGTCTCTTTGCAAATCGTCGATCGCCTCGATGTTGCGCGAGCGTGTGTCGATACCACCCACCGCCGTACGCACGAGCAGCTCGTCTTCTATGTCATAGATCCGTCCGACATATGTCAACGGATCGAGAAAGGTATCGACAACCAAACCGGCGCCATCGCGAAGCGAAGAGGGGCCGAAGATCGGCAAGACAAGGTAGAACCCCTCGCCGGCCCCGTGGACCGCAAGGGTCTGCCCGAAATCCTCATCATGATGGGGATATCCCCAACCATCTGCCACATCGATTAAGCCCAGCACACCAACGGTTGAGTTGATAAGGAACCGCATGGTGGTCGTTTCGGCGCGCTCCATTTCGCCCTGGAACAAGTCATTGGCCAGGACCACCGGCGAGCGCAGGTTGCGTATGACATTGCGAACCGAATCGCGCACCACGACCGGCAGGAGGAATCGGTAAGTCGCCGCCGCTGGCTTGAGGATGAAAACGTCCAGCGTTAGATCAAAAGCGAACATGAACCGGTTGACGGTTTCCAGCGGGTCGTTGTCATCGTCCTCGATGTCGTAAACATCCGCGGATTCGCCGGGTACGCCGGAAATCGGCGCATCCTTGTCCTGGCTGGCGCAGGCGGCCAACGCCAGCAGAACCGCCAGTACCGCCGCAAATCGGCGAAATACGCTGAAATCCATGGGGCCGAATTCCATGAGGGAGAATAACCTAACAGGCACGTCGTCCTGACCTTTTTGCTTTACACAATGTCGCGCATCCCGCGTCAGTACTAACCAACCCAACATCACGACACGAGCGTTTTCTCGTCGCCGCCAACTACCGTCGTCCGTCAGGCCGAATCAACCCTGAATTCCGGCTCGGACCCTGGCAAAACAACCCTAATGGAACCCTAAACGATGTCATGCCAAAGCTGCGGCCACTGGCGCAACTATTCAAAAAATTGCTCGCAGAGTCGCCCTAACGGCGAATCAGGTAACACAACCCGTCCCGAAAGGCTAGAAAGCTCGAAATCTTGTTGATTGGCCGTAAGCCTGTCTGTGGCAGAAATGTCGCAGTTGAGGGGCTATTCGCACGCCTTTGCCGCGCCCCGACAATATTCTATCGTGCGCGCCGCGCGCAGCAGGAGCCCTCATGCAAGACCCATCGCCGCTCGATCTCCGTGGCGACGTCGTGCGGCCGGAGTGGATAGACTACAACGGCCACATGAACGTCGCCTACTATCTGCTGGCCTTTGACGGGGCGGCGGATGCCTTTTTCGACATCCTCGGCATCAATGAAGCCTACCGGCGAACCGCGCGGAGCACCACGTTCGCCGCCGAATGCCATATCACCTACCAGCGTGAAGTCGTCGCCGGGGACCCCTTGCGCTTTACCGCTCAAATCATCGGTTTTGACGAGAAACGGATCCATTTCCTGCAAACCATGCATCATGCGGCCCAAGGATACATTGCCGCGACCAGCGAGTGGCTCAGCCTGCATGTGAATCTCGACCGGCGCCGCGTGTCGCCGATGCCGAAGGCGGTTCTTGACCGCCTGGACGAGATCTATGCCGTTCACCGGCATCTGCCGCGCCCACCGGAAGCGGGCCGCTCCATCGGCTTGTCGCCCCGGGCTTGAGGATTCGCATTGCCGTTGCGGCCAGGATGGACAATGCTAAGCTGATGATTCGCCTTGTATCCCTATGTCTTAAAGGAATCGCCGCCGGGCTCGTCGCGGCAATGGTTGGGTCGGGCGCTGCTCTGGCCGGCTGCACCGACCCGCCGGCACCGGGGGTCAATTGGCAGCGCTGCATCTTCGACGGCCTGGATATCAGCCAGGCCGATCTCAGCGGTGCCCGGCTGCGCGACGGCAGCTTCTTTCGCGCCAACCTTTCCGGCAGCAACCTGTCGAATTCCAGCGCCTTCAAGGCGAAGTTCGTCAACGCTGTGATGCGGGAGGCGACGCTGGACGGCGCCAAGCTGTCCGAAGCCGACTTTACCAAGGCGGATCTGACCAAGGCCTCGTTTCAGGGCGCCGATCTGCGGCGGGCCCGTTTCTTCGATGCGGTGCTGCGGGAGGCCGATTTCAGCAACGCTCGGCTGGGCGGCGCGGACTTCACACGCGCCGATCTCACGGGCGCCACGTGGACCGACGGCAAACGTATCTGCGGCGAAGGATCGATCGGCCGCTGTAACTAGACGCTTGGGCCACCACCATCTTCCTGCGCCAGAGCGCGCAGGGCGTCGCCTTCTAGCCGGTACGGCAGCCAGTCGGCGGAGTGGCTGAAGGCCAGACGCTCGTAAAAGGCCCGCGCCGGGTTCCAGTTCAGCACCGAGAGATCGAGGCGCGGGTAACCGCGCTCGCCCGCCAAGCGAGCCAGATGGGCCATGATGGCGCGGCCGATGCCCAAGCCGCGTGCCGACTCCGCCACATAAAGGTCCTCCAGGTACAAGCCGGCGCGGCCCTCAAAGGTGGAGTAGTTGAGGAAGAACAGAGCGAAGCCCACGGCCTCGCCATCAACCTCCGCCAGCAGGCATTCGAACCGCCGGTCTGGGCCGAAACCGTCGCGGCGGATGTCCGCCTCGGTCGCGCGCACGGCATCGAGCAGGTTCTCGAACTCGGCCAAGGCCCGGATAAGGCGCAGAATCGTCGCCGAATCCCCGGGTTGCGCCATGCGAATGGCCGGCGTTGCCGGGTGGTCACTGTTTCCGCTCATGGGGACTAGCCATAACAACAGCCATGGGGGCGCACAACGGTTGTCATCATGCAGTGGTTAATGGCGGATTTACTTGGCGCGTGCTACGACGGCGGGCATGTCTCAACCAGCCGATTCGCTGACCGGTGTGCTGGGTGCGCTCAGGCAGCTCAGCCGGAACGTGCAGGTTATCCTCTCGCTGCTGGCGGTCGCTATCGGCGCCGCGGCCGGCGTGGCCGCCATTGGCTTCCGCTATGTAATTGATCTCGTGCAGCGTCTTGGCTTCGGCTTTGGCGGCGAGAACGTGGCCACTCTGGCCGCCGAGTTGCCCTGGTGGCAATTGGTTCTGGTGCCCGCCGCGGGCGGTTTGGCCGTCGGTCTATTCGTCCACCACGTCATGCCGGGGCGTCGGCCGCAGGGGGTGGCGGATGTCATCGAGGCCAATGCCCTGCGCGTCGGCCGTATGTCGGCGACGGTCGGGCTCAAGGCCGCCGTGGTCAGCGCCGCGTCGATCGGCGTTGGCGCCTCGGTCGGACGTGAGGGGCCGGTCGTGCATCTGGGAGCCTCCATCGGCGCGTGGGTGGCGAAACGGCTGCATCTGGGGCGGACGCCGGCGCGCACCCTCCTGGGCTGTGGGGTTGCCGCGGCGGTAGCGGCTTCGTTCAATGCGCCGATTGCCGGTGCCTTCTTCGCCCTGGAGGTGGTTGTCGGGCACTACGCGCTGACGGCCTTCGCGCCGATCGTCATCGCCTCGGTAACCGGGACCATCATCAGCCGTATGCACTACGGCGATTTTCCGGCCTTCGTGATGCCCGCAATGCGCGCCATCACCTCATTCTGGGAGTTGCCGGCCTTTGCCCTGCTAGGCGCCATCTCGGCCATTGTCGCCATCATTTTCATGCGGGCCGTCTTTCTTACCGAGGACGCGGTTGCCCGGCTGCCAATGCCACATTGGGTGCGCCCGGCGCTGGGCGGGCTTGCCGTCGGCCTTTTGGCCATTGCGTTCCCGCAGATCCTCGGCGTCGGCTATGAGGCGACCGATGCGGCGTTATCCGGGCTCTTCCCGTTGTGGCTGATCCTCGCCCTGGTGGTCGCCAAGACGGGGGCGACAGCCATTTCCCTGGGCTGTGGCTTTGGCGGCGGCGTCTTTTCGCCATCATTGTTTATCGGTGCCATGTCCGGCGGTGCCTTTGGCGTCATCGCCACAAGCGCCTTTCCAGAGTTGTCCTCTGGCCCGGGTGCCTACACGATTGTCGGTATGGGGGCGATGGCCGGTGCCGTTCTCGGCGCGCCAATCTCCACCGTGCTGATGATCTTCGAACTGACCACCGATTACTCGGCGACGATTGCGGTCATGATCGCCACGGCGATTGCCAGCGTCATCACCCATCAGACACAGGGCCGCTCCTTCTTCGGCAGGCAGTTGTTGCGCCGCGGCGTGGTGGTCCGTGGTGGTCAGGAAATCGGCCTGCTGCGCGCCATTCGGGCCCGCGATGTAATGGACGGCGGCTATGAGACGGTCACACCGGAAACACCGATCGCGGTGGTGCGCGCGCGCCTGCAGGCGGCGTCGTGCGGCGAGTTATTCGTCGTCGATTCGGCCGACCGGCTGACCGGCGTCATCGCCTATTCCGACATGCACGAGTCGGCTTTCGATACCAGCCACGACGCTGAAATGACCGCCAAGGATGTGGCGCGTGGCCGGCCGACGGTCTTGCAAGCCGACGATGATCTGGAAGCGGCGGTCAAGGCTTACGGGGCCAGCGGTGAGGTCTTCCTGCCGGTGATCGATCACCGGGACACCCGACGCATCGTCGGCATCGCGCACGAGCACAAAGTCATGCTCGCCTACCACCGCGCCCTAGATCAAGCCCGCGCCGAGGAACGCGGCGAGGTCTGAGCGGCGGACCTTCTAGTCGTCGAGCAGATAGGCACCCTTGCGTTCGGGTAGAGTCTCTTTGCCCACGACCTTGGCGATGGTCATGCCGGGCAACGCAAATTTATGCAGCCGCCGGCTGAGCACCAAGCCGTCGGTTCCGGCGTGAACGGGCTGCCGCGCGCTCGTGGGGTCGTCGGCCGCCGGATCGATGATCCAGGCAATGACATCGCCTTTGCGCACCTGATCGCCCAACTCGACGGTGTAGCTCAAAACACCCGCCGTTGGTGCCTTGATGGAATCGCAAGCATCCAGGCGCGTGGCTTCGCACAAGGGCTCGGGCAGCGGGCCGGGGTCGCCGGCGATCGCCCCGTACCGCTGCAGGGTGCGGAACAGGGCCGCGGCATCGGGCTCGGCGAAGGTGTCGCCCACATCCGCCTGCCCACGTAGCTCCACGGTGCCGGCCAGGCAGGCGGCCGGAATGGGGTATTTGGGAAACCGCGCGGCCAGGCGCAGCCATGGGGTGGAATAGGCTTCGTCGAACGAGTCACCGCCCGACTGCTCGGCCAGCAGCACGGCCTGGCAGCCCAGCTCGGCGGCCAAATCGTGCGCCTCCGGCCAATGGGCCGGTGTGACGAAAAGGTACATCAGCGCCTCTTCGTCGCAGTGCAGATCGAGGACCATGTCCGCATCCACCGCCTCGCGGGCCAGCGCCAGGCGCAGGTTGAGCAGTTCGTTCCGCACCGGCTGCGCCGCGATGGCTGCGAGCGCCTCGCGCAGCGCCGCGCGGATCAAGGCCACGTTCTCCGCCGGCGAATCGGTCAGCTTGCCGTCCACGGCCTCGGCGACGGCTGGAAAAAGGTCGGGCCAGTTGCGATTGAAATTGCCACCACCGCGCAACTCACAGCGGCCCAACTGCTCGGCGTTGACGTACTGGCTGAGGCCGATGGGGTTGGCATAGGGGACCAGCACCACCTCGCCCTCGATAGCGCCCGCCGCCTGCGCCTGATCAAGCAGCCGCGCCAGATGGTGCGCCACCAAAAGGGCCGGCGTCTCGTCGGCATGCAGAGAGGCCTGCAAATACACCTTCGGCCGCGCCCCCGCATCGCCGTAGCGGCGCAGGGCTACCTCCCGGCGTGTGCCGGGGGTGGTGCCGTGTAAGGGGATTCGCTCGATCTGCCGTGCCATGCTTGCCTCTGCGTTCCGCGATGACTGTTGCGCTAGTCATCGCCCGGCATACCGGCCTGGTCAAGCGCAGCGATCGCGAAGGGGTTGGTGGTCCTCTCGAGACCGCGCAGTCACAACGCGGATTATCGTGACGATACCAATCTGCGTTTGTATAGCAGGAGGTCGCGTCGAGATCGGAGTCCCGACGCGACCATGAGTTTTATGCGGCGAAGGTAGCCCTCACCCTTTCCTGAGCGAGTGCTGAATGGAACTCCTTAACCGCGAACTCGTGGCTGGCCGGGTTTTTAGCAATCTTCTGTGGATCCCATTTGCCCATGTCGAGAACCAGCTTGTAGGAACCGACGATTGAGGACAGGTGTTCCCTCACAAAGGCTCGAGGGTCGCCAACCGCCCAGACGACCTTGCCATCCTTTACCTCCATTAGTCCTTTCAGTCCGTAGAAAAGAGGCGCTATCAAACCCTCAGGGTAGTTGTATGCCACGGTCTCCCTATAGAACGGCGTATACGGTTGGCTTGTCGTGTACCCCTTGATGTCTTTGCCCTGTTCCTTAAGCTCGCGACGGCGATCCGGGTTGTAGATCTTGACAATCGGATTGGCTCCGAACCGGAGGTTGTGACTATTGTACGCGTCTGGCAATCCGGCATAGATATCGTCGTATAGTCGGGGTAGATCGGCAAGAATCGCGAAGGCACTAGCCACACCCTCATTAAACAGTTCGTATTGAGATCCGTTCCGCCTAGTGACCTCTGGGTTTCTCATCAGATCGTCGAACTTCACGCTGCACTCGCCCTTGTTTCGGTAGATATTTTGCGCCGAAACAGAGATGTCAATCGGTAGCCCTCCTTCCTCGTTGAGGCGATTAAACGGCAGCCAAGCTTGCGCTATGAGGTCTCGAACCTTGATTGGTTTCTTCTCCGTGTCGTCTTCCCAAGTGTTCGCTCGCCATTCAACGCGTTTGGCGAACGCGGAAGGTACCCGGTCCTTGATTTCATCGTAGAATCCACGCTTGTTTGATTTTGCCTCGACCGTTAGTTGCGCGTTGTTGTTACGCGCCGCACAGATATCAAGGAGCGGCATCAGGAAGGCATCGACGTCGTCTTCATCGAGACTCGCGGGCACAAGAAGCTCGACTGGCACGAGGAATGTCAGATCACTCTTTGCATCCTCGATTTCATCGCGGTGCTCCTCCCACGCCGCCTTCATGTCGTCCCAGTACTTGATGCGCTTCCAGTCGTTCTCGGCCATGTAAGGCCTAAGAATGTGGAGTCCTAATGCCAGCATGTTATGGCCGCCGTCGAGGATGCCCTCGGTCTCGGGATCCTCAAAACGAAGGCGGAAGCGGCCGCGGTCGAGTGCCGCATAACGCGCCGAGCCTAGGAGAATTCCCTTTGACTTGTAGTGGAATAGTTCCGGCGTTGTGGCGAGCGTTTCAAGGATCTCGCTCGTTACATTGCCAACCTTTGAGGAGCGCGGATTGGCGTCTAGACCGAGTTCGTCGAACAGCGGCATTAGGTACCGCGCCTCAACGAAACCGATGACGCGTTGAATGCCGGCATCCTGATCCTTACGAAGGCCATTCGGTTGCACGGCGTAGTCGGTGAAGCGAACAATAATTGAATTTTTCATGGTTACATCCACCTCAAACCCTCGGGCTTCAAGCCGCGAGGAGGTTCAATGAAGGAACGGATGTCGACCATGACGGTGAGAAGCGCGTATGCTTCACAACGAAACCTCAACACGCATCGCTCAACCGCGCGCTCAATCGAGGACGGCAGCCTACCGGCCACCTCATACCCGAAACCCGCTCCAGGTTTCCCGCCGCTCAATCCTGAACGACAAATCAAAGAATAGGTGGGCGCGATTGGATTCGTCAAGCTTGCGGCGATCTGTGGGCGAGCGGACCGCGTGTGCGGCGCTATAGAACGACGGTGCTTGGCCGAAAGTGGATTTGATCCGCAAAAAATGCGGACGTTGGGTATGTTGTTTCGGCCCGCTTGAATTGATTCTCTCGTCCCCGCCGCCCCGGCGCTATATAAGGGGCAGCACGATGGTTCAGTCCCCGCTCAGCGATAGTCCCGACGCGACGCACCCGCATCTTGCTGCCCTTAATCCGGCGCAGCGG
>JGI24023J19991_10003951_pt1 | contig 10249 bp, 10 predicted proteins | sample Cruoilmetagenom1_FD_19991 | JGI IMG/M metagenome (IMG submission 19991)
ATGCTACTTGGGGAGCAGGTTACAGTGATGGAAAGAAATGGGTACAGCAATTTGACGATTTCTTTTTCTTAACCGATCCTGATAAATTTGCTTTGACGCATTATCCTTCTGAAAAAGAATTCTTATTTTCTAAAAAGCGTATTACCAAAAAACAATTTTATCAAGCTCCTATTTATGATAAGGCTTTTTTTATACATAAACTGAAGCTACTATCTCCTTTAAATGGAGAACTAGTCGTTAAGCCTGATCAAGAAATAGTATTGTCAATGGGAGTTATTCCAAAAGAGGTAACATTATATTATACTTTTATTGGAGATCGCAATAGTAAAAAAATAGAACCAAACTGTACAGATGAAAACTGTATTATCACAATTCCGTTTACGCAAAATAAAAACACATCATTATTAATTTTTGCTAATGAACGTGCGGCGTTACAATATAAAATTACGGTAAATAACTAAATTATTATCTTTATATCAAAAAATGAAAATCACGGTTATTTTTTTTACTCTTTTTCTTTCCTCCTTATTTATTTATGGGCAAGATTATAGTAAAGTTGATAAAATCATAAAAAGTTATCCTACTTATTTTGAGAATATTGATGAATTGGCGAATCGTATTAATTATGATTTTGATTCAGACACTAAAAAAGTAAGAGCTCTTTACAACTGGTTATCCTTAAATATTAATTATGATTATTATAATGATAATTTTGACTTGAGTGAAAATAGGGTTTTGTATTATAATGAAAAAGATAAAAAAAGACAGTTAAGACGGAAGAAGTTGAACAAATTCAGAAATGTTTTAAAGTCTCAAAAAGCGATTTGTTTAGATTATAGCGAAATTTTTAAAGAAGTTTGTGATAGAATTGGAATTCAATCAGTAATAATTTCAGGATATAGCAAGGTATACATTAATGATATTGATAATGAAAAAAATTACAAAGATCATGCGTGGAATGCAGTAAAAATTAACAATCAATGGAATTTATTAGATATAACATGGGGTTCGTCTTTCGCAAATAAAAAGTCTAAAAAAATTTATAATTATTACTTTTTTACTTCTCCAGAAGAACTGATTAAAACTCATTTTCCAATTAATTCTAAATGGCAATTAATTGAAAATAAAATATCTAAAAACGATTTTTTCAAAAGTCCATTATTCTATGCTAACTATTTTATTAGTAAAATTGAAATTGAAAACCCTCATTTAGGTGTAATTAAAGCCAATAAAAGAAAGCTTAAAATTTATTTTAATAAGATTCCTGAAAAAAAAACAATGTCCTATATTTATAGTGGTGATGCATATGCAAATCCGATAAATTTTAAAACAACAAAAGAGGGTAAATTTTTGGCTATAATTCATTATAAGAAATCCGATGACAACCAAATAACCATTTATTCAGACCTAGAACCCGTTATTGGTTTTAAGATCAATACTTCAACAGATTAATAAATAGCATTGAATAAAATTAAATTTTACCCACATTTAGAATGTCCGCAACTTTTACATTTTAAACATCCTTCTTCGTAAATTAAACCTTCCGGATCATTACATTCAGAACACTTTTTATCGGCGGCTTCTGCACCTTCGGCAATAAATCGTTTCAAGGCTCTAGCGACACCATTTTTCCAAGTATTGATATGCTCGTCATATAGATTTAAATTTTGGATCAAATCAACTACATACGGCATTGGCATTCCATGACGTAAAACCCCTGAAATAAGCTTGGCATAATTCCAAAACTCTTTATCAAAAGATCTCGATAATCCTTCAATGGTCGTTTTATATCCGTCACTGTCTATATATTGAAAATCATATCTTGAAGTACTATCTTCATTTCTATTTTTTAAGACCCATCCTTTTTCTACCCATTGAGGGAGGTTGAAAGCATCTTTCATTTTTCCTGTAAAGATTTCATAAGGTCTTCCTTCTATTAAACCGATTACAGCCAACCATTTTTCTGATTCATTATGAAAACGAATGATATCAGCCTCAATTTTTTGAGGACGTTTTACTGCGAAAGTTTCGGTATGATATCTACTTTCTTCTTCTTTTTTCTCTTCTGCAGCTATTAATATACCACTGCGAGAACCATCTCTATAAACGGTAATGCCTTTTAATCCTTTTTTCCATGATTCTATATAAATATCACCTACCAAATCAACCGAAACGTCTGATGCTAAATTAATTGTAGAACTGATTGAATGTGTTGTGTATTTTTGTACTAAGGCTTGCATTTCAACACGCTTTTTCCAGTCTATTTCGGGTGCGGTAGCACCGGTATATGGACTTTTATCTAGAGAAGTTTCACTTGTTGTATTCATCCAAGTTTCTAGCTTTTTGTGATAGACAGTAAACTCTTCAAAAGCATCTCCAAGATCGTCTACAAAGTCTACTTTGGCATTTTCATCACTTTCATTCACTTTTCTACGACGTACGTATGACAATAAAAATACAGGTTCAATTCCAGATGAAACTTGAGCTAACATACTCAAAGAACCTGTAGGCGCTACTGTACTTATTGATATATTTCGGCGACCATTATTCATCATTCTATCATACATATCAGGAAAATCCTGTTGTATCATTTGAACAAATTCTGAAGTGTCTTCGATATTTCTGTTAAATACTTCAAAAGATCCTCGAGTTATCGCCATGTCTATACTGCTATCAAATTCTGCAATAAATTTTGCTTTCATTATTTTATCGACTACGCTTAACGCTTCATCAGTATCAAATTTTATACCCAATGCGGCTATGGCATCAGCTAAAGCAGTAAAGCCTAAACCTGTTCGTCTTCCTTTTTTACCCGTTTCTTGTAATAGTTTCCAAGTTTCTTTTTCGTTACGTTTGATATGTTTTGATTCAGGGTCTGCGTCAATTTTACTAAGAATCTTATCAACAGCTTCTAGCTCTAAATCGACTAAATTATCCATTAAACGTTGAGATTCATAGACTACTTCATGGAATTTTTTAAAATTAAAAGAGGCATTTTTGGTAAAAGGGTCTTTGACAAAACTATATAGATTAACGGCAATTAATCTACAGCTATCACCTCCTTGCATCGCTATTTCAGAACAAGGATTTGTTGATGTGTTTTTAAACTCAGGATATACTGAGGATGTTGAATAATGATGTTGTCTATCCCAAAAAATAAGTCCGGGTTCAGCAGTATTATGTGCACATTCTATAATTTTTTGCCACAACTCTTTAGCATCGATTTCTTTTGTATAGGTAGGTTCTTTACTCTCAATAGGCCATTGTAATGTAAATTTTGAGTCATTAACAACAGCATTCATAAATGCATCGGATAACCTGATTGAAATATTGGCTCCGGTAACTTTAGAAAGATCTTGTTTAATGGTAATAAAATCTTCAATATCAGGATGAGCAATATCCATTGTCAACATTAATGCACCTCGACGACCATTTTGAGCAACTTCTCTTGTAGTATTTGAAAAACGATTCATAAACGAAACGGCTCCAGTTGTAGTACCTGCCGCATTAGATACGGTAGCATCTTTTGGACGTAATTCTGATAGATCTACACCTACACCACAGCGCCTTTTGAATAATTGTGCCAATTGTTGATCTGTATAACACACACCTCCATATGAATCTACAACAGAAGGCACTACAATACAGTTTGACAAAGAGGCAATTACTTGATTATTACCCAAACCATACATTACGCTCCCTTGAGGAATCACATAGTTAAAATCTTTGAATAGCTGATAGATTTTATCTTCGGTTAATGGTTTTCTTTTTTTCCCGTAAACGGATAAATTATCGCTTATTTCTTCTTTCTGAAAATAACCAGATTCAATTCTCCCGAATTCTTTCGCCATTCGTTTGTGCATTTCATCTGGAGTTTTTTCTAAAAAATTNCCCTTATTATCTTTTAAACAATATTTATTTATCCAAGTAGTCGCTGCTAGTTCATCNTCATTAAAGTAGTCTAATGAGGTTTTTAACACATNTTGGTAGGTGTACGTGTTAGTTTTTAGGGTATTTTTAATCATTTGGTCGGCAACATTTAAAAAAGTTAAAAAGAGCAAAACAAAATTACTATTTGAGTAAACACCTTTTGAATTTATCTTTCATTATTTAATAACAAGTTGAGGTTGAAAACTTTTATATTATTTTTTTCTTATGAGTTTTAAATATTTTTGTAATTTGTTGGGATTAATTCAATACAATTTTAGAGCCTCTTCTAACACNTCAATTAATACACTATCGTTGATNTCTTGGAGCTTCCAATACCGTAANGAAACCATCATTTTTCTATTTTCGGTTACCAANTGGTNGTGATGAATTTGTATTTGATTGCCTTTCCAGAAGCCAACATCAACATATCCTTTCGTAACATTCAAATAACAAAAAGGTTTATTATTGATATAATAAAAAGGAATTTTGTATTTGTATTTTAGATTGAGTGCTGGAATAGTCTGCTCAATAATCACCTGTAAATGCAACAGTATTGAACGATAAGATTCCGGTTGATTCAAGATGTAGTTTTCGGCAGGATTCATTAATGAATGTAATTTTAAACTCAGGTTTTATCCAAACTTAATGAAAAAAATAGTTGTTAAATTGAAGTTTTTTATTTTACTTTGTATTTCAAAGTACTTTAAATATGGAATCAAAGGATTATTTGAAAGATATTAGCGAGATCAAAGATTTAATGAATAAATCTTCACGCTTTATTTCACTAAGTGGTTTATCGGGAATTTTAGCTGGAATATACGCATTGATAGGTGCTGCTATTGCCTACTGGTTAGTTGCCAATTCTGCTAGACAATATTTAATATTAGATGGTGAGATATTTAGATTGGTGCTCTTAGATCTATTTTTAATTGCGTTTACAAGCATTGTTACAGCCATTTATTTAACAACAAAAAAGGCAAAAAAAAATGGTGTAAAGGTTTGGGATAGCTCATCACGAAGATTAATTTTGAATTTCTTAATTCCATTAGTTGTTGGAGGTGTCTATATATTGGTCATTTTAGGTCAACAAAAATACGGGCAAACGGCAGCATTGATGCTTATTTTTTATGGCTTAGCATTAATTAATGCTTCTAAATACAGTATAGGAGATATTCGTTATCTAGGCTATATAGAAGTGACTTTAGGGTTAATATGCACTATGCTTCCTGGTTATGGGTTTTGGCTTTGGGTTTTTGGTTTTGGCATCATGCATATTGTTTATGGTATATTGATGTATTTTAAATATGATATAAAATAATTGTGAGTATAATTACTAACATAAATAAAGTTTTCGATCATCGAATACGATTAGGTATTATGTCAATCCTGATGGTTAATGAGTATGCCGATTTTAACACCTTAAAAGAACTATTGGGTGTCACTGATGGCAATTTGGCAAGCCATACAAAATCACTTGAACAGGCACAATACATTACTATAGAAAAACAATTCATTGGTAGAAAACCGAATACGCGCTATAGTACCACGAAATTGGGAAAAGCAGAATTTAAAAAACACATTAATGCGCTTGAAAAACTAATTAATAAATAATAAATCAATTTTTTTTATCATTCTACTTTGTAAAACAAAGTACTTTAAAATATCATTATGGAACAAACAAAAAAACAAAACACAAACAAATTCGGACACTGGTTAAAAACATCTATTACGGCTAGAATGCTTATGGTTGGAGTACTAATAATTGTATTACTTCTTCCTTTGTCTTATATCGACAGTCTTATAAGAGAGCGTTCATATAGGCAGATAGATGTAGTGAATGAAATAAATGGGAAGTGGGGAAATGAAGTGTTAGTTTATGGACCAATTTTGAAATTACCATATAAAACGTATACAGAAACTTCAAATTTTAATGAAAAGACAAAAGTATACACAAAAGAAACTCAAACACATTTGAATTATGCGTATCTATTTCCTGAAACGCTTCAAAGTAAGATAAATGTAACTTCAAAAACCTTAAAAAGAGGCAATTATGAGTCTGCAGTTTTTACTACAGATATGAATTTCACTGGTAATTATCTGCAAGCAGAATTAACCTCAAAAAAAATAAAAAATGAAGATATAATTTGGGATAGAGCAACTATTATAGTTAAAACGTCAAATTTAAAAGGCATTAAAAACGAAATGCATCTTGAAATTAATAATAATAAATACACTTTTGAAACCAATTTTACAGAGAATTCAAGTGCAAGTTATTTAGATGAGTTGGAGTCGGCTTTTATCAATGAAAAGGACTTACCCAAAAAAGAAGCGGTCAATTTTAGTTTTAATATGTCCTTTAACGGAAGCAGTCAAATTCAGNTGATCCCAATTGGAAAAACAACCACAATGAATATGACTTCAAATTGGGCAGATCCAAGTTTTACAGGTAACTTTTTACCTAATGATGAAACCAAAGAAATAACAAAAGATGGTTTTAAAGCAGACTGGAAAATACTACATATAAATAGAGCATTCTCACAACAATACTTAAATAAGATACCCAACTTAAATGAATATGCCTTCGGAACAAAGTTTATCGTAATGGTTGATGAATACCAAAAAAGTGAACGATCGGCTAAATATGGTTTTTTAGTTATCGCACTTACCTTTTTGGTTTTCTTTTTAATTCAAACATTGAGTAAAATAAACATCCATCCTTTTCAATATTTAATGATCGGATTAGCATTGACCATGTTTTACACCTTATTAGTTTCTATTTCAGAACATAGTAATTTTTTAAAAGCATATTTAATTGCTGGAGTTTCGGTTGTTACATTAATCACCTTATATTCTAAATCAATACTAAAAATAATTAAGTTTCCAATATTTATCGGACTTTCATTAACTGCCTTATATACATTTATATATGTTATTATTCAGTTAGAAAGCTATGCCCTTCTAGTAGGAAGCATTGGCCTTTTCTTAATTCTTGCATCAATTATGTATGTGTCTCGAAAAATAGATTGGAGTAATGGGTGAGATTATTAAGTATTGTTAAATCTTTTAAAAATGAATTTAGAATGAAGAATAATCCACAAAGATAATTATATTTATTATTGTTACTACTATCAAGTTATTGTATTAGCATGCTTATTTTTAGAATATGGTTTACCAGTTCTAATACATATATGTTTTTAGTATGGAACTTAATATTAGCATATATTCCTTTTGTTATATCAAGCGTAATTAAAACCAGAAAGTTAAAATTGTTACCATTTTTTATGGTTTTTGTAGTCTGGTTATCCTTTTTGCCAAATGCTTCTTATATCATTACAGATATATTTCATTTAAAACAACAAAAGGTTATACCACTATGGTTTGATTTATTATTAGTTATTTCTTTTGCAGTAAATGGAATGCTTTTATTTTTCTTATCAATAAATGACATGCATAGATTACTTCTAATTAGAGTATCTAGAAGAGTTACCTGGTTGGTTACTATACTGGTATTATTCCTTTCGGGATTTGGAATTTATTTGGGGAGATTTTTAAGATGGAATAGCTGGGATGTCATTTCAAATCCGCAATTATTATTAGTTGATATTATTGAAAGAATAAAAGACCCGTTGTCACACCCAAGAACATGGGGTGTGACTATTGGGTTTGGAATATTATTTTTGTTAGGATATTTATTGCTTAATGTAATTCAATCTAATTATCAAGAAAAATCAGTAATAAAGAGGTAATTATAAAGGTAATTTCTTTCTCCATAGACTTGACNTTTTTGCACTCTTAAAATATTAAACTAACTTGTGATTTAATTCTTTAGATAAGATGCAACAAAACACGTNCTACTTTTCATTACGCGGGTGGTCAGCAATGCTACTAGGCATATATGGGCTGCTATCTGTTTATGTGATACATATGTTAACGAGTACCTATGGAGATGGATTTGATGGATCATCACAATTACCGATAGCTTTATTAGAAATTGCCATCACCGTTTTTGCAGTAGTTATGGTATTAATTTCTTTGTTTACTTTATGGATTAAGGCGAAAAGAAGTGCAAAAAAGCGACATGAAAAACTATGGAGTCCGTTATCAAAAAAAATACGTTTTCAGACATTAATTGTATTGCTACTGTTTATAATTATATTGGTGATTATTGCGAATAAAGGATACTATAGCATCATAACACCTGTATTGTTTTTGTTATATGGACTATTTTTATTGAATTTAAGTAGGTTTTCGTCCGGCAATTTAAAATACTTGGCCTTGTCTGAAATTATCCTGGCAATTGTAGCCTATTTTATAGTTGATAAAGAAATCTTATTTCTTGTATTGGGTCTTGGGACTCTATGGAATTTTCACCTTCGGTAAAATAAAAAAGCAACCCTAATAGAAGAAATAAGATTGCTTTCATTTGAGTACTATTTTTAATTACATGGAGTAAAAAAACTGTTCATTTACAATTTTCCCATCATTCACTTCATAAACGCATACTTCATTCATTTGTTGACGCCCTCTATCTTTAAAAGTAACATCAAAATCCATAGTACATGAGAAATGGTTACCTGCAACTTGCGGATCAGAGATTTCACCTTTATGAAATTCTTGAACATTATTGAACCATTCTACGCTCTTTTGAGTGACAGCCTCTTTCCCTGAAGTAATTTCTCCTGGATAACCTGGCATTTCTTTACTTACAATGTTGTTGGCATAGAGTTCGTCTATGGCGGTCATTCCATCCCCTTTACGCATTAATTCAACCAGACGATTGGCAACTTTTTGTGTCGACATAATTTTTTAGTTTAAAGTTATTAGTTGTCTAAAGCTAAGAAAATTAAAGGTTCATATTATATTAAAAGGAAAATTAACAGAATTTTAATCCTTTGTTAATGTGCTGATGAATTCTTTTGAATGTTTCGAATCAAGTATTCCAGACCATTTAATTTTAATTCATATACTAACCCCAACATCATTCCGATTTTTCCTTTTGGGAAACCCTTTAGCATGATACCACACAATATAATGTTCAGGTAAATCAATTAAGTAGCGTCCTTTAAATTTCCCATAAGGCATTTTTGTATGCGCTAGATCGATTAAGAATTGTTTGTCTTGCATAGTATTGTTTACTGCCACTGCCTACTGAAGACTATTCCTTCCCATCAACAAAATCTTGAAGATATTGAAACTTCTCTGTGAGTTTACCGTTTTTAGTCATTAATGCTCTCTCTAAAAGGCCATCTTTATCTCCGTTAAAAAATGCAGGAATAACAAATTCAGAAAAACTTTTACCAAAACCAACAGAAGCATCGTTTGGCAATTCGGCCGGTAAATTATCTACAGCCATTACTGCAATCGCATCAACACCCTTATAATCGACTTCTTTTTCTGTATCCGGATGATATCCATAAATAGGATCCGCAATAGTTGAAGCTCTTAAGGTAGATGCAACAGGTCCATCAACATCACAGCTTATATCTGCAACCACCTTGATAGAAAAATCAGGCGACTTCGCATCTTCACGTGAAAAAATAAAAGGTGCTTTACTATCCCAGAAATGGCAAGCCAAATATAGATCAGACACTTTGGCGAAACGCATAAAATCACTTTTATAATCAGTTGGATTCTTAAAAAAATCAAACATATCAATCACTTGACCATCTTTTCTTTTATTATAGTCAAGTACGTCTAATTGTGTGTAAACAGGTTCATCAAAATCTTTATCTAAATAGTCATCAGCAGAAACTTCTTTAATATGCATGCTATCTAGCATCTCTTTAGCACCATTACTTACTCTACCTTTACCAGTCAATACAATTTTTATATTGGGTACTAAAATAGTATTCATTTCATTTATCAATGCTTTTTGGTCTGACAACCTTTCAGCCTTCGGCAATTGAAATGTATTGTGTTTTAGTCCGAAAGTTCTAAAGCCGTTGTAGGCACCAACGATTCCGGCATATCTTCCAAAAGCGACAACACGTACACCCTTACTATTTGTAATCACTTCATGATCGAATAATTCTATGTTTTTATCGAGAATTGCTTTTAATAAATTCTGATTATAGGCTTGTTTTTTTATGGTATGAGAAAAGAAAAAATATTTTTTATTTGGTAATAAGGCATCAATAGGCACCTCTTTGACTCCTAATAATANTTCACAATCTGATATATTATCAGTTACTTCAATTCCCGCAGNTTTATAGTCATTNTCAGTAAACACGCGTATATCAGAGCTTTCTACTTTGATCTGAAAGTCAGGAAATGTCTCTTTTAAATCTTTACATGCTTGAGGAGATAAAACCACACGTCT
>JGI24023J19991_10003952_pt1 | contig 10249 bp, 13 predicted proteins | sample Cruoilmetagenom1_FD_19991 | JGI IMG/M metagenome (IMG submission 19991)
AAGCCAGTACGTATCGACTAATGAGAAGCCTATCATTGATACACCGGAAGTGATCGATGCCAGACCTATCAAGCGGTCGATGCCATCTGCCGTCGTCCTCAGCGCCAGACGCAACGCGCCCATAAGCGCTCCGATTCCAATCGCGCTCAGGAGATAACCCAATACCCTGGCGTCCGCATGAAAAATCTCCCGCGCAAAGACCGGCATCAACACCGTCATCGATGCGCTGACCAGGCTCGTTACGCTTATGATTATCAGACCGGCACGCACGTGGAGCTGGTTCCATGCGAAGCGAAGGCCCTCCAACAGGCGCTCGTGCGCTGAGCCGCTGTGTTCTTCTGTTGTTACCGGCAAGCGCATCGCCACAAGACCAGCGAGCACCGCGAGAAAGCTGCACGCGTTTATCAGAAACACAACACCCTCTCCGTAAAGCGTCACTAACCAGCCCGCCACAGCGGGGCCGATGAATCGTGCGCTGTTAAATGCGCTGGAGTTCAAGGCAATGGCATTGGGGAGATTCTCCCGCGGCACTAATTGGGCCAACAATGCATGTCTTGCCGGCATTTCAAACGCGTGAACCACCCCGAGGAACAAAGCGAGCATGATGATGTAGCCGGGCGTGATCCATTGCAGCAAGGTCAAAACGGCCAGGACCAGGGCCTGGACCATGGCCGCGGTTTGGGCACCGATCAGCAGTTGTTGCCGGGGAATCCGATCGGCGATGACTCCGCCGAACAAACTAAAGAGCAGCACCGGCGCAAGGTTGCAGAATGCCACCACACCGAGCATGAAACTGGACTCTGTGAGGCGATAAACCAGCCATGCCTGGGCCACGGTCTGCATCCAGGTGCCGTTGAGAGACACCAGCTGACCCAGGTAGTAGAGCCGGAAATTACGATACTGCAGCGAGCGAAAAACTGGGATAGACGTACCCCCTCATGGAGCACATGTTCTAAAGAAGCCCCGCAAACAACCGTCGCGCCACAGGCGTAACGGGGGCTACATCACGGCAGAGCGCGGATCGCCGTGTAAGGACACGCGGCCTACCAGTAGGCAAGCAAACGTTCGTTCTCTATTTTGCTTTCAAACTGGGTCAACGGCCGGTTGCCCTTGTCGACGCACTCGCCCGACTCCACGTCGAACACCCATTGGTGCTTCGGACAGGTAATTTGTTTGCCCTCAAGGGCAAGGTGTGGAATGTTGGTCACCTGATGCGGACAGCGACTGTCATACAGCTTTATCTCCTTATCCGTGCGATATACGAAAAGGCCGCGACCATCGCAATCGACGCGCTCCACTTCTCCTGTCTTGGCATCGTCAATACGCATGACGTCGTGCCACTTGGGTTTGGCGCCGAGCAGATCCGGCCGGAATTCCGGAATATCCATGTCCAGCACGATATCGATCGCCCATACAATCTTCGCCAGACCCAGTGTCGGGAAGGCCATCAGCAGCGCGTCCAGCACCTCATCGGGCGTCGCGCCGTTGTGCAGTGCCCGGGAAAGATACTGGCGAAAACCGTTTTCCGTCTGGGCATCGACCTTGGTGATCACGGAAATCAGATCGCGTGTCTTGGTGTCCAGGTGCTTGCCGGCTTCCTTGAGAAACTTAAAGTATGGCTTAATGGCATCCGGCCTGGCCGCGACCAGATAATTCAACGCATCGCTCATTGCTTGCCCCCATCACGTTATTAGGTGCCTGATCCGATCGCCAATCTTACCGGTTAACTTACACCGGTGCAAAATCATGATCGCATCACGGCCTTGCCAACGTCTGAAAGAGAGTTGCCCGGCGCGTTGTGACAGCACGCGCCGCCTGGGTCGCCGTTGCAAAGGCTCGAGCGCTGGTCATGAGCGGCTGGTGCTTGCCTTGTGCCAATGTCACGTGGCCGGGGACGCTGCATGGACGAAGCCATAAGCCTTATGAACCCGTCATTCAACAATCTTTTCACCCGGAAAAATCATGTTTTTTTTGTAATCTGGGTATTGCCATGCGCCGACCGCCATGGCTCCGCGACAGGTCCGGCCATGGTCCCCACACTGCCAGCGGGGGTCACCGCCGCCAAATCCCGAACTCCGACACCTTTTACGGCCAGTGGCGCGAGGCCTTTTTTATCCACAGGCGTTCCGGGTGTATACTGCCCTGCGATACGGACGATGACAGTCCATACCATACCGTATGCGCGTGTTAACGATGGTAGTCTTGGAAAAGACAACCGGCTGTAGTGAGGCAAAGCAATGAAGCTTTATCTTGTCCGGCACGGCGATGCACTGCCCGAGGAGCTCGACCCCGAGCGGCCCCTGAGCGAGCAGGGGCAAAAGGAGATCGATAGGCTCACGGAAATCCTTGTTCAACGGGGGTTATCGCTCGGCACGATCCTCCACAGCGGCAAAACGCGCGCCGCGCAAACCGCGGAGCGGCTCGCCGCCAAGCTGTTGCCGGCACGAGGCGTGCTGGCCAGCGGCAACCTGGCGCCGCTCGATTCGGTGAGGCCCATGGCGGATCGCATCAAGGCGATGGCGGATGACACGCTGATCGTGGGTCATCTTCCGTTCCTCGGCAAGCTCGTTTCCCTGCTGGTGGCGGGTAAGGAAGACAGCAATGCTGTCAACTTCAAGTCCGGTGGCCTGGTGTGTCTGAAACGCGGTGGAAACAGGAACTGGACCATCGACTGGACAGTCTAATGGTCTGGACCAACAGGGCCTGAATATCAAAAAGGAACCCATGAACCGCAACCGAGCCAATTTCTCCATCGGCCAGCTCATCCATCACAAGCTGTTTGATTACCGTGGGGTGATCGTGGATGTGGACCCGGTTTACCTCGGTACGGATGCCTGGTACGAGCAGGTCGCACGCAACCGCCCGCCCAAGGATAAGCCGTGGTACCACGTATTGGTCGATAACGCCTCACACTCGACCTATGTCGCCGAGCGTAACCTGGAGCCCGATGACTCGGACAGACCCGTCAACCATCCCGCGATCGATCAGCACTTTGAGCGCTTCGACAACGGCAGTTATGTCAGCCGCACACGAAGCAACTAGAGGGCAAGCTCACGGCCAACGTGCCATGATCCTGGATGATCATCGGGCGACAACCCCTAGGCTTTGATTAGAACCTATCTCAAAATACCTTCCGCCCCCTGGTGCTGTGGAACAAACGCAGAGGTCGCGGAGACGCAAAGTACGCGAAGAAAGCAAAAACGCTTTATATTTTGAAGTATTCTTTGCGTCCTCTGCGCCTTGGCGTTCTTTGCGTTGCTTCCAGGGCGTGAAGGGTGGCTGCCCGCAGCACCGCCCTCTCAAGCCCCGAGGTCTCCCGGCGCAGCTGTCGCAGTTTCTTGTCGATCTCCTGCAGTTCCGTGGTCATGGCACGGCCCTCAGCGAAGCCTTTGCTCAAGGATGTCGCGGTAATGCCGGATGCGGTTGACATACCTGACCGGCTCCCCCCCGCGGGCATAGCCATGTTTCAGCGTCCGGTAATACTCTTTGCGGGACAACAACGGCAGCACCTCAGCGAGGTCGTGCCATAGATTCGGGTCCTTGTTAAACCGTCGCGCCAGCTCCCTCGCATCATGGATATGGCCCATTCCCACATTATAGGCCGCCAGGGCGATCCACCTGCGGTGTTTGCCTTTGATCTCCGGCGGCAGCTGCTCGCGCTGGCGGTCCAGGTATTTCGCTCCACCCANAATGCTCNGTTTGGGATCGAGACGATCCGTGACGCCCAGCTCCGCGGCGGTGGGCCGGGTGAGCATCATCATCCCCCTGACCCCGGTGGGGCTCTTCGCCTTTGGATCCCAATGCGATTCCTGATACGCCTGCGCCGCCAGCAACGTCCATGAATGCCGATAGCGCGCGGCGGCCTGCTTGAAGGTCTTGCGGTAACGCGGCAAAACCTTCTTGATTCTGTTGATGTACACGCGCGTATCGACATAATCGAACAGCTCGATGAAGCCGTAGTGTTTGGCCAGAAGCGCATCGAGCTCGCCGCTTTTCTTGAATGTCCGAAACCAGTTCTCGACGGCGTCCCTGAGCTCATCGGCCTGCGTCGGAAAGGTCCAGGCCAGTGCCTGCGCCTGCGTCAGATCGAACGTAACGCTCAGCTCCGGGAAATAGCGCCGATTGATCGCGACGATGTTGGAATCCGCCACCGTACACTCAAGCTTACGGCGCCAGACCTTCTCCAATAACTGTTCGGTACCGAGATCGTTGCTGACCTGCCATTTGAGCGCCGGGTGCTTTTGCTTGAGTTCTTCCAGTCGTTCAACGTAACTGCTGTCGGCCGCAACCTGCAATTGCACACCGGCAAGCGCCTTGACGGTTTTGGGCCGCTTGCCTCCACGGCGGCAGACCACCTGCTGCTGCACGCTCTGATAGCTCGGACCAAAGAGAAAATGCTCCCGCCTCGCCTCGGTGCGGGTCAGCCCGGCCGCCGCCAAATGACCGGCCGGCTCGCGCAGTGCCGCCAGAATATCCGCGGTGCTGTCATGGACCTCGAATCTGGCCGCGACCTCCAGGTGTTGAGCAAATGCCGTGACAAGATCGTATTCCAGTCCCGTCATACCTTCGCGGCCTTCGTAGTAGGTCGTGGGCGCGTTTCTGGTCAGCACGATGATCTCACCCTGCTCGCGAATCTGCTCGAGCGATACCTCGTGAGTCCCTTCACAGCCGGATTGGATCGGTAACACAAGACCCAGCAGCAAGGGCGAAAGACGGGCAGCGGCAGGACGGTGTCTGAAACCGTTCATCATCACCTGGTCCATTTGAGAAAGTGTGTTATCGCTGCAGACTTCCCCACTCCACCATGATCCGGTCCGAGGGCAAGGATCTTGTCAATCTTGGCGGTGGTAAACGCAGAGACTCTGGGCTTTTCTTTCCTGGCTTGGGGTGGATGCACGGTATCGCCGGAAATGCCTACGATGCGGTGCTGTTCGCCCAGTCGATACAGCACGTGCGTGATTTCTTCTGTCAGGCAAACAATGCGCTGCGGGTAGCGGGCCAACATCGCGCCACCCCTTAGTCGTCATCACCCAGCATTGTGACTCGAAACTCCGGTGGATCGGTGTTGACCCGGAGGATCTCCCCGATATGGGTGCCGAACACACCGTTGGCGCGATCCTGAAAGTAACGCCTGAGGGTTTCGTGGATGACCGGAAACGCCATGCGATCCCAGGGGATATCCTTCTCCTCATACAGATCCACCTCCAGGCTTTCGTCGCCGGGCCCGAAATCCAGATCACGCAGACGGCCGCGGAACATGACGTACACCTGACTGATGTGCGGCAGGCTGAACATGGCATAGAGCGAACACACCTCGACCCTGGCATTGGCTTCTTCGAGCGTCTCGCGTGCCGCCGCCTGGTGCGTGGTCTCCCCGTTTTCCATGAACCCGGCCGGCAGGGTCCACAGCCCGTACCGGGGTTCGATCGCCCGACGGCATAACATGATCTTGTCTTCCCACTCCGGAATACACCCCGCGACCACCTTGGGGTTCTCGTAATGTATCTTCCTGCAGGAATCGCAGATGTAGCGCGGCAGATTATCGCCTTCGGGAACACCCAGGCGGACAGCGGCACCACATTGGCTACAGTATTGCATCATCGGCGCCAATCAGATTCATCCCAGCCTTCACAAATATTATTTTAGCATTTCCGGAAACCCGGCACAGGGCGCGGGGGCTGGGCACCACCAGGCCCTCGACCGAGTTGAGCAGACAATCCCCGGGCCCCGGCCGATCACACAGAGGTTCAGTCTTCCTCCAGGTCCGCATCCGGAGACCAGCCTTGCGCTCGGGCGCGTTTAATGGCCTCGTCATAGATGCGCTGATGGCGCGCCTTGAGCTCCGGGGAGAGATTGCTCACCAGGTGCCCGTAAGGCGCCCAGGCGGCGGTGACCTTGTCATACAATCCGTCGATGCGGNCGATACTCCAGCCCTCGCAGGTTTCCTCCTCCGGCAGAATGCCGAACACCCAGGCGTCGCGGATGATATTACCGGTTGGACTCAGCCCACCGTACTTGTCCTTATGGATGCCGATGTATGTCTTTTCTCTGTTCATTGCCCTGTTAGTGTTTTCAAAATATGTTCGTTCCGTGTCATTCACAACGACTGATCCGCGTCGCGCGGATCAACCGATCGCAGCGACAGATCCCTAAACCGCTTGAGCCGTTTATACCACTGTACCAGATCGCCTAGCGAATAGGCGGCGTTTGCCGGGCTCGGGTTGGGCGTGACAAACACATGGGCCGATCCAATAATACCGGACTGCTCGCCCCAGGCGATTTCCCCATAGACGCCTTCTCCATACTTGAGATAGTTGCGATACGCCATCTTGCCATGAAACCAGGCAATCCGGGGTCGATATCGCAGCAGCTTTGCACGCAGCACCGGCGCCCAGTCGCGATAATCGGGAACCTTGAGGTCCGATCCGCCGGCAGTGGGACGCTTGACGACGTCGGTGAACCCCATGCCATAGGCTTCAAAGAGACGCTCCATCGCCGATCTTGCCGGTTCCAGGGGTTCGGCTATCAGTCCGGACCTGTTCAGGGCCTGCCAAAAACGGTTGCGCGGATTGGCAAAATAGAATCCGGCCTCAACCGAACGCAGGGAAGGATTCAGACCGATGGAGACAATCGCCAGTCCTCCCCCCAAATAATCGGCAAGGGTGTTCATGGCTCGCCTGTCGCAACCGGGCCCACGGTCATTCACCCGGAGTAGTCCGGTTCGTTGCCCGCCTTCCATTTGATATTGCAGCCCATGCTGGGCTTTTGCTCTGCGGGTGCGGCCCGGCCCGCGAGCACCGCGTCCACGGCCGCCCGCAGATCCTTGCCGGTCACGGGGATGTCGTTCCCGGGCCGGCTGTCATCGAACTGGCCGCGGTAGACAAGCCTTCTGTCCTTGTCAAACAGGAAGAAGTCCGGTGTACAGGCGGCCCGATAGCGCTTGGCCACCTCCTGGGTTTCATCATAAAGATAAGGGAAGGTATAACCCGTTGATTTGACTTCCTGCGCCATCTTCTCGGGACTGTCATCCGGGTGAGTGGCCGCGTCATTACTGTTGATGCCGACCACCGCCAGTCCCGGCGCCTGATACTCCCTCGCAAAATCCGCCAAGGCATGCCGTAGATGTTTGACATAGGGGCAGTGATTGCACATGAAAACCGCAAGCAGCGCGGGGGCATCTTTGAAATGGTCCAGGCATACCGTCTTACCCTCGGTATCGGGCAGACAGAAATCCGGCGCGGCGGTGCCAAGATCCAGCATTGTCGATGGTGTCAACGCCATGGCTTCATCTCCTCGAATACATCCAGTGTCGAACCGGATTATAACGGCACCGCACACCCGGCAAAACCGCGGAGTTAAACGGGCATTTGGATACGACAACGACGCTGATATATTAGCGCCTACCGCCCGTGCCGCAGGGCCGGGTGTGCGGCAGCCACGGTCATTTTCCCAACTCAGCGCAAAAATACCTTGGCGGCGCCGGCTATAGCGCGTACACTTATATCCAGCGATCCAGCACGTCATTACACCCCGTTTACCAAGCCAATTCAGCGAACTTTCAAGGACTTACCATGCAAATCGTCAAACACAAGGTCGTCACTATCGACTACACGCTCACCGATGAAGAGGGCAAAGTCCTCGACACATCCAAGGATAGCGAGCCGCTTTGTTATATTCAGGGCATAGGCAATCTCATTCCAGGTCTGGAAACGGCGCTCGAAGGAAAGCAGGCCGGCGATGCGCTCAATGTGTCGGTCCCGCCCGAGCAGGGTTATGGCGAGAGAGACGACAAGCTATTGGTCTCGGTACCCCGCGAACGCTTCGATGAGGCGGGCAACGTCGAAGTCGGCATGCGCTTTCAGGCGCCGACCGAAAGCGGGATGCGCGTTGTGACCGTTGTTGGGATCGAAGAGGAAAACGTAACCGTCGACGCCAATCACCCCTTGGCCGGGGAGACCCTCAATTTCGACGTCAAGGTCGTGGAGGTGCGCGACGCGACCGAGGAAGAGATCGGTCACGGCCATGTTCACGGTCCCGGCGGGCATGAGCACTAAATAGGGCCGGTCCATAAAGGGTTTCCGCCGTGATACAAAGGCGCGACGCCAGTGCTAGCGTCGCACCTGTTGCGTTATGGGTTCATACGCCGGACCACGGCACTCGGCTATCTATGCCGATATCCCTATCAGCTCGACTTCAAAAAGCAGCGTCGCATTCGGGGGAATGACGCCCCCGGCGCCACTCGCGCCGTACCCCAGCTCGGGCGGAACGGTGAGCTTGCGCTTGCCCCCGACATTCATGCCGACGACGCCCTGGTCCCATCCGGGAATCACGTACCCGACACCGAGCGGAAACTTGAAAGGCTCGTCGCGGTCGACGCTGGAGTCGAACTTTGTTCCGTCCTCAAGCCACCCCGTGTAGTGCACGGTCACGGTCTGGCCCGGACCGGTAGCGGCCGCACCGTCACCGACCACGACGTCTTCATACTTGAGACCGCTGTCTGTGGTGATTTCTGACATATTAAACTCCTTTAATATAAACAGACTCAGGGATTGCAGGCGTCCGGTCTGCGAGACCGGTCTCAGACTATCACATAAAGAGTATTTATCTAAAATAGCAGTTCAAACATCACCAGCCCCGCCGTCAGCAACAGGCCCGTGACCGGCACCCAGACGGGAAATACCNTCACGCCCTGCGGGTGCGGGTCGCGGCGTTTGATGCGCCACAACGCCAGGTTCACCAGGAAGAATACGATGAGGATGGAAAAACTTGTCGCCTTGGCGAGGGTGATCAACGGCAGCCACGTGGCCAGCAGCCATATCACGCACGTGACCACGGCCGTGGCGATGAGCGGGGTACGTGTCCGGCGATTGACGGCACCCAGCCAGGCCGGCAACCACCGCCGGCGGCTCATGCCGTACAAGACCCGCGAGGCCATAATCATCTGTATCAGCGCACCGTTAATGACGGCGAAGAGGCTAATAAGACTGATCAGCACCGGTTCCCGACCCGTCGCCTGCTGATAGACCGCGGCGAGCGGCGCGGCGCTGGCCTCCAGCGTCGCCGGCGACACAGTCATCACCGCGACCAGTGAAACCACAAGATAAAGTACGGTGGAAAAGGCCAGTGCCAGCAGGATCCCCAGCGGCAGGTTGCGTCGCGGCTGCTTCACCTCCTCGGCCACATTCACCATGTCCTCGAATCCGATGAACGCAAAGAACGCGAGGAATGCGCCGACGAAAACGCCCTGCCAGGCGCGGGCATCCGCCGTTGGGACCAGGTCCGGCAAACGCTCCGGTAAGGCGACCAGATTCTCAGCGCCGACAGCGATAATCAACACCAGACCGGCCACTTCGATCAGGGTGAGCAGGGCCGCGGCAGCCACTGCCTCGGCAATTCCCCAGGCGGCGACGGCACCCAGTGCCAGAATCAGCGCCGTGATAACCAACCAGTCCGGCAACTGCACGAATACCTGCAGATAACCGACAAAGCCGTGGACCATGGTGGCGGCGGACACCAGACCGGCGGCGCTGATCAACAGGCCGACGAACACGGACAACCAGCGCCGGCCCAATCCCTCCTGCACATAAACCGCCTCGCCCGCGCTGTAGGGAAGACGGGCGGAGATCTCCGCATAGGTCAGCGCCGTCACCGCGGCCACCAACGAGGCGACCACGAATGCAAGCGGCGCGTGGTAGTGCGCGATCCCGGCGACCTTTCCGATCAGGACATAGATGCCGGCGCCCAGTATATTCCCAGCACCGTAGAAAACCAGAAGTGGAAGGCTGATACCGCGTTTTAGTGAAACCTGTTCGGGCAAGGTCAATGGCCTTTATTTCTTGATTATCAGGGAGGTCACGCCAGCGGGAATAGCATAGCGCATGGGCAATCCAGTGACTATTCTAGCAACTAAGGTATTGTGTTTCGCGACCCTTCTGGCAGCCGCATTGATCGAACCGGCCAGTGCGGCGTGGAGATGACGACCCGTGCATGCTGCTGCTGATGACGCATTGGAGTCCCTGCTGCTCGAGCTCCTAACTGCCAGTCCCTCCGGCCTGAGTGAGCACGTGCTCATCACGCGCGTGCGGGAGACCGGCCGCACGGGTCCGCTGCTGTGTGAGATGAAAGACAATCTCTCCCTGTTCCAGGCCCACTTCCTGCTGTTTCATACACTGTACAACCTACGGGAGAAACTCTGGCGGCAACGCCGCGGCCATCTGGAGATCAATCCGCTGAAGATCCGCCTGTTGCC
>JGI24023J19991_10003956_pt1 | contig 10244 bp, 9 predicted proteins | sample Cruoilmetagenom1_FD_19991 | JGI IMG/M metagenome (IMG submission 19991)
AGGACATCCAGGGTTAACGAAGAAGCGATATTGCCCTTGATGATCCAGATGCCCAACCAGGGACCGAGTAAAAACAGACTCAATATTCCAAGCTGCACGGCGCGGCGTAACAACAACCACTGGTTGGCTCGCCACCAGCCTTTGCTTGCAATGGCCTCGGCACCGGGTCGCAACAGCACACTCATTGCTTTTGCTCCCGTTGTTTGTTCAGAGTATCGAGAGGATTATCGGCAAACGGGGTTTGCGTATTTTTATCTTCCTTGATCAAACCGCGTCCTTCATAGTCATACTGATAACCTTCCGGCAGATTGTATTTGTGCTCGGTATCGGGCGTGACCAGACTACCGCCGGCCTTCTGTTTTTCTTCCCAGCCAAGGCGATAGTGCTGCCCTGGTGCGCCCTTGGCCAGTCGTTGTGGCAGGATCTTGATAGCCGCCTCCGGCAGGACACAGGCCCGTTCGCACATGCCGCAACCGGTACAGGCATCGGAGTGAACGACCGGGATAAAGAAGGTATGTTTACCGGTGCGCAGGTTGTGTTGCGGTTCGAGACTGATGGCTTTGTTGATCAGCGGACAGACCCGGTAACAGACATCGCAGCGCAGCCCCAGATAGTTCAGGCAGTTTTCCTGATCGACCAGTGCCGCCAGACCCATGCGCGCATCATCGATGTTGGTGAGACCTTTATCGAGCGCACCGGTTGGACAGGCGACGACACAGGGGATGTCTTCACACATCTCACAGGGGATGTCGCGCGCAGTGAAGTAGGGGGTTCCGGTGGTCACTGTTTCACCCAGTTCGGCCAGCTTCAAGGTATCGTAGGGACAATCGCGCACGCACAGACCGCAACGCACGCAGGCCCCAAGAAAATCTTGCTCTGCTAATGCACCCGGCGGACGGATGGCGGTGGCAGGCAGGGTGTGAGCCTGTCGGGAAAACGTGATCAGCCCCACGCCCAGCAATGCAGCGCCACAGGCCTGACCGGCGGCGCGAATCAGAAAGCGCCGCCGATACTGATCGACCTTGTTGTTCGATTTTCCCATCTCGGCTCACAATCATGCTTTGACGATCTTCACTGCACATTTCTTGTAGTCCGTTTCCTTGGAGAGCGGATCAGTCGCGTCGAGAGTCAGTTTGTTGACCAGGCGACTGGCATCAAACCAGGGGATGAACACCAGACCCTTGGGTGGGCGGTTACGGCCACGGGTTTCGATCTCGGCGGACATCTCGCCACGACGGCTGACGATTTTTGCCGTCATTCCCCGGCGCAGACCGCGTTTTTTGGCATCATCGGGATGCATGAACACCACGGCGTCAGGGACGGCGCGGTACAGTTCCGGTACACGCCGGGTCATGGAACCGGAGTGCCAGTGTTCCAGTACACGGCCAGTGGACAGCCACAGATCGTATTCCTTGTCCGGTGATTCGGCCGCTGGCTCGTAGGGTGCAAAGATGATATTTGCGCGGCCATCTTTCTTGCCATAGAACTCGACACCCTTGCCTTTTTTCACAAAGGGATCATAACCTTCGCGATAACGCCACAGGGTTTCCTTGCCCTTGATCACCGGCCAACGTAGCCCTCTTGTTTGATGGTATGCATCGAACTCGGCCAGATCATGGCCCTTCTTCGGCCCTTGTGTACCAAAGATGCGGTATTCCTCGAACAGACCCTTTTGCACATAAAAACCAAAGTGGTCCATTTCATCGTTTTGGTAACGGTTGCCCTGCTTGTCAGTGACATGTTGCTTTTTATATTTATTGACCTGTCCGTTTTTGAACAGGACGTCATACAGGGTTTTGCCCCGGTATTGTGGTTTCTTGGCAATGAGATTAGCAGGCCAGACCTCTTCCACCTTGAAGCGTTTGGAAAACTCCATCAACTGCCAGAGGTCCGATTTGGCTTCACCGGGTGCGCTGACCTGTTGGCGCCAGAACTGGGTGCGGCGTTCGGCATTGCCATAGGCGCCTTCTTTCTCGACCCACATGGCGGTCGGTAAAATCAGATCGGCGGCTTGCGCCGTCACGGTCGGATAAGGGTCGGAGACCACAATAAAGTTTTCCGGGTTGCGGTAACCTGGCAGGCCTTCTTCGTTCATGTTGGCGGCGGCCTGCATGTTGTTATTACACATTACCCAGTAGGCATTCAGCTTGCCGTCTTTCAACATGCGGTTTTGCAACACGGCGTGGAAGCCGGGTTTGGCCGGGATGGTGCCGGAAGGCAATTTCCAGATTTTCTCGGCAAAGTCGCGATGCGCCTTGTTTTTCACCACCAGATCGGCGGGCAGCCGATGGGAAAAGGTGCCGACTTCTCGCGCGGTACCACAGGCCGAAGGTTGCCCGGTGAGAGAGAAGGGGCTGTTACCGGGTTCGGAGATCTTGCCCATTAACAGGTGCACGTTATAAATAAGGCCGTTGGCCCACACGCCACGGGTATGCTGGTTGAAGCCCATGGTCCAATAAGAGGTGATTTTCTTTTTCGGATTGGCATATAGCTTGGCCAGGCGCAGCAGTTGTTTTTTGGGCACGCCGCTTAGTTTGGCAGTGTAATCCAGGGTGTATTTAGATACGGATTTGGCGTATTCATCGAAACTGATCTTGCTCAGCTTGCCACCTTTGCCGGTCTTTTTCTTTTCCAGAGGATGCTCTGGTCGCAGGCCATAACCAATGTCGGTGGGTGTCTTGGTGAAGTTGACGTGCTTGCCGATGAAGTCCTTGTTATAGGCCTTTTTCTCGATGATGTAGTTGGCGATGTAATTGAGGATTGCCAGATCGGTTTGCGGGGTAAACACCATGCCGTTGTCGGCCAGGTCGAAGCAGCGGTGTTTGAAGGTGGACAGTACATGCACTTCGCTACCGGCTTTNGTCAAACGTGTGTCAGACAGNCGTGACCAGAGGATGGGGTGCATNTCGGCCATGTTGGCGCCCCACAAGACGAAGGCATCGGCATGTTCCAGGTCGTCATAACAACCCATGGGTTCATCGGCNCCGAAGCCGCGCATAAATGCGCCTACGGCTGAGGCCATNCAGTGGCGGGCNTTGGGGTCGAGGTTGTTGGAGCGAAAGCCGGCTTTTAATAATTTAGAGGCNGCATAGCCTTCCCATACCGTCCATTGCCCGGAGCCGAACATACCCACTGAGGTCGGGCCTTTTTTCTTGAGCGCCTTCTTCCATTGCTCGGCCATGACATCGAAGGCCTTGTCCCAGCTTACTTCTTTAAAGTCGCCGTTCTTGTCGTACTTGCCGCCTTTCATGCGCAACAGGGGTTTGGTCAGCCGGTCCTTGCCGTACATGATCTTCGACAGGAAGTAACCCTTGATGCAGTTGAGGCCGCGGTTGACCGGGGCATCGGGATCACCCTGGGTGGCGACGACCTTATCGTCCTTGGTGCCGACCAGTACGCTGCAGCCCGTGCCGCAAAAACGGCAGGCCGCCTTGTCCCAGCGGATCATGTCGCGGTTTTTGGCCTCGACAATCTTGATACCGGGCAGGGTAACACCGGCCGCAGTAGCGGTGGCAGCGATGGCATTGTTCTTGATAAATTCACGCCTTGTCAGTTTCATGCGAAGGCCTCCTGTTAGCTCTCGTCTAGTTGTTCGTGATGTTGATAAACCATGGACGCAGAGAGCACACCCTCTACGCTGTTAAGCTGATTGATGGTATCGACCATCTGGAAACGGTCCGGGTGATCAATGGTGATCACCAACCGACCATTGTCGGTGGCGGTGTGTACTTCGACCCCGTCGAACTGGAGTAACCTTTCCTGTACCCGTGATACCTGATCGGGAATAGCGTGAATCAGGACACCACAGATATTGATGGATTCGTTTGTTGCTGCTTCACTCATATTGTTGCTCCGCTGTATGACAGTTCGATGGCAGTAGTGGGGCAGACCCGGTAACAGGCGCCACAGCCGGTGCAGGATTCCGTTGTTAAACGGGGGATGGATATCCCGCCTGCAACCAGTCGCATGCTGATCGCGCTGGTTTCACATTCCTCGGCGCAGCGGCCACACACCACACCTTGTAAGGGTAGACACTTATTGCCGATGTTGGCGCTTAATGTCCANGGTTCAGACGACGTANTGGTCTTTAATGCACCGGATTTGCATGCCCTGGCACAATCGCCACAAAAGGTGCACTCACCTTTCATAAAGTTGNCCNGCGGAAAACCTTTTTGATCCTGGCTGAGAATCCCTTCGGGACAGGCCTTGATACAGGCATCGCAACGGCTGCAGTTTCCGGTGAAAGCATGTTCACCCATCGACCAGGGCGGGCGAATATGGCGGCGCTTGCCGCTGAAGTCACCGCGGAGAAATTGTGCCCGGCTAATCGATTTGTTCATTTCACTTTTCTACAATTCCGCTAATTATAACGATGTCGTTACCAATCAGTATTGAGGCAGATCAGGCTAACGCACTGGTTCAGTGTTCTATGTCGACAGCACTTCGATACTACTAAAGGAATAAATAGTAGGGACTTGATTTAAGTCAAGACAAGAAAATTATTCATCACTGATACGCAGAGATTTTTAATTATTATCAGGGAATTGTCAGACTCCAGGCAGTCAATACTGTAGTATTATGCTTGGTTTTAAGTGCCGCAAAGGGTAAACACAAAGGGGATAAGAACAACATGGCAAATGAATTGAACCGGCCACAGGCCGTGTCATTGTGGGAGGCGTTTGCCTACTGGTTGAAGCTGGGCTTTATCAGTTTTGGTGGACCGGCCGGTCAGATCAGTATGATGCATCAGGAATTAGTGGAAAAACGCCGCTGGGTTTCCGAACACCGTTTTTTACATGCGCTCAATTACACCATGGTGCTGCCCGGTCCCGAGGCACAACAACTGGCGACCTATATCGGCTGGCTGATGCACGGCACGGTGGGCGGCATCATTGCCGGCACCCTGTTTGTGTTGCCGTCTCTATTTATATTGATCGCCCTGACCTGGATCTATCTCGCCTTCGGCGACCTGCCGATGGTGGCCGGTGTGTTATACGGCATCAAACCGGCGGTGACCGCGATTGTGATTTTCGCGGCCTATCGCATTGGCTCGCGCGCACTCAAGAACCGCATCTTGTGGGGCATGGCGGTGCTGGCCTTTGTCGCCATATTCGTATTTAACATTCCCTTTCCGGCCATTGTGTTGGCCGCCGGGGTGGTCGGCTATATCGGTGCGCACATCGCTCCGGATAAATTCAAGACCGGAGGCCATCACGGCGCCGGAAAAGATTCTTATGGTCCGGCCCTGATTGATGACGATACCCCCTTGCCGGAACACACCCGTTTTAAGTGGAGTCGACTTGTCACGTTTGTGATGATCGGCCTGGTCATCTGGGCCGGGGTGATGGGCCTGATGATCGGCAGCTATGGTTGGCAGGGCACACTCACGCAGATGGGCTGGTTCTTTACCAAGGCGGCACTGGTGACCTTCGGTGGAGCCTATGCGGTGTTGCCCTATGTTTACCAGGGCGGGGTCGATCATTATATGTGGCTTACCGGTTCGCAAATGATCGACGGTCTGGCCCTGGGTGAAACCACACCGGGTCCGTTGATTATGGTGGTGGCCTTTGTCGGTTATGTCGGTGGCTGGACCAAAGAACTGTTTGGTCCTGAAAACCTGGCCCTGGCCGGTGCGGCCGGTGCCGCAATTGCGACCTTGTTTACCTTCCTGCCCTCGTTCCTGTTTATCCTGCTCGGTGCCCCGGCCGTGGAAGCGACCCGACATGAGATCAAGTTCAGCGCACCCTTAACCGGCATCACCGCCGCCGTGGTTGGGGTGGTGATCAACCTGGCAGTGTTCTTCGCCTACCATGTATTATGGCCAAAAGGCTTGCAAGGACACTTCGAATGGTTTTCACTGTTGATAACAATTGCGGCCTTTGTTGCCCTGTTTCGTTTTAAAGTCGGGATAGTGAGCGTGATCGGCGCGAGTGCGGTGCTGGGGCTGGTCTATTCACTCATGGTGTAAATATGACTAAACAAAATACCATCAAGGGCGGGTGTCACTGCGGCAAAATACGCTATATATTTTATACCGCACTCTCACCACAACAGCTTTCCTGGCGAATGTGTGGTTGCAGTTTTTGCCGTAAACGAGGCGCCGTGTACACCTCGGACCCGCAAGGCAGGCTGGAGCTAAACTGTTCCGGGGAAACCAGTGTCTATCAATTTGCCGGCAAGGAGGTTGAGTTTGTGAGTTGCAAGACCTGTGGCATCATGACCCATGTCTTGTGCGCATCGGATACACAACAATATGCCGTGTTGAATAGCAATACTTTCGATGATATTCCCCCGGCCAGAAAGATAAGCAAAAAAGACTTTACCGAAGAGGCACCCGAAGAGGCAATGCAACGGCGTTCTCAAAACTGGATCGGTGATGTGATAATCCGTTGAGCCTTTTCTACGCTGAATTTAATAATCCAAAAAGAGATTGCCATGAGAAGCACATTTATCCTGATCGCCGGTTTTATATTTCATACCAGCCTGTATGCGGCCAATACGCCACCCCAGGCGGCCATTGCCAGCGCCCATCCTGTCGCCACGGCCGCCGGGTTTGAAACATTACACGTCGGTGGCAATGCCTTTGATGCCGCTGTGGCGGTAAGTGCGGCGACAGCAGTAGTGGAACCCTATAGCTCCGGTATCGGTGGCGGTGGTTTCTGGTTGTTGCATCGCGCCCGTGATGGCAAGCAGGTGATGATCGACGGCCGTGAAACGGCGCCTCTGGCGGCACATCGGGATATGTATCTCGATACCATGGGTAATGTGATTCCTAAATTATCCGTCGATGGTCCTTTGGCGGCAGGCATTCCCGGTGAACCGGCGGCGCTGGTGCATATCGCGAAAAAATATGGCCGCCTGCCTTTGAGCCAGAGTCTGGCCCCGGCCATTCGTGCCGCGCGCAATGGCTTCAAGGTCACGGCGCATTATCGACGCATGGCGAAGTTTCGTTTGGCGGCATTGAGAGCCTCACCCGCAGCGGCAAAGATATTTTTAAAGAATAACGATGTCCCCCCCCTTGGTCATGTCATCAAACAACCGAACCTTGCCAACACGCTAACTGTAATGGCGAAAAAGGGCCATGATGGTTTTTACAAAGGCGATATCGCCAAACGTCTGGTGGTGGGGAACCGCGCCGCCGGTGGTAACTGGTCACAACAGGATTTGCGCAACTACAACATCGTCGAGCGCAAGCCGTTGACCGGCACCTACAAAGGCTATCGCATTACATCGGTGGCACCGCCATCCTCGGGCGGCATCGCCATTATACAAATGCTGAATATATTGGATGGTTTTGAACTGGAAAAACTGTCCGCAATAAAACGCAAGCATGTGATCGTGGAAGCCATGCGTCGCGCCTATCGGGATCGCGCCGAGTTTTTGGGTGATAGCGATTTTGTTAAGGTACCGATAAAAAAGCTGACCGACAGCCGTTACGCCAGACAACTTGGCCAGACCATCCGTTTAAACAGGGCCACACCCAGCCGTGACCTGAAACCGGTCGCAAGCAAAGACAGTGGTTTTCACACCACCCATTTTTCGATCCTCGATAAACAAGGCAACCGGGTCAGCGCCACCCTGAGTGTCAACTATCCCTTTGGCTCCGGTTTCGTGGCACCCGGCACCGGTGTATTGCTGAATGATGAAATGGATGACTTCTCATCCAAACCGGGCGTGCCCAATGTCTATGGTCTGGTGGGTGCCGAGGCCAATGCCATCGCCCCCGGCAAGCGTATGCTCTCCAGCATGAGCCCGACCTTTGTCGAAAATAAAGATCAGATCGCCATCATCGGCACCCCGGGCGGCAGCCGTATTATCACCATGGTGCTGCACGGCATTCTCGGGTTTATCGACGGCCAGGATGCCAACAGCATTGTCAATCGACCAAGACACCATCATCAATACCTGCCCGATCACATTCAATATGAACCCGGCGCATTGAGTCAAAAAGAGATTCGCGGTCTTAAAGGTTTGGGGCATGAGCTAAAACCTCTCGATAATACCTATGGCAACATGCATGTGGTGATATGGGATAAAAAGCAAGCCAGGGTCAGTGCGGCGAGTGATAAACGTGGTGAAGGGCAGGCGTTGGTTAAATAATGGACCAGTAGAGCATATATAAGTCAACATGCATTAGTGAGAAGCATTATTGCTTGTAGCCCTGGATAAAATGGCCAATGCGGGTAAGCGCGTATTCAAGCTCATCCTCTCTTGGCAAAAATACGATTCGAAAGTGATACGTGCCGGGCCAGTTAAAGGCAGACCCTTGTACAATGAGAATTTTTTCCTGCAATAATAAATCCAGCACCAATTTTTCGTCATCCTTGATGTGATAGACCTTGGGGTCCAGTTTTGCAAACACATACATCGCGCCTTTAGGCTTGACACAACTGACACCCGGTATATCTGAAATCATTTTATAAGCCAGATCACGTTGTTTACACAGCCTGCCGTCAGGTGCTATTAAATCGTTAATGCTTTGATAACCGCCGAGCGCGGTCTGGATGGTGTGCTGACCGGGTACATTGGCGCACAGGCGCATCGATGCCAGCAATTCTATTCCTTCGACATAATCAACCGCGCTGGCTTTTGCGCCGCTGATAACCATCCAACCCGCACGAAACCCTGCAACACGATAGGCCTTTGATAAGCCATTAAAGGTTATAAATAAAACATCGTCCGCCAGGGATGCTATCGCGACGTGTTCTTCAAGATCGTAAACAATTTTATCGTAAATCTCGTCAGAAAAAATAATAAGTTTATGTTTGCGGGCCAGTTCAATAATCGATTCCAGTATGTCTTTGGAATACACGGCTCCGGTAGGGTTGTTTGGATTAATAATGACGATCCCGCGCGTATTCTTGGTGATTTTTTTTTCCATGTCGGCCAGATCAGGCTGCCATCCGGCCTGCTCATCACATAAATAGTGCACCGGATTCCCGCCGGCCAAACTCACAGCAGCAGTCCATAAAGGGTAATCCGGGGCAGGAATCAGGATCTCATCGTGGTTATTAAGCAAGGCTTGCATCGACATCACAATGAGCTCACTTACGCCGTTACCCAGATAAATATCCTCGATATCTACATTATGGATATTTTTCTGCTGGCAGTATTGCATTACCGCCTTACGACCTGAAAATATTCCCTTGGAATCACTATAACCCTGGGAGACAGGTACGTTATGCATCATGTCCTGCACGATCTCTTCCGGCGCATCAAAACCAAAGGGTGAGGGATTACCCAGATTGAGTTTTAATATCTTATGGCCCTCTTCTTCCATTTTACGCGCTTCGCGCAAGACAGGCCCCCGGATGTCGTAACAGACGTTATCGAGTTTGTGTGATTTTTTAATTGTTTTCATATCGTTGTAGGTTAAATAAATAAGCCAGCTTAAGTATATAGGGCACCTCTAAAAATTCACTGAAGCCGCGCTGGCTTCGTTGAAAAGTGGCTCAAATTGCTCATTTACTCCGTGTAAATTGCGCATTTTCGCCACTTTCCGCCTCGCCATCATCGCCTTGATTGAATTTTTAGAGGCACCCTATATTTTTATTTTCTTGCGCAATACATGCAATGTAGCGTATTTCGCATCTGAGTCTGATTCCTCGTCTGTGTAACTATATATGTTTTTTCACCTTATCGACAGGATATGGCGAATGGTTGTTCCCTTTGCTATTCTGTGGGTCGTCGCTTGTTATCGTCAGCGGCATGATGATAGTTGAGCTGATATTTATGATTTTTGGGGATGGTGGCAAAATGGACTGGTATAAACATCAGTGCTGAAACCATCTTATGGGAAGGATTTAGAACTGTTCGTCGCTGAGCCTTTTATTCTTTTATCCGCTCCGTTGGCATCAGTAACACAACTATAATTCCAATCGGTCCAAGTAAGGCCCCGGTGATGCCCCAGGCCACCGGATTACGGCCCTTGTTTTTGGCGATGAAGTGGCAGGCCAGCATGGAAACGACCAGTGTGAAAAATATTAAATAAGGCATGGCGTTTTTCCTGCTTAAGGCAACTCAGTCAGTGTACGACCTTTACGAGGCATATAATAATTATCATAGTCCAGTGACAGCACCACATGACTGGCACGGCCGAGGATTCTGGAGCGTTCGACAAAACCGATGATGCGCGAGTCGGCACTGTTGTGGCGGTTGTCACCCATCATGAAGTAGTGATTGTCCGGGACCTTCACGGGGCCGAAGTCTTCTATGAGGATATTGGCCGGGGTCAGGGCGATGGG
>JGI24023J19991_10003960_pt1 | contig 10238 bp, 10 predicted proteins | sample Cruoilmetagenom1_FD_19991 | JGI IMG/M metagenome (IMG submission 19991)
AATGGGCATGGTGCATATTTCGGGTTTCCAAAACCGTTATAAAGCACATTTAAAATTGAAAGACATACATCTAATCCAATAAAATCAGCAAGTTGTAAAGGCCCCATTGGATGTGCCATTCCTAATTTCATAACTGTATCAATTTCATAAACACCGGCAACACCTTCATACAAAGAATAGATTGCCTCGTTTAGCATTGGCATTAAAATTCTGTTGGCAATAAATCCGGGATAATCATTAACTTCAACCGGAACTTTACTTAGTTTTTTAGAAAGTTCCATAATTGTATTAGTAACTTCATCAGAAGTGGCATATCCGCGAATTACTTCTACCAGTTTCATGATTGGAACGGGGTTCATAAAATGCATACCTATTACCTTGGCTGGTCTTGTAGTTACCGCGGCGATTTTAGTAATAGAAATTGATGAAGTATTTGTTGCTAAAACAGTATGATCTTCACAAATGTCATCCAGTTCTTTAAAAATACTAAGTTTTAAATCAATGTTTTCAGTAGCCGCTTCAATAACAAGATCCATATTCTGTACACCTACCTTTGTAGATGTAAAAGTTCGGATGTTACTAAGTGTTTGTTGTTTCTCTTCTTCAGAAATGCGTCCTTTGGCAAGCATTCTATCCAAATTCTTAGTAATAGTAGCCAGCCCTTTATCTAATGCGTCTTGAGAAATATCAATCAATTGAACTTGATAATTATTTTGTGCAAATACATGGGCAATTCCGTTTCCCATAGTACCCGCACCAATTACTGCAATGTTTTTCATTAGGTTATTATTCTTTAAATTATATTATCCTTTTTTCATACCTGAGGTAACTTATTGGAGTGAAGAATTTCTTAAATGTTAAGATTCCTCATCTTTCGTTCCACACACTATCAGAATGACATATATTTTTTAAAAGCAATCCATAATTTGGTGTGCAAGACGTAATGCTTTCGCACCATCGTTTAATGTAACTATAGGTATTGTGTCATTAGCAACAGCATCAGCAAAAGTTTCTAGTTCATCTAAAATGGCATTGTTTGGTTCAACAGTTGGATTTTCAAAATAAATCTGTTTCTTAACTCCTTCGGCATTTTGTAAAATCATGGCAAATTCATCAGGATCTTCAGGAACATCTTTCATTCTAACCACTTCACTTTTCTTTTCTAAGAAATCAACTGATATATACGCGTCTTTTTGAAAAAACCTTGATTTACGCATGTTTTTCATTGAAATTCTACTTGCCGTCAAATTGGCAACGCAACCATTTTCAAATTCAATTCTTGCATTTGCGATATCTGGGGTTTCACTTATAACTGAAACTCCACTGGCATGTACATTTTTGACCTCAGAATTTACAACACTCAGAATAATATCAATATCATGAATCATCAAATCAAGTACTACCGGCACATCTGTTCCTCTTGGATTAAATTCAGCCAATCTATGAGTTTCAATAAACATAGGACTTTGTATCATATCTTTAACCGCTGTAAATGCAGGATTAAAACGCTCAACATGACCAACTTGTCCTTTAACATGTTCTTGACTTACCAAAGTTCTTATGGTTTCAGCTTCAATAACCGTATTAGTAATCGGTTTTTCAATAAAGATATGCTTTCCTTTGATGATGGCTTCTTTAGCACAATCAAAATGTGACAGGGTAGGAGTAACAATATCAACAATATCAACCGCATCTATCAAATCAGTTACAGAATCAAAAGAGGTATAACCAAATTCTGAGGCTACATTTTGCGCATTCTCGGTACTTGGATCAAAAAATCCGACAAGGTTATATTTATCTGATTGTTGTAATAGTTTTAAGTGGATTTTACCAAGATGACCAGCTCCTAAAACACCTACGTTTAACATAAAATTTGATTTTAGACAAAATTACTTATAATTTTTTTCATTGAGAATTTATTAAGGTAAAATGAAAAAAATATTAGTAATTTCTAGATGACCTTGTTTTAAAATATTTTTTCACTGAGAAAATGTAAGAAATAACAGTTTTTAAATTGTTTTTTTAAATAAAATATTTAATTACATTTGAGAAATAACTATGAAGGATTTACCAAAACATAAAGGACTTAGAAACAAGCTTGTTAAGGTTGTTGAAGGCAAAGGAATTAAAGATAAAAAAGTGCTTGAAGCGATTGCGAAAGTGCCGAGGCATTTATTTATGGACTCAGGATTTATTGATTTTGCATATCAAGACAATGCATTTCCAATTGCTGCTGACCAAACGATATCTCAACCATATACGGTTGCTTTTCAAACAGAATTATTAGAATTAAAAAAAGAAGATAAAGTATTAGAGATTGGCACAGGATCAGGCTATCAAACAGCAGTTTTAATTGAATTAAAGGCCGAAGTATATAGTATAGAACGTCAAAAAGAACTTTATGAAAAAACGAGAAAATTCTTACCTAAACTGGGGTATGTTGCAAAAAAATTGAGTTTTGGTGATGGTTATATAGGTTGGGAAGAATATGCGCCATTTGATAAGATCTTGGTAACTGCCGGAGCTCCATTTGTCCCAAAACCATTATTAAGTCAGTTAAAAGTTGGTGGCAGATTGGTAATTCCTGTTGGAGAAGATGTACAGACTATGACGCTATATATTCGTAAGGGAGAAAAAGAATTTGAAAAGCATGAATTGGGTCAATTTCGCTTTGTGCCGATGCTAAAGGAAAGTCAGAAGTAATCTGAGGTCTTCATTTTGCAGTAGTTTGAGTTTGCCAAACCGAAATTGGTAACTCATAAATTTATCAGACAGCTTTTAAACTCAAGTCCATATTATAAACCGAATGGGTCAATGCTCCTGAGGAAATATAGTCTACACCGCAATCGGCATAGGCTCTTAACGTATTTTCATTGATTCCTCCTGAAGATTCTGTAAGACATTTATCTCCAATTAGAGCAACAGCTTTTTTGGTATCTTCATAATTAAAATTATCTATTAAAATTCTGTAAACACCTTCTGATTGCAATATTTCTTCAATTTCTTTAAGGCTGCGAGCTTCTACGATAATTTTTAAATCAAGATTCGAATCCTTTAAATATTGTTTGGTTTTGTCAATGGCCTTAGTAATACCTCCTGCAAAATCTATATGATTATCTTTTAACATGATCATATCATATAATGCAAATCGATGATTTTTGCCTCCACCAATTTTTACAGCCCATTTTTCTAGGGCTCTTATTCCCGGAGTGGTTTTTCTAGTATCAAGAATATTTGTATTAGTTCCTTCTAATAAATCTACGAACGAACGAGTTTTTGTTGCAATAGCACTCATACGCTGCATAGCATTTAGCACCAAACGTTCTGCTTTTAAAATTGACTGTGAACTGCCTTCAACATAAAAAACAATATCACCATATTTTACACGACTCCCATCGTCAATAATTGTCTCAATTTTTAAGTTACTATCAACATGATTAAAAACCATTTTAGCAAAGGCTACACCTGCAATGATGCCTTCATCTTTTACTAAAAGCTTTGCCTTGCCAGTTTCTTCTTTAGGGATACAAGCCAACGAACTGTGATCACCATCACCTACATCTTCACGGATGGCATTGTTTATTATAATTTCTAATTCTTTATTAAACTGTTGCTGACTAATCATAAATTTAAATTTATTAAGCAAAAATAAGAAATTGATTTGCGAATTAAGAATATAGAAATATGATTTTTAATATTTCAATCAAGTTGTATATTTGATGTTTGAAATAACCGACTTATACAATTGAAATTATCCTATTATTTATAATAGAATTAAGTATTATATGCAACAAATTTTAATAGGAATACTTTTAGTCCTATCCGTGAAAATGTACGGCCAAAGTATAAATGAGAATGTTCAAAGTAACGATCAGATTAGGGTCGCTAACAATTTTCAAAATAAAGATGAAAAATTAGGTAGCGTCATTTATTTTTCTAGCGGTTTTAAAAAAGTAAAAGGGTTTATTTATTTGTTTAAAGATTGGCAACAGAATGCTATATTATATACATTAGATAATCAAAAAGTTCTAATAAATAGTATTAATTTAAATGTACAGAGTAATTTTTTTGAATCTAAAATTTACAAAGATTCAGTATTACAGTTTGATTTCGATAAATTTCATAAGGTTCTAGTGAATGGTCAAACATATAAACAGTTTGAATTCAACGGTTCACCTAAAATATTTGAATTGATCTATGAATCGGATAACTTTGTACTACTTAAAGGCTTTAATATTCAAGTTATTTATGGTTCTCCAAACCCAATGTTGAATAGTCCCTACGATAAATACATTAAACGGAATTCTTATTATCTCAAAAAAGGAAAGTCAATCCAATTGTTCAAGCCCACAAGAAAAAGATTAATTAATCTATTTAATGGTAATGAAACAAGAGCGGCGATATTAGAAAGTCATATCAAAAAAGATGAATTATTAAAAAAAGAGAGTTTAAGTAATTCAGACGAACGGTTGATCCATAAATTTATTGAAAAAGTAGACAATATTGGTATTTCTGTTTTTGAAAGCTCAGAAAATAAATTTAAGGGATCAAGAAAAATAGTGAAAGGCACAAAATATTTACTTAACGACTGGAATAACAGGGGCTTTATTTATACTTTGAAAGGAGAAAAAATAGCCTTAAATAATATGAATTTGAATTTACAGGGGAACGTATTTGTTGCTAAAATTGGGAACAGTACCATGTATACTTTCAGTTTTAAAAACATAGAAAAAGTAATTATTCGAAATAAAACGTACAAAAAGTATTACTACAATGGTTCCAAAAGTGTATTTGAAGTTGTACATGAAACAGATACATTCTCGTTATTAAAAAGACATATCGTTGAGTTCGTTCAAGGTTCTCCAAACCCCATGTTGAATAAAAAAGACAAGTTTATAAGAAAATTTAGTTATTTCGTAAAAATCGACAATAAAATGAGACCGTTTAAACTAAAGAAAAAAAGTATTTTTGAATTAGTTGGTGCTAATGAAGAAAAAATTACTAAAATTGAAACATTCGTCACAAATAATAATTTAACATATAAAAAAGAATCTGACGTTCAACAAATTTTGGAATTCTGTAAACGATAAATACCGTATGACTAGATTATGAGAAATAAAATTTATCACAATAGATAAAGAAGATGTAAATAATTTGATGCAACTAATTGATAAAACAATATACCTTTCTAGAACTAAGTAAAAGAAAGTAGTACTAATTAAAAAATAGCGCATTATTCACATCTTTTTTACTATAAATTTATTTCAATAAAATAGACAAGTTTATAGCTAAAAAAACAAATTCAATACTAGTTAATGTATCTCTTTATTTACAAAGTGCTTCTAATGTATCTTCTATATCACCAGGAGTACTCATTATTTTCATAAACGTACCCATAGTCAATTCTGGCCAGTGCAAAGCTATTCGATATTTTCCGTGTAGCATAGTAGCTTTTTTATCTTGCAAAATAATTTCATAAGGTAATGCAGCAACATGAGTCTCTCCTATTTTAGGCAAGAAATGTGCCTCACCATCTTCTTTACTTCTTAAACCTACACCAAATACTGCAATTTTTTTAGTTTTATAAATTAATTTATAGACTTGTTTAGTACTTCCTTTTTGTGCTTTTAAATTATTTTGAATAATTTCTAATCCTTTTTCAAACGAAGAAAATTCATTTAAGGTAACAGGGTCAGTAAAATAAGGCATCATTATTTTATAGTGATATTTTTTTAGTTTATCAGCTTTTACGGTTCCACCGAAAGGTGTAAATTCATTTCCTACACTTGATAACGCTGTTTTTAAAGCGCTGCTGAAATTTTGAAATGTTGTTTTATAGGTATTATAATTATCTCTTAAATAAGCTCTTAAGATATAATCAGGATTGGTATATGATATTGTTGTTTTTCCATTTTTTTGTACCATTCCAATTTTAAAAACGGCCGCAAGTGCGCCTCTATCTTTAATTTTGATAACGGTGTTTTTTAAATCAGATTTTGTAAAAACAATTACCTTTAAAGAGCTTTTCCCTGAGGGATGATACGATCCTAAAATGGTAAATGAATCGTTTTTTAGTGCTGCAACAACTTTCTCGGAAACCTGTTGGATAGTCTCACTGCTTTCTCCAACTTTAATATATGGAGCTAGTTCTTGACTAGTAGTTGTAAAACTAACTAAAAAAAATGTTATAATACTGAATAACAGTATTTTACTTACAATAAATTGATTAAATTTATAGTGTTTGTAATTTTGTTTTGGAATATTCATGGTATTTTTTATCTATTATTAATAATGCGTAAACCTAAGCAATCAATTTATTTATATCTATGACAAAAGTCATGTTGACCTAAGCTGATAGGATCAAATATAAGGTTTATGATGTTTGGTTTCAAAAAACAGTACAAAATTGTAAATTTGTTATATGAAAATAAAACTCCTCGCCATCGGGAAAACTGACGATAAAAATTTATTACAACTTATTGATGAATATCAGAAACGATTAAATCATTATATAAAGTTTGAATTTGAACTTATTCCGGATTTAAAAAATAACAGGAATTTATCAGAGATTCAACAAAAGGAAAAAGAAGGAGCACTTATTTTGAAGAGAGTCACGGCTGCTGACCAGTTAATATTGTTAGATGAAAGAGGACATGAGTTTCGATCGATTGAATTTTCTCGTTTCCTACAGAAAAAAATGAATGCAGGTATAAAACAATTGGTTTTTGTCATTGGTGGTCCTTATGGATTTTCAGATGCGGTATATCAGAAAGCTCAAGGAAAAGTCTCATTATCAAAAATGACATTTTCTCATCAAATGATCCGATTATTTATGATTGAACAATTCTATAGAGCATTTACAATTCTAAAAGGTGAACCTTATCATCATGAATAAACAAACAATTTAAAATTTTTCAGGATTTTTTTCCAGGATTTTTAAAATTGAAGTTGTTTTTAGAAAGAGCATGTTTATCCAAACATGTTTAATCTTTTTTATAGCAACTTTCTAAGCACCTCAGATGAGGTGCTTGGAATTAATCTTAGATAAGTCAAAAGTTATATACTACAATTTGTTGAATTTGATTTTTAAATTTCAGCCATTTGTAATTTGTGATTCGGTAATTCAATATTTTTCAACGCCTGATCAATATCGTAAATAATATCTTGAGCGTTTTCTACTCCTATCGATAAGCGTATCAGTTTATCAGTTATGTTCATTCTTTTTCTATGTACCGGGTCAACTCCTGCATGTGTCATAGAAATTGGATGCTCTACCAAGCTTTCAGTACTGCCTAAGCTCACCGCCATTTTGAATAACTTCAAATTATTCATAAATTGGAATGCTTCTTTTTCACCACCTTTTATATTAAACGATATCATGGCTCCTGGTGCTTCACATTGCTTTTTATATATTTTGTATTCATTAGTACCTTCTTTAAGCAAGCCTAAATAATTTACTTTCTCTACAGTTGGATGTTGATCTAAAAACCTTGCTACTTGTTGTGCATTTTTTGTTTGTTGATCCATTCTTACTTTTAGGGTTTCTAAACTTCGTAATAATAACCAGGCAGTATTAGGACTCAACATATTACCTAAAAATGTACGAAGCGTTTTTACTCGTGTCATCAATTCAGCCGAACCTAAAACGGCACCGGCAATCAAATCACTATGACCACCAATATATTTTGTTGCTGAATAAAGAACAAGATCAGCACCAAAATTCAAAGGATGTTGCCATAACGGACCCATATAAGTATTATCAACCGCAAGAAGCACTTGTTTTTGGTCATTACCAAAATATTTAGCAATATTGCTATAACTTTCAATATCTACAATATCATTTGTTGGGTTAGCTGGAGTTTCTAAATAAATCATTGCTAATTGACCTGCTTTACCGGTGGCATTAATAAGCTCAATAATTTTTTCAGAATTTTCATCGGGATGTACTCCTAAAGTATGGATACCAATTTTTGGTAGAAAATGTTCGATGAAATGATCTGTTCCTCCATAAACAGGATTGCCATAAACTAACAAGTCACCAGGTTTTAAAAACTCTAATAATACTGTGCTAATGGCAGACATACCACTTTCAAAAACAGCACAGTCGTCTGCTTTATCCCATAGACATAATCTGTTTTCTAAAATCTCTAGGTTCGGATTATTGATTCTGCTATAAATTAATCCTAGTTCCTCTTTTGGAGATTTATCTCTTAATCCGTAAGCAATTTCAAAAAAAGCTTTCCCTTCTTCTGCAGTTTTAAAAGCAAAGGTTGAAGTTTGAAAAATAGGGCACTTTACAGCTCCTTCTGACAGTTCTGGTTTATAACCATGACTCATCATTAAACTTTCTGGACTATAATCTTGTGGTTTCATAGTGTTCTATTTATAATATCAAAGTTAAGAACTGTGGTTTTATATTCCTAATTATATAGATTATTTAGATAATAATTCTATATTTGATAAAATTAAAGTATAATATTCTTTTTTAAATCATTTCAATAAATGTTTATAGAATAAATTTCTACAAGATGATAGATACTATAGATCAATCAATTTTAAGAATGTTGCAAGTCAATAGTAAATTAACTATTAAAGAAATAGCAAATAAATTAAACTTAACACCTACACCAATTTTCGAACGAATCAAACGACTTGAAAAGGAAAAATATATTACTTCTTATAGAGCTGTTATTGATCGAAAAAAAATAGGATTATCTTTATTGGTGTTTTGTAATATTTCATTAAATCAACACGAAGCTACTTTTATTTCAAAATTTGAAAAAGATATACAGCAATTTTCTGAAGTTATTGAATGTTATCATATAGGTGGTATGTTTGATTATTTATTAAAAGTAGTTGTATATGATATGGATACTTACCAAAATTTCGTTGCTAAAAAACTTGCATCAGTTGATAATATAAGAAAGGTACAAAGTGCCTTTGTAATGACCGAAGTAAAATCAACGCCAACTTTACCCATTGAATAAGAATTTAATTTGTAAAAGTAATTAGTCTATCGTTTATAGTGACATCAGAAAATTTAAAATTTTCTTTGATCCAATAAATTGTTTTAAACTGATAAATAAATACATGTGAAGGATCGTTTTTATAATACCAATTATGAAAATTCATACTTTCATCAAACAAAACGGTCATACAATAAAGCCTTGCATGAGGCAACATTATTTTTTTTAACAGATCGAATTCTTTTTTAGGATAGTAAAAATGTTCCATTACTTCACAACAGACAATGTAATTATAATTTTTATCCAGCAAATTTTTATAATTATGAAAAAAAGGATCGTATTGCACTATCTGAAAATTATGATCACCTAAAACTTTTGAAATTACAGGCCCGGTACCAGCTCCAAAATCGAGTCCTTTATGCTTAACCGTAAAGTCTTTTAAAACAGCAGTCGTAATTGGGGCAACAAATTGTTGATAGTTTTTATCTTCAACATCATTATTATGCGTTTTGTAACGTGCAATTTCTTCTTCTTTAGTGAGCCATAATTTTTTATCTAGAAAAATTCCGGCACAGGTATTACATTTAAAAAAATGTCTTTTATTGTAATTATAAAAAGTGTCAGCTTTACTATTGCAGAGAGGGCAATCTGTCATTGTATTGTGTTTTGCAATGGTCATTAAATTTGTTGCTATATATTCCTTCCTTTATAATATTGTTCCACAAAAATAATGATTAAAAACCCACCAAAATAAGCCAATATATCGATCCATGAAAATGAAGTTCCTATTAATACACGGGCAATTTTATTTTCTTCGAGTCCTAATAAAGTGATTAAATTACAATGTTGGGCAAATTCTACCATGCATGCAAAAATAAAAGTTGCAAATGCAATTAAAACGTGCTTCTTACTGATAAAAATTTTTAAGAAGGCATAGATAAGGATGACCACTAATAGATCACCAATATAAGGACGAATGATACGGTCATGAACAAAGAAGCCAACATAAATTTCAATTAATAATATAAAAATAAAAATAAATAGATATTTCTTATTGAAAGTAATAAGTTTCATTTTTGATCAATAACCTTTATTTAAAAGAATGTCATAAAAAAAGCCTATCATATATATGATAGGCTTTGCAATGAAATACGGTAAATAATAGTATATTTTATAGTACTCTTACGTTTACTGCGTTCAATCCTTTTTTACCTTCTGTCAATTCGAATTCTACTTCATCACCTTCGCGGATTTCATCGATTACACCAGAAA
>JGI24023J19991_10003965_pt1 | contig 10234 bp, 22 predicted proteins | sample Cruoilmetagenom1_FD_19991 | JGI IMG/M metagenome (IMG submission 19991)
GAGGGGGTGAAAAAGAAAAATGAATGCGAAAGCGAGAAATAAAAAAGCAAGAGAGCAAAGAAACATAGAGAGATACAGAAAATTAACATGTAAAGAAGGAATAGAAGAAAGAGAACAAAAGCACAGAAAGAGGCTCGCTGCGTTAATCAAGAGATATAAAATTGAAAAAATTGGAGGCTGCCGTCATTGCCAACCCAACGTAGATTGGGATGATGGGTGGTACTTAATTTCAGAAGATATAGGAGATGAATTCTGGGAAGAAGACTGCTGTTGTAGTGAGATAAACTGGAAAGGGGAGGAGATAATGAATACTCCTGAGTTCTGCAAATATAAAGAAGAAAAAAAGCATCCAAAGTACTGTAGATATCCAGAGTATCCTAAAATAGTAGGAGAAAAAAGAGAGGTGGAAAATGAATGAACTTGAAATTGAAAAAGCAAAGGTGAAAGCTAAGCGCATCAGCGAAGGAATCGGAGTTGTGGAGGGAAGAATAAAAGAAATGAAAGAGGATTTGGAAATAGTTAATAACTTGCTTTTAAATTTCCAAATCGACCGGCATAGGTTGGAACTATCAAAAAAGAAAATAAATTAGAATGGTCACGGCCCCTGGAGCTTGTCCTCATTTTTCCCTCCTACCACCTTTTAGCTCTGGGGGTCTTCCTTTTTCTTTTTAAGATCATCGACTTCACACCTTTTTAGCACAAAACACAGAGGGTATTCGTTGAAAAAGGCATGTTGTAGCAATACACACGCACGCACGCAAATATACATGAGATATTATATCAAAATTATTGATAAATTCTACATAAACTAATTTACTAATATCTTTAAACATTTATTTTTTATGTATGTATTTCTTTATTCTTTTTTACATTCAAATAAGCATTGATGTACTCCATAGCAGTTTGTTTACAAACCAAAAATTCAATCATAACTCTATCAATCATATCTTTTATTTCAAGTCCTTGACACTCCTTATCAACATAATCTATAATTTCACTCATTTTGTTCTTTTTTGTGGAATGAGTGGGTTCGATGTTATCTTCATCGCTTTTTTCATCAATGTCTAAATTTTCCAACGCTTCTTTTTTCCTTTTCAGATATTGATCCCATACTTTCTTTTCAAGGGGTGGGAATGAAAAACTACTCATAAATTTATACGATTCAGTATTTGAGAATTGGATCGGCAACTGTTTTATAATGTTATACCTCCCTCGGTCGTCATCGGCTAAAGAGAGGGTTCGGAACGTTCCATATGATTCTTTTTTCAAATGATGGACTCCGACCATTTCAAGCTCTATATTGCACAGCAATCTTATCCTGACATCGAGCATACTTACAAGCGGGAGCATAATAAAAATATAGCCTTGCTTAAACCTTGTGAGTCGCATAGCTTCATTAATCGTTTTATTTATTTTCGCTCTCCAATCCCTTGAATCTCCACCACCGAGTCCTCCCTCATCCCAACATTTGGCCTGGCCTTTTTTTATGTTTTTTACGGCAGGTAAGAACTCTTTTGCAGTAAAAGTAAGGTCCTCAACACTGGGTATATCAAAATCAGGATCAAGCTCTTTCGCTGAATATATACCCGCATTTGTTTTTCCGCTTCCGATTGGCATAACAAGACTCTGCACCAACACAAAGCCTGGCTCTTTCCATTTCTGCACCCTGCGTCTGAGTGCGTCGTAAATGCGTTCATCTTCGTAGTAGATTAATCGATTAACAAATTTTTTTGTCTTCACGTCTGAAAACCTGAAATTCAAAATCCGCATTTCCCGATCTTTGTTTGCTGTCATTTTAAGCCGGCTCTGATCCCGTCTTTGATCTAAATGTTTTTCTAACCCTGCCGTTATCAAGCAATATTTTATAGCTTTCTTCTGCTACTTCATCTCTCATAGCTGCGTTGTTTTTTCTGCTTATCTTTTGAAATAAAGCTTTATTGCAGCGATCAGCGTAAAACCCCCCTGTTTTCATCTCTTTTAAAAATTCATTTTTCGTTATTTCCTTATAAATTTGCCGTTTTTCTTCTGCCATTTCCTCTATCTTATCCTCTTGCTTTTCGTATTCTTTTTTTTTCATAAGTGGTATGCTGCAAAATTCTAATATCCGAACAGTTTCCGTAAAATTAACGTTTTGATTTGAATACGCATCGTTGCACCTGTTGACCTGTAAAAGCATGATATTCTCATAGGTCAAAAATGGGGCTATTCTATTATCATCGATTGAATATTCTACTGAAGATTCCTTTTTTCTTTGCATGTTCACCTCCGTAAGACAGCTTTCTCATTTCATCTGCCTCTGGAGTAATCAGAGCAGACGATCCAGAAGCTGCAATATTTGAAAGTCCACCGAATCCAAATATTTCCTTCCTTCCTAATCCACCCTCGCTTATCCTCAGCTGCAGGTCCTCGTCATCTTGAAATCTGATTAAACTGTCTTCTTCTGAAAAATCTCTATCTTCTCTTATTATCCTTGCCCAATTTTCGATATATTTTAATGTTCCTCGTTTTCTTCCTCTCCAAAAAATTTCATTTTGAGTAATACGGGTCCTTTCTTCAAGATCCGGGCCTAAGGCAAGCTCCAGCTCTGCCCTATCCCATTTTATCATTTCTTCATTTGTCATATTATTACCTCTTAACCCATTAATGTCATCAAGATCGCAATCCCGATCAAAGCCAAAAACGCATATGCGATATAAGACACATATCCTGCGCTCTTGTTTGCTGCTCGTTCTTCTTGAACTTCTGCTTTAACTCCATCAGTATAAGCCCTTGCAAGCTCTTTATCTGTTATTCGATCATGTTTAAAAACATCCTCTAAAACCAACGGATTTTTTGAACCATACCAAAAAATCATCGTTTGTGTCCAAAATTGCTCGCTAAACCCATCCTTTAGAGTTTGCAAAGATAGTGAAAAAATCTTATTAGGCATCCAGAAACGATAATGTCTATTATCAACTTCTTCCGCCCTTTTTGGATATAATTTAATGTGATATATTCTTCCATCCGACAGATCTTCTACACTACTACCTCGGTTCATAACTACAAGTTTTTTTGTGCTGAGATCTCTTTGTATATCCCATATTACCAAGTGTTTTACATCTCTTTTCCACGATGGAGGAAGTCGTAGTTCATGAGTCAATTTTGAAAGAATAGAGATATCTTTGAAGCTCAATTTTTCTCTTATCTCTGGTATATGCTCTCCATTCTCATTTTGATGTTTTATCGAGGGATCTTCTTTAATCAGTATTGTTTTATCTTCTTGTGCGTCCTTTTCCATAGATAACCTCCTCCTGCTGCCACACAGATCACAACACAGCATACACCCATAAATTGATACGGAATTGCATAACTCCTATGGATCATAATTGTGGTTGAAGATCCAGGAAATAAAAATTTACCCACAACGGGAATGTTTATCGTCGATTGGGTCAAAACCAGTACTGTATAATTTCCCGTTTGAGGGAGCTCAAGAGTATAAATACCAGCTTCATCTGGCGTTAACTGAGTAGCGTTGGCTGTATCATTTCCATATACGACTAAAACTCCTTTTTTCATCAAGATCGATGGAATAATTCCTTTGATCCCGCCAGCTTGATCATTTATATAAAAATCTACAATTTTTGAGGTTGTATTGTATCCCAGCAGATCGGGCTTAAAGATCAAGTTTGTAAATCTTTTTACTTGCCAGGATCCGATCTGTATTATATCCGCTTCTTCTTCTTGTGCTATTGAAATACCCGTAGTTAATACGGGGATCAACAACAGCACAGCTCCTATTACTATTGCTTTTTTATTTAACATCTTTTTTCCTCCATAAAACTCCTAAAACTTCTTTTAACAAATTTTTTCCGTTTCCTTTCCATTTTCCTGCTTTTTGCTCTTCTTTCAGTTCATGTATCTTTTTTGATGTCTCTTCTTTCATTTTCTTGGACCTCTTCTTTTTTCGTTTTTTCATAAAAATCAATCAAAAAACCAAGGGTTTCTGAATAACTAGGCGCTCCTATTTGATCTCTGAATATTTTCAATTTTTTTTGCAAATCAGGAGGAACAAAAATCGGAGTTCTTCTCCGCAATGACATAGGAGAATATTTTCTTTCCCATATTTTGTTTTCCACAAATTAGTTATATCATAACTACTTTATAAACATTGTTAAAAATGTATGTAATTATATGCATAAATTATATTAACAATCACTTTTATACTTAATATTAATAAACTATGGAGGTATAAAAAAAATGTTTAGAAAAGTAAAAGGAATGTGTAAGCAGATAAGAACGGATATAAGAGGAGCAGTGGACATCGGAGAAATAGTAACGCTGGTAATCACTGCTATGGTTGGAGCCATAATATTAGGTGCGCTGTTGCCGACACTTTCGGATAATTTGGGATCTTTTAAAGACGCAGCTCCTGAGCTAACTGGTCTGATAAATCTATTGCCCATGTTGATTGCCCTAATATTCGTGGTTGGAATTGTCTTCGTTCTTGTTGAAATGTTCAAGAAAAAGACGTAGTCGGCTGGAGATAAAAAAATGAGTATGAAAATAATAGCAGCTGCGATAATTGGGTTAATGCTGGTTGTGCTTCCAATCGGGTATGTGCAGAATGTGAAAGCAACACAAGTGCCATTTGATGGTGGTGGTGGCGCTGGTGGTATTTTGGGATTTAATAGTCTCGATGATTTGCTTAATTGGGCGCTGGATTTTGTTACCGGAAGACTACCTTTGGTGGCAGGAGATCTACTTGAAGTTGCCATACATTTTATCTTTGCATCCGTAACAATTGTACAAAGCATACTGGCAATGATCCTAAATCCTCAGGGAATTCCACTGTTGATGGCGATGTTCGTAAATGGGGTGGTATACGCATTTAATTATGGTATAACATTCGCAATCTACGGCGGAATATTAGGCACGGTTGTACCTATATTAGGTAATATAATCGGCTTTGTATTGGGCGCCATGGCAGGTGTAGTCTTTGGATTCGTTTATGGATTTGTAAACGCAAGCAGTGCAGAGTTACCTGATACGATTGAGAACCCCTGGTTAGAAAGCTGGCCCGAAGGATTTGTCTCGTAAGAGGATCTCCTCTCCTTTTTTTTTATTTTTTAATTTTCTAATTTTCTGACTAAAAGGTGAAAAAATGGCAAGAAGAAAAACAAGAGCAAAAAAGCCGAATGGTAGAAGAAATGTAAAAGTAAAAGCATATAGCCGATCAGGTGGCGCAGTAAAAGCATACACTCGAGGTGGTGGCTCGGTCAGAAGATATACTCGGAAAAGAGTAAAAAAACGAAAATGAGCTGAAGACGCTAAGGAAGGTAAGAATTAAATGGTAAAAAGAAAAACTACAAAAAGAAAAACTACAAAAAGAAAAACAAGAGATGTATATGAAGGAAAGGCATACAAAAAGAGCGGTGATATTGAGATTTTAATCACGCCAGCCGAGCTTAAAAGGATGAAGCGAAGACACGAGCAATATTTCGATGAATAAAGAGAAAAGAAAAAAATTAAGAGTGAGCCGAAAAGGCTATCGCAGAAAAGCTTACACCCGTAAAGATGGCACAAGGGTAAAAGGATCATACATCAAGCCATCCACATTTCACGTAAAGGACGTTGGAGCTCGAGGAAGAACCCCCCCAAAAAAGCGATGGTATAAACCAGGTGTAAAAATGGGCTGGGAAAAAGGAATGTCAGTTTCAAAACGTAGATCAAAAGCTCTCAAAGCTCATAGGGGTAGTGAACTCGCAACCGCAAGAGCGTTACAAGCGCTTTCAAACGTTTCAACTGATAAAGCGACAAAAAGAGAAGCAAAACGTGATGCTGATTACTTCTTTAAGCTCCATGCCAAATAGTAAATAATATATATGATATACAATATATTATGAATATGTATAGCAGAACAATTATTACAATAGTCATAACTGCAATATTTTTAACACCCCCCATAGCTGCTGCTCAGATAGCTCCCATTATTCCAAACAACATGATACCTGAGATTTCTCCTACTACGCCTATAGTAAATTTGTTCAGGATCCCGTTAAATATCTTTTTTTCGGTGCTTTTTGCTTTGGGCTCGGTACCGTTGTACATTATTCGGGGGTTTTTAAGAGTTTGGAACTCATGGGGCTTCCCACCAATGCAACAAATTCTTGCTGGCTTTTCTTTCGTAGCTCCAACTGTGTTCAGGGATTCTATGTTCATTCTTCTATTTTTTTGTATGATCGAATTTGTTATTTTGCTTTTGATCCCTATTCTGGGCTGGTTATTAATCCCGATCGTCTGGGGAGTAACTGGCGTAGGAGTTTTGCTTTTTGCCATTGCAGATTTCATTTCAAAAATTAATTCGATTACAAATACTGAAAAAGAAAAAACAGGGGGCGCCGCTGGATGGTGGAGTTGAAATGGCTGATAGGAATTTCTATAATTGTTTGTTTATTTTGTTCAGTAACTGTAGAAGCTCAGACTGAAGTTGATACTACACCTAACTCACAAGTTGTCAGTCGAGATTTCGATTCTAATATCAAAATAAAGAACCATACTTGGATTGTAAGTATCAAATATATAAAAAACATTGAACCTGATAGTTTTGGCTATATTATCCGAGATTATTACAACGTTACAAGATCATTTTCTACATATGAATGGAGCAAATACCAGATTTACAAATTAGTGGATCAAACTGAAAAAATATGGATTAAAGAGGGAAAAAAGTTAATAACCGAAACGAGTTATATTCCATTACCGGGAGATAAAATTCCAGATAAAGTAGAAAAAGAAATGGTTGAAGAAATTCCCGTAGCCGAGCCAAAAAATGGTTTTGGTACTGATTTTCTTGGCATTCTGACAGAACAAAAATCAATCGTATATATGTTTTCTTTATTCATAGTTATTTTAATTTTGCTTGTGATGAAATTAGACAATCCGCTGATTATGATTATAGGTATTGCAGGCGTAACGGCAATATTTTGGATTCTGTCGTCTGAAGAAGTAATTTTAGAGCCTGGAAAGATTAGTATACAACGTGGAATTCCGCTGATCATTCCAGCTGCTCTAATCCTATTTTTCTTTGTATTTTCAGCCGTAGGAGGCAAGAAATGAACGAAAAAATAGATAAACAGTCAATAGATATATACTCAATTATATGGGTCATTGGTGTTATTTTAGGCACAATCGCAATTCCGATTTTCTTGATTCCATGGTTCGTTTTTGCCATTATAATATGCATCGTAACTATAATTGCTTTTTTTCTTTGTTTCTATTTTAAGGAGGAAAATTCAATGAAATATATGAAGGGGGGTATAAAAGAGGAGATAAAATGACGGGGATAGCTGAGCCAATAGTTGAGGCATTTTCAGATCTATTTCAGAGTTTTGGTTTGCCCTCCGCAGTAGCTTCCTTAATCGTAACTCTCGCCATTGTTGGAATTTTATTTTTGGTTTTTTATAATTTGATAGGAGGCTTTGGAATAGATGATAAAGGGAAGCAATTTCTTTTTATAGTTTTCTTTGTAGGCTTAGCGGTTTTAGGTTTAATTCCTTGGTGGACTATTGTTATTTTGGGACTAATAGGGATTGTGATCGTATTCTTTCAAAAAATTCAAGGAGTCGGGGGTTGAAATAAATGAGCGATACGAAAGTTTTAGCATTGGTTTTATTAACTGTCTTCTCAGCATTTATTTTTCAGTGGGCATATTATAGCTCTGTAGATAGTGATACTGGGGGTTTGATCTGGGTTGATGATATTGATGAAGAATTATCTAATATTAAACTTGAAGAACCAAAAGAACCTAAAATTGAACCATGGTCTGAAGATCCAAGAGCAATAACAGCGATAATACCAGTTGAAGAAGAGGAAGAACCGGGTTGGTGGGCAAGGCATTTTCCGGGTATTACTGGGGTTTGGAACTGGGGTAAACGATCCCATATTTTTGATATTTTTACGTTTAATATATGGAAAAATATAAAAACTCCTGTCCCTCGAGGTATTCAATACACTTTTTCACTAATAATGGGTATAATTATATATGCCATACCTGCTTACATAGTCGTAAAATTAATTAGGGGAGGCGGCTAAAATGATCGAAGATGCAAAATGGATGATGAGGGTTCCTGTTAACATAATATGTGGTATCCTCTTAATTGTTATAACAATGCTCGGTATTGTTTCGGGATTAATAGGATCATGGGCTTGGGTTCATTTCTTTGTAGGCTTCGCAATTCTGATTTTTGCCATTCTTTTTTATCATAATTTTATTTATGACAGCATAGATGAGAGGGGAGGTGGTTAAAAATGGATCCAGGTAGCATGATCATGAGCATACTTCTAATTGCTATAACAATGTTCTGCATTGTTTTGGGAATGAAAAGTAAAGAAGGATTTATATTTTTGGTTTTTGCGGTTCTATGTTCTGTCGTTTTATTCCTAACAAATTGGATGATCGGTTTGTTACTACTTTGTTTATCTGGGCTACTGTTGCTGGGAAATGTTTTATCTGGGGTGAGAGTTTGAAATGAAGATGATGAAAATAGCTGTTATAATTATTTCGCTATTTCTGATTGGTTTGGTTTTTTATCCCGTCCCACAGGTTCAGGCGACAGCCGCTGAGCAGGCTTTGGGTATAGCAAAAACAATTGTAAAATTTCTTTATTCTCTCGCAAGTACGCTTTTTCCTTTTATTTCAGTGGGAATTAATACGATAGGGGCTTTGATCGCTGGGTTGTTTGCCACATCACCTGAATTTTTCAGCGGTTTTTTGGTTGGGTTTATTATAATGGTTCTGATGGGGTATATACTGCTTGGAATACCTTTTCCACATAGTTGGTTCTGTATGGCGATTACTTCTCTTTTTGGTGTTCCAATCTGTATTTTCGATCCTATTTTTTTGATTAGTTTGCCTGGAGGTTGTATCATGGGCATTGTAGCTGGAATACTTCTTGGAATATTAAATTTAACAAATATAAAAACACCAGCCGAGCAGGCCAATATTCCACTTGGAGCGTTAGCAACAGGAACAGTACGCAGAGAGGGAGGAAAATGGGTTATTTACCCTCCAACGGGGGGCTGAATGAACAAAATAATAATCATATCGATGTTGCTGGCTATTTGTATAATTTTTGTTCCCGTTGCCCGAGCACAACAGCAGCAGCCCCCAAAAGAAGAACCTGAGCCAGTTGTAATAGATATAAAACCCTTTCCCGATCAGATTCCCGAACCCGACATAAATACAAATGTAAAAGGGGTTCAAGAAATTTTCAGGAACGCATCTCAGGGTTTTGAGCTTTGGGATACAGAAGAGCTTGGAAAATTGATCGAACACATTATAACAGAATGGCCCGTTATTTCCTTTATAGTTGAAGTAATCGATTTTTTGCTTGAGGGTAGTTTGGATATTGCGGGTCTGGGTGGAGCTTTTGGATCAATTTTTGCATTTTTTAGTAGTCTGTGGGCTTCCTTAAAAGCTTCATTGGGCGCAGTTGGCGTGATAATAAATTCTATAATAGATATTGTGTTTGCGGGTGGTCAAGCTATAGTAAGTGTGATTGGGGATATTTTAGCTGGAGGAATAGGTTTAGGAGCTGGCGTTATAACAATAGGAAATATAGTATTTGAGGGGTTTTATAAAGTTGCATCATTCTTAGGATTTACTGCTGAAGCTATAGCGGGAATGGGAATAGCCGCACTCATAGGATCATTAGGTGGGATTATTATCGGAATTATTGCGATAATCATAGAAATTGTGCTGGGAATTGGAAATTTTTTATTTTCTATACTTCTTGGCGCTGGAAATTTTATATTTTCTATACTTATTGGCATTATAAATCTTGCTTTTACGTCAGGAGTAGCGGTGATTGCAATAGCTGGTTTATTATTGGCACTGGTGAACATGGCTCTATCTGCAGTTCTGATCGCTATTGATATTATATTATTACTTTCCATCGTGGTTTTATATTTTATATCGGGATTGAGCTTTATTTTCTTTGCTTTTTTTTCAGTTCTGGTGTTTGCCATAACAGGCGTTATTTTCTTTTTGTTTGGGATTGTTACACTTGCGTTTAAATTGCAATCATCTCTGGCAAATTTGGCTGCGTTTCCGACTGGGCTAATTACTTTTGTTGGGTCTATACTGACGGGTGTTTTAAATGTTGGATCATGGGTCGTAATAATGTTTAATTGCATTGTCGGTCTCATTTTTTCATTTTTTATGGGTTTGGGGGTGCTTGTGATTGGCATTGCGGGC
>JGI24023J19991_10003968_pt1 | contig 10231 bp, 11 predicted proteins | sample Cruoilmetagenom1_FD_19991 | JGI IMG/M metagenome (IMG submission 19991)
CCATATCCCTTCGCATGAAGAAATTGTATCGAAGGGATAACACTTATCCAAACAACGGTACGACCGCCATAAGAACTCCGGCAGCAACAGCTGAGCCAATAACACCGGAAACATTAGGTCCCATAGCATGCATAAGAAGGTAGTTATGTTTATTTGCTTCCTGACCTACTTTATTTGCTACTCTTGCAGCCATTGGTACAGCCGAAACACCAGCAGCGCCAATTAACGGGTTAATAGGATTCTTTGATAGAGCATTCATAAGTTTTGCTATTAGAATACCACTTATAGTTCCTATAGAAAAAGCAACCAATCCAAGTAAAAGAATTCCTATAGTTTCTATCCTTAGAAATTTTTCTGCTGCAAGTTTTGAACCTACTCCAAGTCCCAGAAGAATAGTTACAATATTCATAAGAGCATTCTGCATTGTATTTGATAATCTATCTACAACAGCACTCTCTTTTGCCAGATTTCCAAACATTAATGCACCTATTAGCGGTGTTGCTTCGGGTAGAAGAATAATACAAAGACCAAGAACTGCCAGTGGAAAAACTATCTTTTCCGCTTTAGTTACATGCCTAAGCTGCTGCATTTTAATTTTACGTTCATGTTCTGTTGTAAACAGTCTCATTAAAGGGGGCTGTATTATTGGGACAAGAGCCATGTAGGAATAAGCAGCAACAGCTATTGCTCCCAGAAGATCGGGAGATAACTTTCTAGCTACAAAAATGGCGGTTGGGCCATCTGCACCGCCAATGATTCCTATTGCGGCTGCATCGTAAAGATCAAAATCAAATCCTGCATATTTGGAAAGAGCCAGAGCTCCCAATAAGGTTGTAAAAATACCAAACTGTGCCGCTGCTCCTAATAGAGCTGTTTTTGGATTTGCAATTAGTGGTCCAAAGTCAGTCATAGCACCAACGCCCATAAAGATGAGTAGTGGGAATAACCCGTTTGAAATACCAAAGCTGGAAATAATACCTAAAAATCCTTCAGGACCTGCAATGTGTGCCACAGGAATATTTGCCAATATAGCACCAAATCCTATTGGAAGCAGTAAAAGAGGTTCGAACCCTCTTTTAATTGCAAGATAGACTAATAGAATACCAACAAGGATCATAACAGCCTGCTGCCAAGTAAAATTAGCTATTCCTGTCTGGCTCAAGAAAGCTAACAAGGAGTCTAATACATTCATTCAAAATCTCCTAATTGATTACTGCAAGTGTATCGCCTGCAGTAATTTGGTCACCTTCTTTAACAGGAATATCTGTAATAGTTCCTGTAGCGGTGGAATTAATTTCAGTTTCCATTTTCATGGATTCAACAATCATTATTACTTCATCTTCTTCTATAGCATCACCAACTTTTTTGATCATTTTAAGAACAAGTCCAGGTAGTGGTGCTTCTACGATTTCCTGGTTACTGCTGGAAGTAGGTGCAGCTTTTGGAGCNGGTGCTGCTCGTTTTACAGGAGCAGCTTTTGCTGGTTGAGCTACTTTTTTTACAGTAGCTGTTTTTGCTGCAGGAATTATTTTTGGAGCTGCAACCGGAGCTGCGGATGCATCTGAGGTTATTACTACAAGAGTATCGCCAGCTACAATCTGACTGTTTTCCTTAATTGGAAGTTCACTTATAGTTCCAGATGAAGGTGAGTTAATTTCAGTTTCCATTTTCATGGATTCTACAATCATAATTACTTCATCTTCTTCAACTCTGTCTCCAACATTTTTCAAAACCTTAAGTACAATGCCAGGAAGAGGAGCTTCAATACTCTTTTTCCCTCCGGGAACAGGCGNAGCAGCAGGAGCTGCAGCAGATGGTTTTGTAGTTGGTGCTTTTACAGATGCCGGTTGTGCTGTTTTTTGAATTGGTTTTGCACTAAGACCTTCTTTAACAGAAATATTATATTCTACACCATTAACAATTGCCATATTGTCTTTCATCTCTACATTGTATTCATTTTCATTAACCTTAACTGTAAAGTCTGTAGGAGTTTTTTCTAATGATTTAGCTGGTTCAGCTTCTTTCTTATTTGCATTTGGATCAATTTTTCTGACTCCAATTTTTGCATCTCCCTGTAAAAAGGTTATTCCTTTTTCCTTACAGGTTGCAGATATAAATATGTTTTCATCATTTACTGGTAAATTTGCATCTTTAAGGCGTTTTGTTGCAACTTTAATTCCTTTTTCAGGATCTGCATCATTGATGTCAACTGGTATTTTGGTTGTTGGTTTAAGACCAAGCTGTTTTTCTGCAAGCTTCATAATTTCAGGATCCGGTGAAACTGGAGTTTTCCCGAAGTATCCCAGTACCATTTTACCATATCCATCTGCAATTTTTTTCCATGAACCAAACATTACATTATTAAAAGCCTGCTGGAAATAGAATTGTGATACTGGTGTAACAGAAGTTCCGTATCCACCCTTTTCTATAACTTCTCCCATAGCTGCTGTAACATCATGATATTTGTCCATAATTCCATTATCACGCATCATTTGAGTATTGGCAGTAAGGGCGCCACCAGGCATTGGAGAGAAAGGCATTAGTGGCTCAACACTTTTTCCTTCCGGGGGCATAAAATAATCTTTCATGCAATTTTTGAATACTTCTTCTGCATTCATAATTTTATCAATATCTACATCAAGGTCATAATCTGTACCTCGTAGAGCATGCCACATTGTAACAATATCAGGTTGACTGGTTCCTCCGGATACTGGTGCCATGGAAAGATCTATCTGGTTTGCACCGGCTTCAATTGCTGCTTTATAGGTAATTATACTTGTACCAGCTGTTTCATGGCTATGAAAAACAATTCTTGCATCCTCACCAAGAAGAGCTCTTGCCTGTTTAATTGTTTCATATACCTTTGCAGGAGCTGAAGTTCCTGATGCGTCTTTAAAACAAATCGAATCGTATTTAATTCCTGCATCCATAATATTTCGAAGAACACCCATATAAAACTCAGGATCATGTGCACCTTTTGCTCCTGGAGGAAGTTCCATCATTGTTATGCTTACTTCGTGTTTTGCTCCGGCTGCTACAATTCTTTCTCCNGAGTANATAAGGTTATTAACATCATTAAGAGCATCAAAGTTACGTATAGTTGAAATACCATGTTTTGTGAACATNTTTGCATGGAGATCTATAATATCTCTNGACTGTGATTCCAGACCAACTACATTTGTTCCTCTGGCAAGAGTCTGTAAATTAACATCAGGACCAACAGCAGCTCTGAACTGGTCCATCATATCAAATGCATCCTCATTACAATAGAAATACAGAGATTGAAATCGTGCTCCACCTCCTGCTTCAAAATGGGTAATTCCAGCATCAACTGCTGCTTCAACTGCCGGGATAAAATCCTTGGTGAAAACCCTTGCGCCATATACTGATTGAAAACCGTCACGAAAAGCTGTGACCATAAAATCTACTTTCTTTTTCATGTAATATTACCCCTTCTGTATCTGTGAGTATGATTTAACAGCAGCAATAACGGCTGCAATCTCTGATTCTCCCATTGGTATTGCATCATTTGCAGTATCTATGGAGTTCCCCTGATTTTTTATAGATTCTTTTTTTGTTTGTTTATTTTTGGTCAATTTATTTGTATTATCATCTGGAAAATACTTTGGTATAAAAACTGACATAAGCATCATAATAAATACCAGAATGGTAAGAAAAATGAAAACTACCGACATACCTACGATTGTTAATGTAAGACCTTGCAGCATCACTTATGATCTCCTTATATATTGTAATTTAAATTTGGAATTTAACTGGTGAAGCAGTAACTATAATAGTAAGGGTCGTTATTTGCAAGGATTATTTTTAGAATTATGAATGTTTTACCAGAAGTTTATGCCTCACTTGCAATTTTATGGTAAAAGTATAAATTATATCTACAAAATTTTAAAAATATGAGGTATTGGATTGTCAAAAGTTATATCTGTAAATTCAAGTCCTGGCAGGGGTACTCCAAAGTATCCGGTGAACGAAGGTAATTTTATAAAAGGTTTTGGAATGGAAGGTGATGGACATGCCGGGGACTGGCACCGACAGGTCTGTATCTTTGATGTTTCAAGTATGGATTTTATGTCAGTTGAAGAAAGATCTGCCTGTGAAGAAACATATTCTGAAAATATAACAACTGAAGGTATGAAACTGCATACTCTTCCTGTTGGTACCAGTCTTCAAATTGGAGAAACAATTCTGGAAATCACTCAGATAGGGAAGGACTTTGTAAAGGATCCCTCTCTTCATACTCCCAGGGAGATTATTATGCATAAAGAAGGAGTTTTTTGCATAGTTATAAAATCCGGTAAAGTAAATATTGGAGATGGAGTCAGTATTGTTTAATCTTATTCCAACATTAACATTTGTGCTTGTAACAACTTTTACCCCTGGGCCAAACAATACTATGTCTCTTGTCTCTGGCAAAAATAATGGATATAAAAAGTCTTTAAAATTTTTATTTGGGATATTTACAGGATTTTTTATATTAATGATGCTCTGTGGTTTCTTTAACAGGATCCTTTTTAGTGTTCTTCCCTCTATAAAGCCTTATATTTCAATAGCTGGTTCTTTGTATATGCTTTACCTGGCTGTAATTATATTAAAGTCAGATTTGGGATCTCATAGCTATCCAATAAACTTTTCCTATAAAAAGGGACTTTTTCTTCAATTTATGAATATCAAGGTTATAATGTATGGTCTTGCTTTGTATGGAACATTTATTTCTCCATATTTTGATGGTCTTTGGGTTGTAATTATATCTGCATTTTTACTGGCTTCAATGTCATTTACTTCTATATCTTTATGGTCTCTTTCCGGGAGCAGATTCAGCAGAATAATTAATCTTCATCCAGGAGTCTTTAGTGTTGTAACTGCTGGACTAATGGCTTTTAGTTCTGTTTCCATTCTATATCCTATACTTGTAAAGTTAATCAGTTCCTGATCTTGAAGAACTTAAATAATTTTTGTATTTTACAATTATGAGAGATGAAGATAAAGATAGGAAGCTTCCGGATTTAAGCAAAGATGGAAGTATTCATGTAACAGATGAGGTAATAAATACAGTTACCCATATGGCAGGTGCAATTTTTTCTCTATTTGGAATGGTGCTGCTTATTGTTCTCTCATCTACTAATGGGGGTCCATGGCATATAGTCTCTTTTTCAATATATGGATCAAGCCTTTTAATTCTTTTTCTTGCAAGCAGTTTTCATCATGGTTTGCTGTTATCCCAAAAGATGAATGAACTTTTTCGTCAATTTGATTATTTTGCTATTTATATACTTATTGCCGGAACCTATACCCCTCTGTGTTTAGTAATGAACAGAAGTCCCTGGGGATGGAGTATTTTTGGTGTTGTATGGGCTTTAGCAGCAATTGGAATTACTATAAAAGCAGTTTTTCCCAATATNCCAGGTTGGGTATCACATACACTCTATATTTCAATGGGCTGGGTTGGTGCTGTACTAATAGTTCGCTCAATTCCTCTGATGGGTTCATTTGGTTTTATGCTGATTTTAGGGGGTGGGATCTTATATACCCTGGGAGCTGGTATATATTATCTTGAAAAACCTAATCCTGTTCCTGGTAAGTTCGGTTTTCATGAAATATGGCATCTTTTTGTTCTTTCTGCTGCTGCTCTTCATTTTTTGTTTATGTATTTTATAGTATTGCCATATTGAATTTTAACAGACACAATAATTCAAAACCATTTAGTATCAATATTAGAAATATAGATATTGTTGTAAGCAGAAAAAAGATTAAATATCTTAGGATGTCTGTTTCTAATTTTGATGGTACTGTTAAAATTTCCTCACCCTTAAACATAAGCAACAAGGTAATTGAAGAATTTGTTATGTCCAAAATGGGATGGATTGAAAAAAATCAGAAAAAGTTTCTTTCAAAAGAAGAATCCCCTGTCTTAAAATATGAATCCGGGGAGTACCATAATTTTAAAGGTAAACTTTATAAACTTAAAATAAGATTTGATGATAAGAAGCCTTCCGTTTTTCTGGTGAATGACAAACTTATACTTACTGTAAGACCTGGTAGTTCTATTGAAAAAAGGAAGAAAATCCTTAATGAATGGTACAGAATCTATTTAAAAGAGCAATTCCCACTGCTTATTAAAAAATGGTCTCCAATAGTAGGTGAAGTTCCTCTGGAATGGGGTGTTAAGGATATGAAGACAAGATGGGGGAGCTGCAATACAAGGGACAAGCGAATTTGGCTTAGTCTTAGGCTGGCAGAAAAATCCGAATCCTGTCTGGAATATGTTTTTGTTCATGAGATGGTCCATCTATTGGAAAGGNGGCATGGTAAGGCTTTTAAGGCTCATATGGATAGAGTTTTGCCNGAGTGGAGAAGCATTAAAGATNAACTTAATAATTCTTATTTCTCAGGAGAAGATGGATAAATGAATTTCTTCAGAACATCAACTACTAATTTATGATCTTCTTCCTGGGGAAGTCCGGAAACAGTTACTGCTCCTATTATTCCAACTCCCTTAATGTTTATAGGAAAAGATCCACCATGTTCTGCGTAAAAATTGCTATCCAAATACTGTCTGCTTTCCAAAGTTTCTCCTGCGAGTATATTTTCTCTACCTACACGAAATGAACTTTTATGAACAAACTGTACAGTATTACTCTTTCGTTCTATCCACCGGTCATTGTTAGGGCTTGTTCCTTCCATTGCATAATGAAAAAGAACGTGTTTCCCTTTTCTTATATCTATTGTGACCGATGCTTTCCTGTTTTTGGCTTCCTCATACAATGCTGTCCCCAGTTTCCAGGCCTCGTCATGAGTAAAAGAATTAAAAATCAGTTTCTTTTCGTCTGCACTAATAGTTTCAATTTGAGTAATAAGGTTTTTATTAGTTTGATTTTCCATTTATAGTACCTCTGTTTTAAAACAACTCTTAAAAATAATTTACACCATACTTATTGTAAAGTATACTCAATTAGTAATTTTTAGATATTTATTATTATACTAATATAATTTTAAAGGAGTTTATTAATGAAAAAGGCTGATCTATTAAAACTATTAAATATTATTCTTGCACTGGATTTTTTAATTATTGCAGGAACAGCTATATTACGTAATTTTATTATTGAAACAGGTTATTACAGGCAGTTTCATGCTTATCCAGGGTTTTTATTAATTGTATTGGTGGCAGTGCATTTGTTTCTAAACTGGAATTGGGTAAAAAATACATATTTTAAAAAGAAGTAAATATTTATTTTACTAATTTAAGAATGTACCACAATTAATTCCTCATCATTTACAGGACTAAAGAGAAATTNATTCCAGGCTATAACGCTCGTATATAGAATTTCTCTGTTTTGTATCCAATTAATAATTCTCATTTCTTCCGGTGTAAGGTATCTAATTAAATAGTTTATACACCAAAAACCACTATTCCTGTTTCCATGAAGATTGTTTTTCTGCTACTTCTTTCAGGTAGGCATTTGTAGTCTCAATTTCTATTACTTTGCGTTTATGATATTGTAAAAGTTGATCAAGTTTTTCTTCTGTCCTGGTTTTAAATTTTATTTCAACTTTTTCAATCTGAGAATAGTTTCTTCATCTAATGCAAAAGTAGCTTGCCTATTCATTTGTGCCATACCATAATTATTTGATAGTCAAGATATATTTTTAAACAATGTCTCTGGATTGTTTTCTTGTAACACTACAAAAAATTGCAGAAACTCCTACAGGAAATCAATAAGTAATTTTAATATAGTTAAACCAGTCGTAGAAATTTTATATATGGGAATGAAAAAATGGAAGTTAAAAAAACAATACTGCTTGTAGAGGATGAGATACTACTCTTACTTTCTAACAAAATAAAACTTGAGAGAATGGGGTATTTAGTATTAAGTGCTAATTCTGGTGAAGAAGCTATAATTTTAGCAAATGTGGATAGCAGCATTGATCTTATTCTTATGGACATTGTGTTGGGCTCTGATATTAATGGAATTAGTGCTGCAGAAGAAATTTTAAAATATAGAGAGATTCCCATTATTTTTTATTCAAATCAAACAGATGCAGAGATTGTTAAAAGGGCAAATAAAATATCTTCCTATGGTTTTATAGAGAAATTTGCCCATGCTTCTATTCTGAATACTTCTATTGCCACTGCTTTGAAACTTTTTGAAGAAAAGAAGCTATTAAAAGCTATAAATATGTAGTAGTAAACACTACAAATATTTGCAGAAACTNCTACAGGCAATCTAGTGCATTTTCAACGATACTTCATATCAGCTTACAAAAAAGCGGAACAGCAGCATCTTTCTTTAATCCGTATGGTATGGCAGTAGATAGTGAGGATAATATTTATGTGGCTGATTATGGGAATCATCTGATTCGGAAAATAACACCAGGGGGAGTTGTAACTACCTTCGCAGGAACTGCAGGTCAATCCGGTTCTACAAATACTTCAGATGGATCAGTAAAGTTTAATAATCCTTGGGGAGTAGCAGTAGATAGTAATGATGATATCTTTGTAACTGATTATTCGGGGGATCAGATCCGTAAAATAGACCATTCTACAGGAGAAGTTACAACATTTGCAGGAAGTGGTGTTGAGGGTTCTGCTGATGGAACTGGAACAGACGCATCTTTTTATGGTGCTTTAGGAATCACTGTTGATAGTTCTGATAATATCTATGTTGCTGATTATAATAATTATTTAATCCGGAAAATAACACAGGGAGGTGTTGTAACAACTCTAGCTGGAAGTGGTTCTTTTGGCTCTTCTAATGGAGAACTACTTGAAGCGTCTTTTAATAGACCTTTTGGAATAGTTGTTGATAGCTCTAATAATATCTATGTGTCTGAGAGTAATAATGATCTAATCCGAAAAATTATTCTGCCATAATTGTTTTTCTGCCGAAAAACAACTGTTCTCCGGCAGATTTTACTTGAACTGCTCCCACTTATAGTCAGATATATTTCTTAATTTAGAGTCGAAGTTTATACCTATCATAAAAATATCTTTACCATCGGAAGTATACTTCTCGTAGTACCTACGTTCTTTAATCTGCTTAATAGCTTCTTCTTTACTGTCTACCTTAAACTCAAATATGTAGATATTATTTTTAGTTTTAAGACTTAGGTCAATTCTTCCTTTGTTTGTTACATCCTCTGCAGCTGTGTCGTAACCTAAGGCAGATAAAAAAGTATAAATAACAGAAGCATAATATCCCTCGTAGTTGGCCATTAGATTTTTTATATAATTGTTATAAGGGATAGATGAAAATAAAGACTTTAATACAGATTCAAACTGATCCAGATTACTGTTAAGAAGCATTTTGTATGCATTGGACTTCTTTGGAAATGTAATGCCTACATCAACCAAATAAGAGAGAAACAGTACGTTTAAGGAGTTCTTTACCTCCAGGTTGGGTATCTTCATGGTATACTCAATACCACTATCCAACTCTTCTACTTTGTCAAAGGTTAAATATCCGGTTTGCCAAAGTAAGGCAATAATATCTATTCTTTCCACATCAAAAGCATTTAAAGTTTCTTCTCCGACAATAAGGTCTTCCAGGTTAGGCAGGTAGAAATTGGACTTCTTTAATACTTCTATTAAAAATCTGGGATTTCCGCTCTGCCACCAGTAGTTTTCGAATGTATATTTTTTTGTTATAAATTTAAGTATATCAAAAGGGTTATATATAGACTCTGACAGATAGTTATATCCATTATACCAACGTTTAACCTTCTCCATATTTACATCTTGTAGATGCTCTTTAAATGTTGTTTCCAGGTCCTTTTGGGTATAACCAGTTATTGTTCCATATTCTTTGTCTATTGTTATATCAGTTAAATTATTTAACTGACTAAAAAGGCTCATCTGGGTGAATTTACTAACACCTGTTAGCATTGCAAATTTAATATACTGATCACTGGCTTTTATTGCAGAGTAAAGATCCCCTAAGATTGCTCTATTTTCTGAGGCAACTTCATTGTTTGTTATTACATCTATTATTGGTTTATCATATTCATCTACAAGAACAACCACTTTTTGACCATATTTTTTATATGTTCCTTTAATAAGTCGGAACAGGTCACTATATTTAGTAAAGTCCAAATCTAAGTTATCACAGTTATCTTCAATAATAAAATTAATTTGAGAATTAAGGCTTTCAGGAGTACGAACATTTCCACTTGAAAAGTTAATTTTAATAACAGGATACTTAACACTCCAATCCCA
>JGI24023J19991_10003971_pt1 | contig 10225 bp, 14 predicted proteins | sample Cruoilmetagenom1_FD_19991 | JGI IMG/M metagenome (IMG submission 19991)
CCCGGCGGCCGATGATGCACTGGTTGAAAGCAACAACGATGCATTGATGGCGCAGCGCCGCACACTGCTGCAGATGCTGTTTGTCGAAGGTAATCACCAGTGTCCCGCATGTGAAAAGAGCGGTGCCTGCCAGCTGCAGGCCGTTGCCTACTACTGCGGCATGCTGGCACCGGAGCTGACGCATCTCTACCCCAAACGCGAAGTGGATGCATCCCATTCCGACGTTGCCATCGACTTCAATCGCTGCATCCTGTGTGAACTGTGCGTACGCGCCAGCCGGGATGTCGACGGCAAGGATGTCTTCGCCATTAACGGGCGGGGGATCGGCGCTCACCTGGTGGTGAACTCAGAGACAGGAAAGCTGGGTGATTCGTTGTTTGACGCCGGCGACAAGGCGGCCCATGTATGTCCGGTTGGCGCCATACTGCCCAAGCACCGGGGTTATGATGTGCCGATCGGGGAGCGTCTCTACGATCTGGAGCCGATCAGCAGGGTGGGCGATGTCGCTGCACAGGAGGTCGATTGAGATGAGTAGCAAGGTCAAGGTCGCGACCGTCTCTCTCGGTGGCTGTTTCGGCTGTCATATGTCGCTGCTGGATATCGATGAGCGGCTCGTCGAACTGCTTGAGCTGATCGAGTTCGACCGCACACCCCTGACAGATATCAAGCAGATTGGAGAGTGTGATCTGGGTATTGTTGAGGGCGGCGTGTGCAATGCCGAGAATGTCGAGGTGCTGAAAGAGTTTCGCCGTCATTGTAAAACGCTGGTCTCCTTCGGGGCCTGCGCCATCACTGGCGGTATCCCCGCAATGCGCAATCAATACACGCTGACCGAGTGCCTCGAAGAGTCCTATCTGCAGGGGATGGGTGTCGCTGATGCGCAGATTCCGGATGATGTGGAGATTCCGATGCTGCTGAACCAGGTGCACCCCATCCACGAAGTCGTCAATATTGACTACTTCCTGCCGGGCTGTCCGCCTCCGGCAGATACGATCTGGACTTTCTTTCAGGAGTTGTTGTCGGGCAAGCCGATCGAGTTCGCCTACCGGCAGATTCATTATGATTAAATTTGTAGGAGCGGTCTTCCGACCGCGATGAAAATAGATCGTGGCTGCATCCGCGAATCGCGGTCGGAAGATCGCTCCTACGGTTCGTTTTAGCACCTGTAATATGATGAATAGATTATGACAAGCCCAAGAGAAANAGAGAATAACGCGCTGGAAACCGCACAGCGGCCGGAGAAGCTCAAACGGGTGGTGATTGAGCCACTGACACGTGTNGAGGGGCATGGCAAGGTTACCCTGCTGCTGGATGATGATAATCATGTCAAGCAGGCGCGTCTGCACATTGTCGAGTTCCGCGGCTTCGAGAAGTTCATACAGGGGCGTCCCTATTGGGAGCTGCCGGTGATCGTACAGCGCCTGTGCGGCATCTGTCCGGTGAGCCATCACCTGGCGGCCGCCAAGGCGACCGATCAGCTGATCGGGGTGAAATCACTCACGCCGACAGCAGAGAAAATACGCCGCCTGATGCACCTGGGACAGGTGCTGCAATCCCATGCGCTGCACTTTTTTCATCTCTCATCTCCGGACCTGCTGTTTGGCTATGATGATGCGGTGGCACATCGCAACATTGTCGGTGTGCTTGCCGACTATCCGGAGATTGCGACACAGGGAGTGATGCTGAGGAAATTCGGCCAGGAGGTGATTCGCATCACTTCAGGCAAACGGGTGCATGGCACCGGCGCCATTCCCGGCGGCGTCAACAAATCTCTCAGTAGCGGGGAGCGGGATTATCTGCTGGCCGATATCGACCAGGTGATCGAGTGGGGAGTGGCGGCAGTTGCGCTGACCAAACGGCTGTTTCTACAGGATTTGGATCATAACCGCAGCTTTGCGCTGATCGAAACCAATATGCTGAGCCTCGGGCGTGAGGATGGCGCCATGGATCTCTATCATGGCGGTTTGAGACTCAAGGACGCCGCCGGAAAAATCGTTGTCGATCACCTTGATTATCTCGGCTACGGCGAGCATATCCATGAGCAGGTCAAATCCTGGAGCTACATGAAGTTTCCCTTTGTCACGGGGCTGGGGCCGGAGCATGGCTCCTACAGGGTCGGGCCGCTTGCACGGGTGAATAACTGTGACTTCATCGATACGCCGCTTGCCGAGAAAGAGCGGGTCGAATTCCGGGCTCTTGCAGAGGGGGGGCTGGTGCAGTCGACGCTCGCCTACCACTGGGCGCGCATGATCGAGCTGCTCTACTGCGCTGAAGGCATCCGTGACCTGCTGCATGATCCCGACCTTATGGGGAGTGAACTGCGCCTACGCGGCAAGATGCAGCACACCGGCATCGGCGTACTCGAAGCGCCCCGCGGTACGCTGTTTCACCACTACGAGATTGATGACGACGGCCTGGTGACCAGGGCGAATCTAATCGTCTCGACGACCAACAACAACAGCGCCATGAACCAGTCGATCCGGCGTGTTGCGCTGGATCAATTGGACGGGCGTGAACTGACGGAGCCGCTGCTAAACAATATCGAGGTGGCTATTCGCGCCTATGATCCCTGTCTCTCCTGTGCCACCCATGCGCTGGGAAAAATGCCGCTGGAGGTACAGCTCGTGAATGAGGGTGGGGAGGTGATTGACAGCCTCTTCAGGAATTCACAGGGAGTGGTTGGTGTGTGTTGAGCACAAGCCGGTTTTGCTGCTGGGTTACGGCAATCCTTCGCGTGGAGATGATGGCCTGGGGCCTGCGCTGCTTGAGATGATCGAGGCGGATCGTGAGCGGGACAGGGCGCCGGATATCTTTGACGTGCTCACCGATTATCAGCTGCAGATCGAACATGCGCTGGATATGAAAAATCGCCGGCTGGTGGTGTTCATCGACGCCAGCGTATCTGCATCAGCTCCTTTCGACTATACACGCCTCGAGCCGTGCAGGGATGTCAGTTATACCTCCCATGCCATGTCACCGGCTGCACTGCTGGCAGTCTATGAGCAGGTTTGTAAAGAGCCGTTGCCGGAGGTTTTTCTGCTGGTTATTCCCGGCTATCAGTTTGAACTTGGAGACGGAATGAGTACGCAGGCGTGGGAGCATCTTGGGCAGGCGCGGGATTTTGTGCGGGAGTTGCTGCTGCAATGGCAGGCGTAGGAGCGTCCTTCCGGCCGCGATGAACAAGGCATCGTGCACACATCCGTGAAATCGCGTTCAGATGACCGCTCCCACGATATGATCTCTGTGCAGATGCCTGTAAAATAGCGTCATCATTTTCAGGGGGGCAACATGAAAAACAGCATAGACGCTACAGTGACCTTCTCATTCAAGGGTGAAACATACACTCCGTCGACGACCATCGATCTCGATGCGCTGATGAGGGAGCATGACAGTCTGCCGCGTCTCCATCACATCCTCGCGATGACAAATAAAATCGATACCTACTCCTACCTGTATGAGGTGATGGAACAGTCTCCAATCAGGTTTTTTAATGCACAGGGGCCTGTTGCNGATTTTGTCGATAATGAGATGCTGGATGTTGAGGGTTTTCAGCAGCAGTGGCTCCAGCGTCGCATTACCGACAAGTTGCAGGCGATTTCATCGAGGGTGTTGGACATCGATGATCTGGATAACCATGCTGAACTAAAAAAAGCACTGCTTGAAGCATATGATTGCGGAAGATCCGCCAAATAGCGGAGCTGGCTGATGTACCTTCTGCAGAGTGTCGGAATCGAATGCCCGTATTGTGCGGAGCCAATTGATATAGTTGTTGATACTTCGATGGAGCAGCAGTATATTGAGGACTGCTCGGTTTGTTGCAGGCCAATTCATCTGGCGATTCATATCCGGGACAATGGTGACATCCAGGTGCAGGCAGTTGATGAGGATGCTTGTTAAACCGTAACGAATTCCAGAGAATCCCCGTGAAATATATGAATCTTGTGAAAATATCTACATCGCTGCTGATGATTCTCTCCACACAACTCTTTGCAGATGATGTGGTGACGGTAAAGACAATCGGACTTGAGCTGGCGCGTGATCTCGTCAGTGAGAGCATCACTGCATGTCGCAAGATGGGCTACCAGGTGAGCGCGGTGGTGGTCGATCGCAATGGGAACCTGCGCGCCGCCCTGCGTGATGACCGGGCTTCGCGTTTTACGCTGCAGATCGCCGAAGAGAAGGCCAATGCGGTGATTTTGTCGGGAACGGATTCAGGCGCATTCCGTCAAAATCGCGGAGATATCAGACCCGAATTGAATCACATGAAGGGCATCATTATCATGCAGGGCGGAGTGCAGATTACAGCATCAGGAAGCCGTATCGGCGCACTGGGAATCAGCGGTGCGCCCGGGGGAGAAAAGGATGAGGTATGTGCATTGAAAGCCATCGAGAATCTTGAGGAACGCCTGCAATTTGCAGAGTGACTCTTCTGCTTTCAGGCGTGAATGGCTTCATGTTTTTTCTCAGACTGCAGCCCAAGGCGCTCATATTCGGCGATCACCTGGGCGCCGAACAGCAGGATCATGCCGGCGATTTCAAGGCTGATTAGTACCACGATTGCTGTACCCAGGGAGCCATAGACAACGTTGACCAGGGACAGGGTTGAAAAATACCACACCAGGATATGCCGCATCACCTCCCACAGGATAGCTGCTGTTACCCCGCCAACGAGGGCATGGCGTATGGAGAGATTGCCGAGGGGCATGACGAGGTAAAAAGAGGTTAACAGCAGAATTTGCCCCGCCAGGCCGATAATATAGAGTGTGATCTTGGAGAAGCCCTCTAGAGACCAGGTGTTTCCAAGCAGCGACAACTCTCTGGTTTCGACACTGGCCATCAGGCCTGCGATCACTGTCATCAGGAAAAAGCCGATACCCATCACCAGAATGTAGATATAGGGCAGTATGGCCGAAACCAGAAAGTGGCGGCGATGAATGGCGACCCGGTGGTGGAAGATGAAAGAGATGGCGTTCTCCAGCACGGTAAACGCCATGGAACTGAAGAACAGCAGCGCACCAATCAGCACCCAACTGATGACATGCCTGTTGTTGAGGAATTGTGACATCTGCTCGACGATGATATCAGCATGGGCGGGTACGATTACTTCGATATTTTGTCTCAGTGTTTGCAGTAGCAGATCAGTGCCCACGAAATGTGACAGTGCCATGAGGATCAGCGTAAGCAGCGGAATGATGGAGAGCAGAGCATAATAGGCGACAGCGCCTGAGAGCAGCAGTCCCTGGTTCGCCTTGAAGCCTTTGAGACACTGCCACATGAAGCGCAGCGGGTATTTCAGGACCTGCTTGTAAGGTGGTGATTTACTCACCATGTCGAACTCCTTTATTCGTCATTGCGAAGAGCATGACAGTCTGCAGCTGTCTTACAGCAACTTGCGGTGCAATGCGCTTCGCTTATTGACACCCTGCAATAAACCTAAAACCAAACTAATTGCTTCCGATTACAAGTTCCAGTCTCTCCGGGCCGGTTAATTTAATCTCTTCCCGGGGGTCAATAGTGACTTCTACGCCGATTATCCCTGGCTCGACCGGCAGTTCCCGTCCACTGCGATCGACCAGTGTTGCAAGTGTGACTGAACTGGGGCGCCCATAGTCGAAAATTTCATTAAGCGCTGCACGAATCGTTCTTCCGGTATGCAGCACGTCATCGACCAGGATGATGTGGCGGCCATCCACATCGAAATTGATCTGTGACGGGCGGACTTCCGGATTCAGCCCAATCTGGCTGAAGTCATCCCGGTAGAAGGAGATGTCGATGATGCCGAGGGGCGGATCGATGTGCAGCAGTTGATGAAGTCGCTGCGCCACCCAGATGCCGCCGGTATGAATGCCGATCATGGCGATATCTTCACGCCCCCTGTTTTCTAGATAATATGAGAGTTTAGTGGCCATGCCGTCGATGACACTAAGGATGGCATCGTGTCCCATAAAAAAGTGTGTCTGCTGTGTCATTTCCTTAACCATGTCTCCAGAATGAGTGTTGCCGCCAGGGCATCGAGTCTGCCGTCACGTTTATCCTGTGTGCGCAGTATGGAGGCTGCTTCGCGTGTTGTCAGCCGCTCGTCGATCATGTGGACTGGTAGATGATACCTGCCATGTAGTTGGCGGGCGAAGCGTTTTGCCTTGCCCGCAACCTCGGATTCATTATCATCCATATCGAAGGGTAGGCCAACCACCAGTTCCAGAGGCAGCCACTCGGTAATCAGTCGCGATATGCCATCCCAGTCAGGTTTGTGCTTTTTGGCGTGCAGGGTTGTCAGTGGTGTTGCACTTTGCAGCAGTGTCTGGCCAACAGCGACGCCAATGTGTTTGACGCCATAGTCAAAGCCCAGCAGAGTGATGTTGTCCGATACTGCGGCCGTCATTCAGGCATGGCCGGTCTCGGTGCTGAGCAGCGAAAGATCGACCCCCAGGTCACTGGCTGCAGCCTGCCAGCGCTGCGATGCCGGCTGGTCAAAAATAATAGAGTTGTCGGCAGGCCCGCTCAGCCATGCATTTGCTGCAAGCTCCTGCTCGAGCTGCCCCGGTGACCAGCCTGCATAACCCAGTGCCAGGAGTCTCTTTTCAGGTCCTTCACCACGTGCGATCGCCTGCAGAATATCTCTTGAGGTAGTGATGCTGATACCGTCTTTGACGACCAGTGTTGAATCCCATCTGCTGGAACTACTCTCATGCAGCACAAAGCCCCTGTCGCTGCTGACCGGCCCTCCCAGGTAGATGATGCTGTTCTCAAGCCTGGATATGGGGTGATCGATATCCAGCTGTTCGAGGATCTCCGACATGGGTATATCAAGCGGGGAATTGATGATGATCCCCATAGCTCCATGTTCACTGGTGTGCTCACAGATGTAGGTCACGGTTTTCTCAAAATTCGGGTCATGCAACCCCGGCATCGCTATGAGAAAATGGTTCGTAAGGTTTGTGTATTTCATTGAAATTAGTGAATATTATTAACCGAGTCTACGTTCAGTTCCCGTCCTTTCGGTTGAAAGCGCCATGTGCGAATAATGTCCAGTATATCGGTTTTCGCCCTGATGCTGTCGGGAAAAGGTGGAAATGGCGCTGCTGAGCGAGCAATATTTAGCGCTGATTCATTGACTAGTGATGATTTCGAGGGTTTCAGTATGCGGATCTTTTCCACGCTACCGTCAAATCTGACCGCTATATGGACAACGACACTGCCTTCGGCTCCCACAGGATAGTTAAGGTTTCCATGCTCTTCAATTTTGCGACGCCACTGCTCCATGTAGGCGGCATAGATGTGTTCACTGGTTGCCGCTGCGATTGCCTTGCGACGGTTGAATTTTGCAAAGGCCTCTGTCTTGTCACCAAGTTCGGCTTCCAGTTGAAGGATCTCCTGCGAGAGATTTGCGAGTAAATCGGAGGGAGAGGATTGTTCTCCTGACGGGCTGTTGTCAGTGGATATTTCGCTGATGCTGAAAAAGGAAGGTCTGGTGATGGTGAGTCGTGGTGTCCCCGCGTACGGGCTTTGCTCACTCTCCTGTCGGGAAGGGGATAATTCAGAGCGGTTGATGTCGTCGGTGTGTATGTCGATGTCGTCTTCCAGTTCAGCGCCAAGTATAGGCTTGAAGGTCTTGTCAATATTGCCGCCTCCGGACTGGTTTGCCTGCGCGTAAAAATCGGCGTCTTTCTGATCCTCGGGATCTGATTGTGTGGCGACAGTCACCTCCAGTGATTGCAGACGGGAATTGACGTTTTCCTGTGTCAGCTCAAAATCGATGGCCAGGATCACTATGCCATGAATTGCCAGCGCCAGGATCAGCGTGTTCGCAAGCGTAAAGTTAATGTCGGGCAGCCAGTATCTGCTCATCTGCTCAGGGTGGAGATCTCAATATCCGGATTGATTTGTGTGAAATCAAGTCGATCATGCATGCTTGTAGATAGGTGGATTTTACCTCTGTTGTCGATGAGGATAACCTCGTCGACACCCATCTCTATCGCTGTCTGTTGCCACAACTGCGGGCCCGCGACAAAAATCGCCTGCGCTGCTGCACTGGCAAGCGTGGCATCCCTGTGGAGCACTGTGACGGAAGAGGTATGCTCGACCGGAGCATGGGTTGCAGGATCAAAGACGGGGTAGTTGAGGGGGCTGCTGGCAGATTGTGCGCGGTAACTGCCAAGCGTCATGACAGATTCTCCCTGCGCGATATTGATGGTTGCCAGCACGCCGGTGTTATCTTCTCTCGGGATTCCAATATTCCAGGGTTCTCCCGAACGCGTGCCGACTGCCTTGAAATCACCACCAAGGTTGATGATGGCGTTATAAATGCCATTCTCCTTCAACGATTTCGCAAACATCTCCAGGCTGTATCCTTTGACGAGGAGGCCAAAATCGAACATGACGTTGGGGTTGTCTGTCTGCAGTCTGAAGTCATTAATGCTGACATCTGATGAGCGAGGAGGAGGCAGCAGGGATTCGCCTGACGCAGTTTCTAGCCCCTGGTTGTTGTAGTAACCCCAGGAGTACAAATATTTTCCTCTTGCTGCATCATATTTGTCGTTGCTCAGCAGCGCATATTTCTGGCTCAGTTTTATCATGGGGATAATGGAGGGCGGAGCGGAAAATTGCTTGCCGCTGGCGAGTAGCGTGTTGGTGCGCCGCAGTGTGCCGCTTCGCTGGGGATTCCAGTACTTCTCGATATAGAGACTATCCTCTTTGAGCTGGGAAAAGATACGCAGCGCCCTGACTTTCGAGGTGCTGGTGATTGCAATATGAATACGTTCACCGGCAACCGTGAAAGTGGTGGAGTAGACCGGGTCGTTTTTTGTGCAGGCTGGCAGAAACAGGAGGCCCGCTGTTAGCAGGAGTAGGGCAGCATTGCCTCTTATGTTAAACATATTCTTCAATTATATCAAATAATTGACCACTAATATTCAAGTTAAATTGAGAATCAATTTCACGAATACATGTCGGGCTGGTGATGTTGATCTCAGTGAGGTAATCGCCAATGACATCAAGTCCTGCAAAAAGGATCTTGTTGTTTTTCAACCAGGGGCCGATTTCAGCAGCGATCCATTTGTCATGCGCGGAGAGCGGTTGTCCCTCTCCTCTGCCCCCGGCTGCAAGATTGCCGCGGAATTCCCCTTCACGTGGAATGCGCGCCAGCGAATAGGGAACAGGATCGCCGTTTACCATCAGGATGCGTTTATCACCTGCCTTGATTTCGGGGATAAATTTCTGCGCCATGACGTAGAGGGTGCCGCGTTCGGTGACCGTCTCCAGGATGACACTGAGATTGAGATCATCAGAATTGGCGCGAAAAATCGAGTCGCCGCCCATGCTGTCGACCGGTTTGACAACGGCTTGCTGCTCAGCATGTATGAAATTTTGCAGTCGCTGCATATCGCGTGTCACGATAGATGGCACGCAGCATTGCGGAAAAAGTGCGGTAGCCAGCTTTTCGTTGTAATCACGTAATGTGGCGGGGGGATTGACGATCAGAGTTCCGCGCCGCTCTGCAGCTTCAAGCAGGTAGGTGGTGATGATGTAAGTTAAATCGAAAGGGGGATCCTTGCGCATCATGATGACATCCAACTCATCCATGGGGCGCTCACGGCTTTCAGTGATTTCAAACCAGTTGTCAGGATTGTCTGCAACAGTGATGCGGTGCTGCCTGGCCCACGCCCTGTCTCTCTGCAGCCACAGATCCGAGAGCTCCATGTACCAGAGGTGATGCCCGCGCCGCTGCGCTTCCAGCATCATGGCAAAGGTGCTGTCCTTGTGAATCTTGATCTGCTGTATTGGGTCCATAATGAACCCGACGGAGAGTGACTTCATTTATCGATTGAATCTTCTGCGACAGGATGTACTATTGTGCCACAACAGGCTTGGAAGCTGCCCAAAAATAACTTCACGATTCTGCATGCCCTGTTGTTGTTTTCTGCGTGATCTGCATGGACTTTGGTCAGGGGCGGAAGCTTTCCAGCAAGAGTTGCGTGGCGCAGCTATGCGCCTTTGGTTGCGTATTATCAGGAAGTCGTTAGTGGGCAACGCGGCTTTTCAATAACCCAGTGTATGATGAGAAAATATAGTGATTGTTAATCGTGGTCATCTGATCGCGAAATGCACGGTGTTATTGAGAAGTCGCCGGGCAACTCCCTGGAGTTTCTCCTGTGCGATCAGCTGGTTCCCATTTCAATAACATATCATTAACTACAAAGGCGACGTCAGATCATGAGAGAAAAAC
>JGI24023J19991_10003974_pt1 | contig 10218 bp, 4 predicted proteins | sample Cruoilmetagenom1_FD_19991 | JGI IMG/M metagenome (IMG submission 19991)
CTGGAGGAGTTCGTCGGTATTGGGGGAGGGGGGCATTTGCGTAAGAGCACGGTCGAGTTCCGTAAGTGCGTCGTCCAGACGGCGGCGTTGTTGCCGGTGCTGCTCTTTGCTCTGTTTCAGGGCTTCGTATTTTGAGGTCAGGGTTTGAATGGCCTTTCGTTTCCCCAGAAAAGGCCGCAGACGCTCTAACTGTTCCAGGGGCAGGTCCGTGGGGAGCTGCCTGAGAAGGGCGGCGGCTTCGCGCTTGCAGCCGATGCGCATTCCTTCCAGCCGGGGACGGTCCTTCATGGCTTTCCGGTGGCTGCCCAGTTTCTGGTAGAGCGCTTCAATCCATTCGCCTTCATCCAGAAGGGCCGGATGAAACGACACGCTCCCCTGTTTTTCCCTGAGTGACGACAGCCGGTGCAGGGCGGTGTTTCGGGTTTGTTGGGCTTTCTGCAGGCCATTTGTTGCTTTTTTTCTTCGTTTGGTAAAGTCATCGGGAAGGGGGGTGGTTTCGCCTAAGCTTTGCAGGCGATCCAGGTGTTGTCGGCGCAATGTCAGTTGGGGTAGGGCCTGCTTCAAACGTTCCATCTGCCGCCGCTCAACATCCGTTTCTTTCCTTTTTTGTTCAACCTTCACCAGTTCCGCTTCGGCCTTTCGAAGGTCCTGTTCCACCCTCATCCACTCTTGTCCGGAGAGGGTCGCGGTACGCATGTCTTTTAAAAGTTTTTTGTAGTCGGCAAGGGCCCGATTGATGTCGCGGGTGGAAGCCCGGGGCCTGAAGAGTTGACCCGCTTCGTCGTCCAGGGTGCTCAGAACTTCCCTGAGGGATGAGATGCCGGCCCCTGCCGAAAAAAGGGCCTGACCCACTTCGCCTTTCTGGGCCAGGATGTCCCGCCCCCCCCGTACCAGGGCTTCGTGATCGATGCCGTAAAGGGTTTCAAACTCATCCTGAGCGATACCCCGAATAAAGGGCGACAGGGCTTCGGGGCCAAGGGGGTTGTCATGAGCGTCAAACAGGCAGATTTTTCGTCTTTTTCGACGCAAAAAAGTGAGTTGTTCTCCGTCATCGGCTTCCAGGCTGCCGCCCAGGAGGAGTTGGTCATTGGGATGCAGGAAGTTGTCGGGGGTTCGTTCGGGGATCCCGTACAGAAGAGATTTGAGGGCTCTCAGGGAACTGCTCTTGCCCGCTTCGTTGGGACCGAATATGATGGTCAGGCCGGGGCCTTCTGAATCGAAAACCAGGGTCTGATCCGTGAATGGGCCAAAGGCGATCAGGTCGAGCCGTTTGATCCTCATGGCAAGTTCCCCCGCCGGCTCAGCCGGGCGGCCAGGAGNGCCTTGACATCATTGAGGAGCGCNGNGATTCCCTCCGGGTGGTTCGGAAGTAACGGATCGTCGCCTCCCAGAAGGTCAGGGGGCAGTTTGTTTTTGAGCGCTGCGATGTCGGGGATTTGCAGGGAAAGGGGATCTTGCGTGTGCTCCGGGTTCCATTTCAGTTGATCCACCGCCGCCATCATTTCGTGAAGCGGTGTTTCTTTACCGGGTATTCCCTGAAGGCGACCCTCCGCCATGGTTTTGAAAAGGACCTTTTCCAGCCACATATTCCCCAGTCCCGCCGTAACGCTGCGAAAGGATTCCGTAAGGCGGGCGGCATCGGAAAGAAGATGGGCATGAAGCGGGCTTTTGCCTGTGAGCTCCAGCCGAACGGCCAGGATGCGCCCATCTGATTGTGCCTGTATGGCCTCCAGTGCTTGACGGACCGGATCATGAACNGCATCAATGGTGTTGCAATGGGTCAGGTCCACGCGGGCCATNCAAAACCTGAGAACGTCCAGTTCATGGTGTGTCACGTCGGTGACCTGACCGTTTTCCACCGTGATGAGCGATGCCCCTTTGGACCCGGTTTCCCGAATATGTCGTCCCTGAAGGTTGCCGGGAAAAAGGACCCAGGGGTCTTTAGAGACCACCTCCCGTTGATGAATATGCCCCAGTGCCCAGTAGTCATACCCCTTGGATTTAAGGTCGTCCAGGGTGCAGGGAGCGTAGGGTTCATGCCCTTCTCTGCCGTTCAGGCACGTGTGAAGCAGCCCGATGTTAAAGTAGCCGGGATGGTATTGGGGATAATGTTGTGCCAGGTTTTCGGTGACCACCCTGGAAGCATATCCCTGCCCGTTGATGGTTGCGCCGATGTCTTCCAGCAGGATGGTCTCCGGCTTGCGGGTGGAAAGGGTTATTACGTTATCCGGAGGGTGAAGATGTGGGGAAATGCGGCTGGCGGCGTCGTGGTTGCCCGATACCATGAACACGGAAATGTTGTGCCGTTTCAGACGTCCCATCCGCTCGGTGAAAAAGAGCCCCGTGTTATAATCCTTCCAGTCTCCGTCGTAGAGGTCCCCGGCCAGAAGTACAAAACGGACCTCCTCTTCAATGGCAAGGGTTACCAGGTTGTCAAAGGCTCGGCGGGTGGCATTTCGGATTTCATCCACGGGGGCGTCTTCATAGCTTTCCAGACCCCTTAACGGGCTGTCCAGATGGATATCCGCCGCATGAATGAATCGAAACATGATTTCTTCTACCATATTTTCAAAGGGAATTCAATATTTTCACGGCAGGGGCGGGATTCCACTCAGGCGATTTCGCCCTTGTTATAAACCGATAAATTATGTTAAATTAGGTTAACAAATTAAGCGAACATAAAAGGAATCGGTCCCTCTCACTACAACAACCCTCTTGAAAGGGAGAGGGAAAATGGAAAAAGACAGCGTGAGCGCCGGCCGGATGATGAACGAGAGCAAGAGGCTTTTGTGAAACAGAACACTCCCCCGAATCTTATGCCTGAATCCGCAAACGGCAAGCTGGGGACATTTTCCGGTGTATTTACCCCCAGTGTTTTGACCATCCTGGGGATTATCCTGTTTCTCCGGCTGGGCTATGTGGTGGGAAACGCGGGGCTTGCGAGGGCCTTGATCATGATCGGCCTGGCCAACGCCATTTCGGTCTTGACCAGCATATCCCTGGCGGCCATTTCCACCAATCTCAAGGTGAAAGGGGGAGGGGACTATTACCTGATTTCCCGAACCCTGGGTGTGGCGTTCGGCGGGGCCATCGGCATTGTGCTGTTCCTGGCGCAATCCGTTTCCATCGCATTTTACTGTATGGGTTTCGGAGAAGCCATGGTCGAAATCCTGGCCGGCTCCCCCTGGTTGTCCACGCGGATGATTGCAAGCATCGCTGTTTCCCTTCTCTTTGTGTTGGCCTGGCTGGGTGCGGATTGGGCCACCCGGTTTCAATACGGGGTCATGATTCTGATCGCTGCGGCCCTGGTCTCTTTTTTCTGGGGGGGGGCTTTCTTTTGGGATGCGGCTGTTTTTTCCCAAAGCTGGGGAAGACCCTCATCGGGCCTTCCCTTCTGGGCACTGTTTGCCGTCTTTTTCCCGGCGGTGACAGGGTTTACCCAGGGGGTCAGCATGTCCGGGGACCTGAAAGATCCCGGAAAGAGTTTGCCTATCGGCACCTTCATGGCTGTGGGGGTCTCCATCCTGGTCTATTTCGGGGCCGCAGCGATATTTGCGGGGGCGTTGCCCTTAAATATCCTGGCGGGGGACTATGGCGCCATGGCCAGGGTCGCCCATTTTGGCTTTCTCATTGATGCAGGCGTTATTGCGGCCACCCTCTCATCGGCCATGGCCTCCTTTTTGGGGGCGCCCCGTATCCTTCAATCTCTTTCCGCCGACCGTATCTTTCCCTTTCTCCTCCCTTTTTCAAAAGGCGTGGGCCCCACCAACAATCCCCGCCGGGGGGTGCTTCTGAGCGCCGGCATTGCACTTGCCACCGTGGCCTTGGGCAATCTGAATGTCATTGCCCCTGTGGTGAGCATGTTCTTTCTCATCAGCTACGGTCTGTTGAATTACGCGACTTTTTTCGAAGCGCGTTCGGCCAGTCCTTCTTTCCGTCCCCGGTTTCGATGGTTTCATCATCGTCTCAGCCTGGTCGGGGCCATGGCTTGCCTGGGGGTTATGCTGGCCATCGATTTTACGGCGGGAATTGTTGCTGTGGCGGTTCTGTTTGCCGTATTTCAGTACCTTAAAAGAACGGTAGGTCCGGCCCGATGGGCGGATAGCAACCGATCCTATCATCTTCAGCAGGTTCGTGAGCACCTGCTGGCGGCATCCAGGGAAACAGAGCATCCCAGGGATTGGCGTCCCCAGATGCTGGTGTTTTCAAACGACCCCGAGCGGCGAAAAACGCTTCTGAGTTTTGCCTCTTGGATCCATGGGGGGAGCGGCCTGATTACGGCAGTGCGCATGCTGGAAGGGGATGTGATGAGAACCGCACGCACGCGTGAGGAGGCGAAAAGCGAGCTGAAAAAAGATATTTCCGAGAATCTCTCCCCGGCATTCCCACTGGTGGTGACGGGGGAGGCGCCTCAACAAAGTTTACCTACCCTGATTCAGTCTTTCGGAGTCGGGCCCTTGAAGGCGAACATGGCGCTTTTTAACTGGTCCGGGTCTNTGCGTAAAGGCATTCTCGGGATTCGAAGGATCGCTTACGCCAACAATATCAAAGCGACCTTTCGNCTGGGATGCAATATTCTTTTGCTGGTGGCGCCGCCCGAGGCATGGGCAAAGCTGGAAGCGGTTCCCGCCGCTGACCGACGCATTGATGTATGGTGGCGGGATGATCCAAGTGGGCGTTTAATGATCCTTCTGGCTCACCTCATGACCCGGAATCCCCAATGGGAAGAGGCCCGGATTCGCTTGATGGCCGGTGTTTCGGGATCGGAAAAAGATATTGAGGTTGTCAAGGAAGATCTCCGGGGGATGCTGGAGGAGATTCGGATCCGTGCGGATCCCCAGGTGGTCATAGACCCAGGCGAGATGTCCATCGCCGGAAACTCCGAAGATGCAGCTCTGGTATTGATGCCCTTTCGCATTGGGAGCGGGAAAATTGTGGGGGCCTACCAAACGGATATCGATGATCTTGCCGGGCGGGGGATGGTGGTTGCCCTGGTGCTGGCAGCCGAGGATATCGACTTGGATGCGGACCCGGAAGAAGGAAAACCCGGGGAGGTGGCCGCCGCGCTCGATGCCCTGGCGGATGCCGGCAGCCGGGTCGAGCAGACTGAAAAAGAAGCGGAAGCGGCCCGAAAAAAAGCGGCAGAAGCGGAAATCCGGTTGAGACAGGCTATGGAAGTGGCCAGACCGGGTATTGATCGGGAGGCGATGGCGAAGATCGAGGCGGCCGTGGAAACGGCTCGGAAAGCGGTCAGGGAGGCGCACAAGGTGGAGCGGAAGGCGGCCAAGGCCAGGGCCGGGGAGATCCTTTCACAGCGCTATGCGGAGGACGTGGGCGCTGTCAAGAACCTTGAAAAGGAAAAAGTCGAAGAATAGATGATCGAAGTTTCAGCTAAAAGGAGGTCTCAAGCGCTCTCCGGCTCCAACCTGTTTTGCAATGAATATCGCTGAGAAAATGCTATAAGCTCTTGTTTGAGCAGGTTCGCTTTTTCAAAGGCGTTTCGGTATTCATCCCTTAAGGAAGTATCCATATTTTTCAAAAGCTCTTCGCGAAACATACCCCTTTCATATCCATCCCGGAGAGAATTCAGGCCCTCTTTCAATCCNGTCAGGTACTCTTCTTTAAAGGCGACGAGCCTTTCAATGGCCCTTTCATATTCACCCCGCAGACTGCAAATGCTCTTNTCTCTGGTGCAGAGGTATTGATCCTTGAGTTCCTTAAGCAGTTCCCTTACCGATATTATCTTATCGACCCTGTAGGCATTGCTTCCGCTGAAGGCAAATCCTTTATCCAGGATTCCTTTTCTGGCATTATCGAGCGCCAGGGTGAGGCAGTAGGGGGCGGTTTTTATATCACAGCTCTTAAGGCACTGCCAGGCACACTTGCGGGACTGTTTTTTACCGGACGCCACGTCCTTCAGGAACGTGTTCTTAATGGCCCTGCCGGGCATGCCAACGGGACTCTTGATGATTTCTATGTCATCCTTCCTGCATGAGATATAGGATTCTTTGAACCTGATATCCGCGTCACATTCATGGGTTGCCACGAATCTTGTCCCCAACTGGACGGCCCTTGCTCCAAGCTTAAAGATATTGTATATATCAGCGCCCGTATAAATGCCTCCCGCAGCGATTACAGGAATGGTTCTGCGCCATTCATCCTCGTATTTCTTTATCTCGGCAACTGTTTCGGGCAGGATATTCTCAAGGGCGAAATTGGGATCATTGATCTGATCCTCTTTAAATCCCAGGTGACCGCCTGCCATCGGCCCCTCCACAACAACCGCGTCGGGGATGTCTGCGTATCTTTTTACCCAAGATTTGAAAATAAGGCCTGCGGCCCTTGCAGAACTCACGATAGGGACCACCTTGACTCCCGCTGATCGGAGATCTTCAACAGGAATCCCTTTTATGGGGAGTCCGGCTCCCAGGAATACCAGATCCACTTTTTCTTCGATGGCGACCCTTAAAAGGGATTGGAAATCATTGACGGCCACCATGATGTTGACGCCGATAATGCCGGAGGTTTTCTCTCTCGTCTTTCTGATTTCCCTTCTAAGGGCGATGGCATTGGCGTCCCTGTTTTTCGCGTAATAATCAGGATCAAGCATGCCGATGGAATTGGCGGCGATAACACCTATGCCCCCTTCATTGGCGACCGCTGAGGCCAAGCCTGAAAGGGATATGCCAACCCCCATTCCACCCTGTATGACCGGCAGCTTCGAGACAACGTCACCGATTCTCAATTTGGGCATTGTGGACCAGCCAATTTTAGGAATTCGGAATTTGGGCCATTCTATATTGTTGAAGAGTGTTGTTGGGAGCTTAACCCCAGCGTTTTTAACGAAATCCACAGTTATGGTTCTCCTTAATATTGAAAATTCGGACAGAGATCGATGCTTTCTGAAGCCAAGCAAAACTAGGATATGCAGGCTTTAATGTCAAGGCATTACAAAGAAATGGAAGAGATTTTATGACAGTTGAATTGGATATGGACTTGGATGAAATCAGACCCTCTGTGATATATTTACATCTTCCCATGCCCTATTTTTTGTTTTGCTTCACTTCGACCTTGCGTTTTTCGAGGAAATCGGTAGATTCAAACAGTATCAAAAGGTTCATTGTTAGACCGGGCTTATTTTCAAACCATAGCGATGAGGGTCCCGATGGATTCAAAACCTTACCTATCAGACGATGAGTCAAAGCAACTCTCCACCGACCAGGTCCTTGAAGTGCTGGGAACGACCCGCGAGGGCTTGTCTTCCCATGAAGCGGCGCGACGTCTCGCCGAAACAGGGCCCAACGCCCTTGAGGAAAAAAAATCCAACCCGGCACTGAAATTCCTGGGTTACTTCTGGGGACCCATTCCCTGGATGATCGAAATCGCGGCGATCCTTTCTTTGGTTACCGGAGATCAAAAAGATTTTTTCATCATTGCGGCCATGCTGATTTTCAATGGTCTCATCGGTTTCTGGCAGGAAAACAAGGCCGCCAATGCCTTGGAGGCCCTGAAAGGTCAGCTGGCGCTCAAGGCGAGGGTCATTCGTGATCGGAAATGGCAGGAGATCAACGCCGCCGATCTGGTTACGGGCGATGTAGTCCGGCTGCGGTTGGGCGATATTATCCCGGCGGACTGCAAGCTCATGGATGGCGATTACATCAGCATCGATCAGGCGGCTCTCACCGGAGAATCCCTGCCGGTGAACAAAAAGCCCGGCGACATTGCCTATTCGGGCTCCGTGGCCAAGCAGGGAGAGATGGTGGCCGTGGTCACCGCAACCGGCGGCAACACGTTTTTCGGCCGCACCGCCAAGCTGGTGGCCTCAGCCGGCGCCCGATCCCACTTTCAACAGGCGGTCTTGCGCATCGGCAACCTTCTGATTGTCACCGCACTGGTCCTGGCGGTCTATCTGGTTGCCGTCGAGATCTACCAGCAGCAACCCTTCCTGGATGTGCTCCGCTTCGTGCTCATCCTGGTAATCGCATCCATCCCGGTGGCAATGCCCGCGGTTCTGTCCATTACCATGGCCCTGGGCGCGCTGGACCTGTCCAAAAAGAAAGCCATTGTTTCGAAATTGGAGTCCATCGAGGAGATGGCCGGCGTCGATATCCTTTGTTCGGACAAAACCGGAACCCTCACGAAAAACCAGTTGACCCTTGGAGATCCGGTATTGTTTGCGGCCGCCGACAACCCTTCGCTCATCCTTGCCGGAAGCCTCGCCTCGAAAGAGGAGAACCGGGACGCAATGGACCTGGCGGTGATCAAAGGCCTTAAAGACCGTAAATTATTCGACACCTACCAACAGACGGACTTTGTGCCCTTTGATCCCATCGGCAAGCGTACCCAGGGAACTGCCGTGGGTCCGGACGGAGTGACCCGGTATTACACCAAGGGAGCGCCTCAAATTATCCAGGCACTTTGTGGTCTCACTGAAAACGATGAAAAACGCGCCGCCGATGCAGTCAACGCACTGGCCGAAAGGGGGTTCCGTACCCTGGGAGTGGCTGATTCCGGTGATGGGAAAATTTGGCGATTCCTCGGCATCCTGCCGCTCTATGACCCACCGCGGGACGACTCAAGGGAAACCATTCTCCAGGCCTATGAACACGGCCTGGAGGTGAAGATGGTGACCGGCGACAACGTGGCCATCGCTCGCGAAATTTCCGGACAACTGGGCATGGGCCGCAACATCCGGCCGGCTCGGGACTTGGTCGGCAAGGACGACGATCCGGATCATCTGACCCCGGCCCAGGCTGAACAGATCAGGGAGACCGACGGTTTTGCAGAAGTTTTCCCGGAGCACAAATACGCCATCGTCAAAGCACTGCAGGAGCGCGGCCATATCGTTGCCATGACCGGCGACGGCGTCAACGATGCACCGGCCTTGAAGCAGGCGGATGTGGGCGTTGCGGTCTCAGGCGCCACTGACGCGGCGCGGGCGGCTGCGGCGATCATCCTGACGGATCCGGGACTTTCGGTAATCATCAAGGCGGTGGAGTCGGCGCGACAGATTTTTGAGCGAATGACGAGCTACACCACCTACCGCATCGCCATGACGATCGACATCATGTTTTTCGTGGTTATCGCCATGACCCTTTTTCATAACTTTCGCCCGCTGACCCCGGTGATGATCGTCATTTTGGCCCTGCTGGACGATATCCCCATTATGACCATCGCCTACGACAACGCCAAAATCAGCCGAACACCGGTCAGGTGGGACATGCGCCGGATTTTGAGTGTCTCGTTGATCCTGGGGTTGCTGTCGGTGATTCAGTCCAGTGGATTGCTCTATGTGGGCTGGCAGTTTCTCCATGCGGCTGCCGCGGACCTGCCTTCCTGGCTGCCTCACTTCAATCAGAGTCACCTGCAGACCGCTATGTTTCTGCAGTTGGTCGTGGGCGGGCATCTGATGCTGCTGCTGGCCCGATCATCCGGATTCTTCTTGAAACCGCCTCTGCCTTCGTGGATTCTAACGGTGGCCATCCTCGGCACCCAGATCTTTGCGAGCCTGTTGTGCCGGTACGGCTGGCTCGACCTGGTGCCGGCCATCTCCTGGCAACTGATCGGGGTGGTCTGGGTCTATAACCTCATATGGTTGCTGGTCCTTGATGTGGTAAAGATCGGCATTTATCAGTTTCTTTCCAACCGGCATCCAGCCCAGGAAACGTTCCTGGAAAACCTTTCCCAACCCCTGTATCCCGGCGGGCGTTAGGCCCTTATTACCTAAAACCCTGCCACGAAAAACAAGAGATTTTTTTGACAGATTTTTAGATCATCATCAAATGCGGCTTTTCAGCGTTTTTGCTGCCGGTAGTTTTTTAACATTTTCGGTGATGGCGTAGCCCGCCTTAGAAATCTGCGGACGCAAAGATGGAGCCTTATTCAGGAAATGGGGAAGGTCATGAGATATCTCAACCTTCGGTGCGCCTGTATGAATGATGATATCACACATTTTATCTGGGTTGGCATGCATAGCAGTTATGTTGTGGGCCGAGGACCTGAAATGGCTGATTTTTCCAGTTCTTCTATAACGGCGAGGCCTATACCATATACATCAATAACTGGTTGCAACTGGGAGATGTAGTCTTGAACGGTTACGGGATGGAGCAAAATTCCAGGTTTATATAGGAAATCATGACTTTTGGATTAACAATCTGAAAATGGATCGACCACAAGATGTAGTGGCATTTGAGAATGAGAGAAATGGCAAACTCAATT